>WNFC01003309.1_pt1 | contig 17448 bp, 21 predicted proteins | sample 5400541 | NCBI WGS metagenome assembly WNFC01 (sample SAMN13153342, study PRJNA577476) | soil metagenome | isolation source: 120 cm saprolite under Douglas fir tree site 2 hole 2 replicate 1 | place: USA:California | collected 2015-04-18
ATCGGCCTGACGTCACCAATTCCAGCGTCGTTGTACCTGGGGGCAGTCTGCAGATAGAGAACGGCCTCAATATCAGCACGCGAGACAGCAGTCGATTTGTGGACGGCACAAATACGCGGCTGCGCGCAGGCATTGCAAACTGTCTCGAATTTCTTGTGGACGTGCCAACGTACTTTGCAAATGTCCGCGGTCCCGAAGGTTCTGGTTTTTCCGATGTTGCGCCAGCGCTAAAGTGGCAGATCAGTCCGATCCCGGGAAAAGTCGATCTCTCCGCGGTGTTCGGCGTGGCATTGCCGACCGGCTCAGCCAGCATAACCGGCCGCGGCGCACAGCCCTATTTGCAATTCCCCTGGTCGTGGGAATTGCGCAACGGATGGGGATTGAGTGGAATGTTCACCGAGTTCATTCGTCCCTCGGACCCAACCAGCAAGCTGATCACTGAAGCCACCTTTGTGATCGAAAAGAACGTGACCGAGAGGGCGAGTTTATTTGTGGAGTACGTAGGTGATTACCCGGAGAATGGAAGTCCTGCCCAACTGTTGAATTGGGGCGGACTGTATCGCCTCGGTCCAACTCAGCAGGTGGATTTCCACGTCGCCCTGGGGCTCAACCACAACGCGCCCAGTTACATTGTGGGCATCGGATATTCGGTACGCTTCGATGATCTGTTCCCGGTAAAGCGAAGCAGTGCCTCCTTCGCCCCGCGCTATTAGAAAAGAACTCGAGGCTAGTCATCCCAAATAGGTTCTGAATAGCACCGCTATTTTTGTTCGGCTCCGACGACCTGGCAGATCAGGCAGGGCCCGCTGGAAATCAAGCCATGCCTTGTTGGTGACGCCGGCTCAAGAGACAGGAGACACGCGTGAATGTGCATTCTTTTAGCGATCCTTCCCTTAGCTCGATGCGGACAAGATTACGCACCGCCGCTTTAAATCTTCTGACCGCCTTCTGGGGAAGCTCGGTGAGGCAGTACCGCCCCTGAAGCCCATTATATGCGAGGTCCGGGGTCGGAATGGCGCGAAAAGCATTGACGGAATAGAGAAGCCGCGGGCTTCGTCCGGAGACCAGCAATTTTGAATGGTAAGTGGGATCGATAGGTTCGCAAAAGCGCAGGCCGTCACACGTTATATACAGATGCGACCTGAAAATTGTCAGCAGATCGAGCTGTACCCTCTCGATCAAATTTGTGCGCGCCGCACGTTGCTGGGCGCTTTAACCAGTGGCGCCTCTGAACTGTCTAAGGCGCGCAGCCGTACCAGCGGCGAGTTGAAGCAGAACGCCGAGCATCCACCAAAAACCGATCCCAATATTCCAAATGACCGGCGGAACCTCGTCAAACACGATCACATAAACCGACACGAGCGCTGCAACGGCGGCGAGGAATGTGCCGATGGCGCTCGCTAGCGCGATGGGATTCGTCCTCGGAGCCGAACCGCTTTCGGAAGGAGCGCGGCGGGCTGCGCCGGAAGGCAGCGAAGGAATGTTGGTTCCCAAATAGAAGCCGATAGAGCCACACAGGACCACTGAGAAAAGAACTCCAACGGAATTGATCGCCTCGATATTTGCTCTAGCCACAAGCGCCGCAACGTAAAATCCGCATAGCGCGCCTACGATGGCGAGACCGATCCCTTCTATGACTTGAGCAAACCCATTTAGATGGGAATGATTGACTGTTGTGGCATCTTTTCTATTCGCCATGATCGGATTCTTTCTTCGAGGAGACTGAATCTATTTCTTGCATCTACAGAGCGCCCCACGATCTGCGCGGACGTTGGTCTAGTCTCGACCAACAGGGTGCGGGTTTTGCCTTCCGGCGGGCCCAGCGGATTTTCCCGCACCATCAGGAGACTTGGCCGGCGATCGATTTATTCCGGCAAGCTTCGCTCGCTTCGATAGGGCGTGGTGAGGACCCTTCGCCAGACCAGAATTCATCAACCACTCTTTAAAACTGGCGTCACACGCGCAATGCAACGTTTTTTGCGCGACCGATTAGAAAATGCGGGAATAAAACGCGCCAGCCAGAAGTCTCTGCTGTGGTGACGCAACTCTTGGTGTCGAATAAGAGCACGTCCGCCACGGGCAACGTTTCCGTCGTTTCGAACCGATACGAGTCTCCGTATGCTGCAGCTGGCCCCGGCTTTTCTCCCGAAGCTGAGCCGTTTTTTGCTCGCCCCGCTGTGGGCGACGACCTGCATCTTCGGGCAGATGTTCTTTCCAAGGCGTATTCGAACGCCGGCCGAGTCGAGGATCCGATCGGCGCCAATGGCACCCAATAAGCGACCGGGGGAATATCGGTAAAGACGTGTGAGTCCTTCCATCAGACGGAAAGGAGGCGTCCAGTATATCCGTGAGCCTTGAACCCGCGAGTGTGACCTTCAACGGGCTTGACCTCCAAGAAGTGTCTCAGTCATGCCCCGGCTGAGACTCTTTTTTTGATCGCTGCCGTGCTTTGTCTCAATAACCAATAAAGAGCACGAACTCGGGAATTTTATCACACGAATGTGAGTCTTCTGTGAGAGGCAGCGCGCGCGTGCCAAGTTCACAGGAGGGGTGGCTGCGCAACTAATTTGATTTGTCTCTGCGCCGGGGTGCGATGATCGACGAGCCTGCGGCAGATAGCTTCAACCCAAACAAGGAGATTGGTCTTGACCGTCCGTGACCCAATGCACTTCGTCACAAATCCGGGAACTTCCCTCGGGGTCTACAAGCCACAAAGCGTCCTGCGTGCTTTGAGACTGACCGCCATGTTCGCCGCTCTGGCGTCCACGTCGTGCCTGGCGGAGGACGCGAATATTGCCAGCGCCGGCCCGGTGGCGACCGTGAACATGGACCATAACACTTTCATTCCCGGCGAAATCACCGTCGCGCCTGGCACCACTGTGACCTGGGTCAACAATGAAAACATGCCGCACACCGTGGTGGATTTGAACAAAGCCTTCCGATCAAAGACCCTCGTCAAGGACGCCAGCTTCTCTTTCACTTTTGCGACCGCGGGCGACTACAGCTATTTGTGCTCGATCCACCCGAACATGAAGGGCAAAGTCATCGTCAAGCCAGCCAGTTGACATTCTCGCTCAGCTACATGGTGCGTATTGCGATGATCCGGCCGCCTGCACCCGAATCCAGCACGATGGCCGGCGCCTGTCCGGAATGGGAACTCGTTCTCCACGCTTTTTTCGACGGAGAATTGGACGCGGCAGATTCGTTAACCTGCGAACTACATCTTGGGCGATGCCAACGCTGCTCCGGGGAAATGAAAAATTTGAAATTCATGAGGCGGAAATTCATGCGTTCCGCCATCGGGTGGGCTGCTCCTCGCACGTTGCGAGATCGAATTGGCTAATCGCGCCTTTCGAAGCGGCGTTCGCTGCAGGTTTTGGCGGGGAAAGCGCGCGAGCATCGGACTCCCTCTAAGAGGACGTCGTGAGCGGCCTGGCAACCGAGGGAGGGGGATCGACTGTCACCTTCGCGAACCGAGCAGAAAACGCGGCTTCTTTGGTCAGGGGCCGTCATCGAAATCAGCAATTTGAGCGGGGAAATCCACGGATCCAGAAACTGTATATCTTTGGGAATAAAGCCCGAGGCAGTCGAGTCTCCTATTTAGCGGCGCAATTCGGCGCCGTTTCCAGCCGGGTTGGCTCCGCAGGGAAGATTTGAGATGGCCAAAAAAGGCTTTGAGGATCGTGGACAGGGATTAGGCCGTCGAGCGGCGGCCCGATTTGCTATCAGCCGTGCCGTCATCGTTGCAATGCTTATCGGCCCAATCATTGGAGCGATGTTAGCAGCCGCTTCGGTAGCGGCCCAGGATACCACGAACGTGATCACGATCCATAATTTCACCTTCACGCCCCCGGATTTGACGGTTGCCGTGGGAACGACGGTGAAGTGGGTCAATCACGACGACATTCCGCACACGGTGGTCAATAAGGACAAGGTATTCCGGTCGAAGGCGCTCGACACTGACGACTCGTATTCCTCTACGTTCGCCAGCGCCGGCACCTTCGACTATTTCTGTGGTCTGCATCCGCATATGGTCGGAAAAGTCATCGTCAAATGACCGCAAACCTTTGAGCCCTAGTGTGCCAAACATGACGACACCCTTATCGGTACATCGGTCGAATTCCCGGCGTAGCGAGCTTAACGAAGTCGTGTTAAAAGAACGGTCGGAAGACCCCGATCGTTTGTCTGGCCAGTAGCAAACGTCGGTTCCAACTGTGCAGAACAAGGATAATCGCGCAGCGTTCGATGAAGTCTTTCTGCCGCACATGGCCGAAGCCTATCGTCTCGCGCAATGGCTCACCGGCAATGCATACGACGCCGAAGACGTTGTGCAGGATGCCGCGTTGCGCGCGTTTCGCGGCATCAAGAGTTTCGGTGCCGTCAATGCTCGAGCGTGGTCTCTGACCATCGTGCGCAACACGGCCTATAGCTGGCTGCGGAAGAACAAATCGAAGGCTGTCGTCTTTACCGACGATCTGAGTCCTGCGGAGCAACAGGAACTTGAGCATGAAGGCCTGCACGGAACGAGAGTCGAGACTCCCGAGGAGATCGCTCTTTTCAAGGCGGATGCCGAAGAGGTTCAGCGCGCCCTGGCACAATTGCCGGCGCAGTTTCGCGAAGTCATTGTCTTGCGGGAAATGAACCAGTTGAACTATCGCGACATCGCAGAGATCACCAATGTTCCAATCGGCACAGTGATGTCCCGCCTGTCCCGGGGCAGGCAACTTCTGATCACTCTTCTCGGAGACCGAAAGTAAATTATGATTGCATCGATGAAAGATAACGACGAACTACAGATGAATGCCTATTGCGACGGCGAACTCGATCCGGTTTCCGCGATCGAGTTCGAGCGGCGGTTGGCTCGCGATGAGACCTTAAAGGCCCAGTATAACCGGTTGCTGTCGTTGCGCCGCACGCTTCGTTCGCTTCCGCAATATGACGTACCTGTAGGTCTGCAGGCCCGCATCCAGTCTGCGTTGGATGCCGATCGGCCGGCCCAGGCGGATCGGCCGGGCCAGGTTAGTCGTCCGGTCCAGGCGGGACGTCGGCGTCAGCGAAGCTGGTCGTTTCAGGCGTTGGCTGCGGCGGCGGTGTTTGGCGCAGTGATCTCGAGTTCTGTCATGCTGACGATAGAGCGCTACGATCTACGCGAGGATGTTGGTCGCCAGGTGGTTGCAGGCCATATCCGGGGTCTATTGGCTCCTCAACCTTTCGACGTTGCGTCTTCCGACCGCCATACGGTCAAGCCGTGGTTCACATCGCGCCTGCCGGAATCGCCGCTGGTGCCTGATCTCGCGGCCCAGGGCTTCGCGCTCGTGGGAGGCCGCGTGGATGTCGTTGGCCACGATCCGGTTGCAACGATCGTCTACAAGCGCGCCAAGCATACGGTCAGCCTGACGACCTTGCCGGCCGGTCAATCCGTCTCTGACCAGGCGATTGCAGGATACAACGTCCGCAGCTGGAGTGATGCCGAGTTCACCTACATCGCAGTTTCGGACATTCCCCCTGAAGATCTTGCCACGTTCGAGCGCGCATTTTCCGAGGGATCGCCGGCGCCGGAAATCAAATAGAGGAGCGACATCGTCTAGCGCTCGGCTGGGACGTCGCGATCCGTAAGCCCAGATGGACGGCTGACAGGCGCATCGTTTATGCTGATCAAGAATCTTGAAAAGCAGCGTAAGAGGACTCTGCGCGAACGGATCTATGAAGAGGTCGTGCACCTGATCTTATCCGGCGAATTGCCGAGTGGCGGATGGGTGGACGAGAAGCAGGTGATCGACAGGCTGCGGGTGAGTCGCACCCCGTTCCGCGAGGCGATCGGCATCCTCGCAAAAGGAGGGTTGATCGAGATCAAGCCCTATCGCGGCTTCTATGTGCGCAGCTTTTCTCGCGACGAGACTGCGGACCTCTTCGAACTATACAAGCGGCTTGAATGTTTTGCGGTCGAGCTTGCCGTACCGCAAATGAGCGACTGCGACATCCGACGGTTCGAAAATATACTTCTTGAAGCAATGGTCGCCTTGCAGCGTGGAGACATGAAGACATACGCCTTGCGCGAACGAGAATTTTACGAAACTATCGCCGAGCAATCCGGAAATTCGGCGCTCATCGAGGCGCTGAGGCAGTTTGGGTTGCAAATCCAGCTCTGTGGCACAATCTCAGGCGTGAATGGGGAGTTTGCCGAGCGCGCTGCAAACGGATACGTCGACATCATACAAGCGTTCAAGGCGCGGGACACTCCAGGCGCTGCTTTTCTCGTGCGCGCCCACATCAGCTACGCGCAGGAAGTGATTCTTGCGCGCGTCCCTAATGAAATAGCGCTTCGTTGACGGTACGGTTCTTGCCATCGCAGTCTGCGCAAGCAACTGCGGCGGATTTCCACTGCAAGCTTGCCCCGATCCAGACAGTTGTGCGGCGGTGCGACGCTCTCGTGCCAGCCTCGGTCGTCTGCGCACAATGTTCGTGCAAGACGCATGTCACGAAGGGCCCCGTGTCCGGTGGGCGCGGGGTTCAAGTCACATCTAATTCATCCGGCTCAACGGGTCTTTGGACCGGCTCGTAGCCCTCGCATTGGAATCGCGCGGCTTATTCGGGAAAAGTAAACGCGGATTCAGGGCGCAGCCGCCGATGCCCGATGCCGTCCACTGACATTGCTCCTGTGTTTTATAGAAGCAATAGAGGTAGCTTTCCCGCGACACGCACCATGGATATTCCTGAGCGTGAGCGGTCTCAGGGGACAACCAAGCAGAAATAACCATACCCAATGCGACAGCCGCAACAGGTGAAAGTCATGCCATTCGACTTCTGATGAGGAGTTGCCGAAACGACCTGGCGTTTTAGATTGAATACGATTCTGGTGCATGTCTTCTCTCGCGGAAGTCATGGGTGCCAGACGATTGCACGTCAGAACGCATTCCTGTATGGCGCGATCTCACTGCGGCTGCCATAGATCCACATGGGCTCACCGCATTCGCTTGGGCCGTGGTCCGTCATGCAAGCCGCACTCCAGGGTGGAGCTGCGATTTGGCGGCCCTCGATCCCGTATGTCTGCGCTCGAGTAACGCTTTTGTGGGTTCGCTCCTGAGCGGTTGTTGGCGTTGCGAGCGACGGCACGAGCAATAGCGCCGCCAGAAGGTATGAGATCTTCATCGTTAGTCTCCTTGATTGCGGACCTCGCGCCACTGGAGGCGCGCTTAAGTTGCTTTGGGATAAACGCATGTCCGTCTCTGGTAGAAAGACTCGAGTTAGAGTTTGGATATTCCCGAACATGCAAATATTGGAATTCTCCAAACTGTTTGCGGTGACAGCTGTCGGGCGTGTTCATGGGAGGGCGAACCACCTTTTGTATCGGCGGGCCCTTGTCAGTAGTCGTGAGAGACGTTTGATACGTACAGCTCAGATTTTGCGGCGTTTAGCAGCCTTGGCAAATGCCGCTGATCTTGCGATCGACGTTCGCATCTTCTTGATCAAGGACATACTGAGATACTGACGTCGATGTAGGGACATCGGCGGCACGCGGCTGGCGGTGGCCTACCGGTGCTGACCAGGGTCTAGTTGTAGTTTCGTTTCCGGCCATCGATGGACGGAAAGATGGTGCTAATGCCATAGCGTCGGCAGTTCCGCGATTAACTCGTCGCCGAGATGGCGTAGATCCAATTTCTAAATCCCCGTTGGGGTGGTAAAAGGCGTATGCGCCGGGCTCTTGGATAACTGCTTGTGCGAGTGCCGGAGTTGCGATCGCCGTTGACAGAATTGCGGCCACGCCAAGAAGTGTACGTTTAGTCATCGATTGTCTCCATCTAGTTCTCATTGCGCATAAGAGCTTCTGATTGCCAGACTCTCGTTGGAGACCTGCTATTCCCGAACATCCGAATATTCAGAATTCTCCAAGCCCTCTCGAGAGACGTCTGTCCTGTGCGCTTACGTGGAAGTCATGCTGAGCGTCTGACGATTTAGGTCGGCAAGCGTCATGCAAGCGCGGAAATGACGCCCGCAACACTTTTTTGAGAGTTAAAAAAAAGCAAGGATTCGGGAATATCGATACCTCAATGTCGGTCTTGTTATTGGAGGCAGCGCGGCCGCGCTTAAGAAGCAAATTCGCCGGAGCCGTTCGGCCGGCGAAGCCTCCAAAGCGTCCCAGCCGCCGCCCCTGGCTGGGACGCTTCTCTTATTCATCTTATTCAGTCATTGTTGGCGCCTTTAAGCGAAGCTTGGCGCTAAGGGACATACGTCAGTGCTTGCTGCTGGCCATCCGGGCATCAAGGCAAGCCGTCAAAAAGGGGTCTTGGCGAGTCAGATATTCAGCGCGCGCTCGAAATCGAGCGGTCATTCGAGAAGCTCTTTTCTTCGGTTGATGCTGAATGCTACGCCGGTCGAATACTGATGGGATGGAGGAACGTAAACCGCACGAACCGGAGCGCGAAGATGATCGATAACAACAATGCCTTCGTTATCGACGGTGACAGGTTTCAAGAATTGGCCGGCCGGCAGTAACCATCCGTTATGAAGCAATCGGACAGACCACTCTGTAAAAAAGGCAATTTTCGGGATCTTTGTTTACGCTGCCATGTTGCTGAGGATCTGCTTCATGATCACGCGTTGCGCGTCAAGCGCGCCGAAGTTGTTCGTCCCGCAGCGGGAGTGGCGACCGCCTCGATCGCGAAAATACTTAACCCTCATCTCGGGAGCCCGATACGGCGAAGAAGATCCTTGAATTGAGCGTCGGACCGCAGAGGATCGAAAGCTGGTCGCAGCAGAATGGACGGGTTGAATCTCGCTTCATAGCCCTTGTTCAACCAGATCATCGCCTGGTCCTGATCGCCGAGTCCCAGATAGATCAAGGCGATGTTGGCTTCGGCAGAAGGGTTTTGGTCATGCTGGGCCTCCAAGTCCTTGGCTATTTTGATTGCTTCTTCTTTCCGGCCCAAAACGGCATAAACGTAGGCGAGACTCGAGTCGAAGACCCCACTGTGTCCGGAAATCTCGATCGCCCTCTGAAACTCAGCGATGGCTTGATCGTGCATGTGCTTTTGTTCGAACGCCTGTCCTAGCTCATAATGCCCGATGGCAAAGTTCGGGTCCATCTGTAACGTTTTCTTACTTTGCTGCACCGCTTCATCAAAGAGATGAGCGATGCACAATGCGTCCGCCATGTCTGCGCTGATGATCAGAGATAGTGGATCAAGGCTTTCCGCTTTTCTTAACTCGAAGAGGCCCTCGCTATTTCGCCCCATCAAGATCAAATGCCAAGCATACCAAAGGTGAGCGGTCGCGTAGCCGGGGTTTAGTTTGATCGCCAGCTTGTATTCCGTTTCGGCAGTCTCCCAATCCCAGCCATAAAGGTCCAAAGCGAAAGCGAGAGAGGTGTGGGCCTCGCCGAGGCTATCGTCCAATGCCAAGGCCTTGGTCGCGGCTGCCTTCGCATTGCGAAAAGCATCCTGCGGAGAAAGCACTCCGTATTCCCAATCGCCAGACAATGCGTAGGAGTCAGCTAAGCCAGAATATGCTTCGGCATAGGTTGGATCCGTCTCGATTGCATGGTTGAAATATTCGATGGCTGTCCTCAGGCCATCTCCGGTTCGCTTATTCCAAAAATACCGTCCTTTGAGGTAGGCCTCATAAGCCGCCGGGTTCACCGCCTTGGACTTCTCCAGCGCTACCTGTTCCTGTCGATTCAAGGTAGTCCGGATTTGACCGGCGATGGCGCGGGCTACTCTACTTTGCAGAGCCAGCGTGTCGCTGAAATCTCCTTCGTAGCTTTCGGCCCAGATCTGCCTATCGGCGGGCACCTGGATCAACTGAGCGGCGATCCGCACGCGTTCGCCGGAACGCAACACGCTTCCTTCGACTACGGCATCGACATTCAGCTCACGAGCAATCTCTGCCAGGGGCTTGCGGACGCTTTTATAGGTCATCGCGGACGTACGGGAGATCACGCGTATTGCGCTGATCTGCCCCAGGTGAGTGATCAATTCGTCGGTCATTCCGTCGGCGAAATAGTCCTGAGACCTGTCGTTGGAAAGGTTTTCCAGCGGCAGCACTGCCAAGGAGCGGATCGTGGGTTGCGGGTGTCTCCACGAGAAAAACCACGCCATAGATGCTGCAAGTACCAAGGTCAACCCAAGGCCGAAAAGCCCCCAGCCCAAGGCACGGGGCGGCCGTCTTGGTGACGTGCCGGCGTCGATAGGTTGGAGAAGACCAGGGTTCTCGTGCACTGCAAGATCACCGGGCACCGTTTCCGGCTGCCCGCCCTTGACAACCGCGACGTCGGCGAGAAACCGGTAGCCCCGGCTGGCGACGGTCTCGATGAAGCGGGGATTTTCGGCCGAATCTCCCAGTGCTTCTCGAACCTTGCTGATTGCTTTGTTGAGGCCGTGATCGAAGTCCACGAGCGTCTTCGGCCAAAGTCTTTCGCGCAGTTCCTCCCGGATCACCAGTTCTCCAGGTTTTTCCAGCAGCACGGCCAGCAACTGGAATGGTTGTTCTTGCAACCTGACCCGTTTGCCAAGCTTGGTGAGTTCACCGGTTCGGAGATCGGCTTCGAAAACCCCAAACTTAAAACGCCTGAAAGGTTGCACCGCCTGCTTCATGGCAAACCCGAGCGTTCCGAGAATTCATAGACTTGCCGGATCGCAAACCGCAGTTAAAAACCCGCTACCCTGCCGAGGATCGCTGCACGTAAGCTATTTATTTTATTATGTTTTCCAGGGTACTCCCTTTTCAGCGAGATAGCAGCGGCGATCCATTGAAGGAATATATAATTCCAATCACACAATCTGCGGGTTTGCAATGTCGCTCGTCATAGGAACCTGCCAATGCCGTCTTTTGCGGTTCGCCGCAATTGCAGTGCGACCATCTCGTCTGGCCCGCTGCAAGCCATAGCTCTGAAGGCTGGTCCGACTCGCGACGATCGCGTGGGCCTCGTCGTCCTATTGCAGTTGCAACTCGGCAACGATTCATTGCGGGCATGCAAGTTCGCCATTACCCGCTGTGACCTGGTCAGCGCCGTCGTTTCGAGCACCGTGTCGCACGTGCCGGCGCGCATGCACACGAAGCTTGGGGACCCGGATCTGCAAAGGCCGGCATGGAGGCCCTGCAAGACGACCTTCCCCTCGAACAGGCCGAATGAGCCTACTGGATTTCATACATTTTCGCCGCGTTGGAAGGCGACTACACCGCCGCTCTTCGCGCTTGGCGCGGCGACGCTTTCGCTCGCTTCAGTTATTGAGATCGTGGCGGCGACTTTTGAGCAGCGAAAGATGCGCCAATGCTAATCAGGAGAGAGCACGTGCAGACTATGAACGGCTTCATGCAGCCTGGAAGAACAGCCGCAGCCAACAGAACGCCTGCCACCTCGACCGCGAGAAGCCGGCACGTCGAATTCGCGCCAACAACCCCAGCATTGGACCAGTTGGGACTGCTGGTCCAAAGCAGGCCGCCGAGCGCGGATGCTACCCTTGCCAGATTTCAGCAGATTGTCGTTCCTCAGCTCGACGCTGCCTACAATTTCGCGCGTTTTCTCAGCCGGAATGCCGACGCGGCCGAGGATATCGCACAGGAGGCGTTCCTTCGAGCCTATCGAAGCTTCGCCGGATATCGCGGCGGGGATGCCCGCGCCTGGATCTTCACGATCGTACGTAATTGCTATCATAGCTGGCTGATGGATCGACGGCGAAAGTCGCGGCTGGAGGTCGACCACCACGGCGAGGGTGATTCTGAAGAACTCATCCTTAACATATCCTCGGACGAGGACACTCCGGAAGCGATGCTGGTGCGTAAAGCAGAATCCCGGACCGTTCGCCTCGTTCTTAATACGATGCCTCGCCCTTTGCGCGAAATACTGGTCTTGCGCGAACTCGAAGAGCTCTCCTATCGCCAAATTTCGGATATCACAGATCTGCCGATTGGTACGGTCATGTCGCGTCTGGCGCGCGCGCGAAGGGCATTTGGGGATGCCTGGCGCCGTGAGACAGATAATGGTGGCTGAACCGACATCCAATCGCCGCTGACAAGGATCGATTATTCAAGCTAGATCGCTTCCCGCCCGGTCTCGGCAACCCGGATCATCAGCTCACACGTGCTTCCCGAGCGGGCTTCACCGTCACCACCTCCGGCTTCAGGTTTTTGGTGCGAACAGCCATCGGCTTCTCCGGCAGCATCCGCTGCATGATCCGATCGCGGAAAATAAATGTATGCGCCATCGCGGCCGCCATGTGGGCGCCGATCGTCAGGAGCAACACCCATTCCATGGTGCCGTGCCACTTCCCGAGCGAATTTGCCAGCAGCGAACCTTCTGTCGGCAAGCTCGGCAGAGGGACCGCGAAGAACAGCGAGATCGACCAGCCACGCTCGGACGCAAAGATCCAGCCGGTCATCGTGGTCGCAACCACAAGCGCATAAAGCAGCCAGTGCGCCGCCTCCGATATCAGCTGCTGCCAGGCTGGAAGCGAACTTGCCGGCGCGACGGGATGGGTGATGCGCCAGAAAAACGCAAGACAATGAGCGCAAGGATAGTGATCCCAAATGAAATATGGAACGTCATCGCATCGCCGGGCTTCATCCCACGATGAATGTCCGGCATGAACCAGCCGAGCGGGAATTGCACGATGAGGAGCGCCACGATCAGCCAGTGAAATACCTTCGCGGTCGCTCCATAGTGTAGTTGTTTGGCCATGATGTTCCCTGGATTGCGCTGTGATGCAGCTTGACTTCGCCGGTGGAAACGTGACTAGAGCGATATTCTGATCATGAGGCCGCGCTCTCCATATTGCACCAGCTTTGGACCATTGGAGTGCCCATTGCCAATGCCGTCAGGCGCTATAGTTCTGCTTGGGAGTCGATTTCGACGACACTTGCAAGCTATCTGGCCTCGCTCGCTGCTCGCTGATTTGTTTGGATTTGTCCCTTGCTTTGAGCGATCTTCATCCATGCTTTAACCATCGCCGATAATGCTTGGCGATACTCTGGCACAATCGTACCTTCTAAAAGTGCATAGCATTCGTCAACGCGACGCTTGCATTCTGCCATGGTATCTTCCGGCGTGGATGAAGTTGACATACGAGCTCCCTTATCAGCATATATTATCGACAAATCCCCAGCGTGTGCTGCTATTGCGTTGTTGAAAACAGTCGCCACAGGTAGAGGGACTCAAGTCCAAGTGATAATATTCCCGAGTACGTGAAATAATTTCCTCTAACCGCGACCGCCCCCAATAAAAGCGCTGTGTGTCCCGAAAACTCAATCCGGGTTTATCGGATAGTATCGGCAAAATTGGCGCGATGACTGCGCTGATCTGTTTTCGCAACTGAGCAGCATTCAGGCTTGCGATCAAAGAATGGGTCACGTTCATGTCAGTACGCAACTTGGTAATATGTTTTGATTTCCGGCATCGCTACAACGCGAAATCAAGTTGATGAATTTGGTCTCGGTGCGCCGTTCGGTTGAACTGGCTTACCGGTCCCGCCGCCGCGTTCAGTCGCTAATTTGGTGGTCCGAACATCCGGTTCCAGGGCGTCCCGAGACCGTCCGCTGATTCCAAAATAATTTGTGGCTTGCGGATTAGGAATTTGTAGCTTGGGAATATAAGGACTCGAATGTGAGTCTTCCCATTAGATGATCCGCAACCTTCCGCATCGGGTCAATTAGGTCGAGAAAATGAATTACACCCAAACCGATGCGTCTGGAGAAGTTATCTCCGAGATCCCTACATCTTCCCTATGAGATTGGCGCTCTCCGCTCTCAAATCTATATGGCCAAAATGGGGATGTAACGTTAACCACTCGTTTGCGCCCGCATGGAAATGCTGGGATCTGGAAGAAAAAGAAGAGAACAGTACAATGTCTGCCTTTGTCGGAATACCTGACGAACTGATCGGCGCCGTTGAGATGTCGAAAAGTGGTGACCGGGACGTCGCAGTATATGCCCTGGGCATCGTGCGCGACGGTGTGATCACTGGCGAAGGTCCCACAACGAGCGGCCGCATTCATTTTTCCCGTGCGCTCGATGCTCAAGACGCCGCCTGGTGCGCGCGTATCTTGACCGCTATGGCTGTGGCTGATCAGCCCGTGAGCCGTGCCGAAGCCGAAGCGCTGTTCGAGATCAATGCAGTCGCCACGGAGCGCAGTGACAATGGACAGTTCGACGATCTGTTCGCCAAGGCCATCGTGCATCACGCGGCCTCTGCGTCGGGCTTGCCGGTGCCGTCGCGCACCATTGCGCTTTCGCCCGATACCGCCATTGAAAGCTGGGCGCCGACCCGTGCCGCCGGCCTCGATATTGAAGTGCTGGAATGGATCGCCAGTCGGATGCGCGGCAAGCTCCGCGGCAACCGCACCGTGACGAAGCTGGTCGCAGCCATTATCGGCGCGGCCACACTGCCGCTGGTGCAGCTTCCGAACGTGTTCGACATGTTCATGTAATCCGGCTGTACACGCCGGACATCGAGGGCGGCAGTTCCGAAACAGATCAACAACCAAGCCGACAATGAGCTTGAAGATAACCCCGTCCCACAAACGGCATCGCCGGGTCTGACCAAGCGCAGTTAGACACATTCAAGGCAACGCGTTTACCTCTGTTGTCCGATAAGACATGTTCGATTTTCTAACGTGTTGATCGAGCTCATGAGAAATGAGCCTGAAAATCGCCCTGTCGGTGGTTCGATCTCGCTCTCCGACCATTTGAGTAGCTGGTGTCACGATTTTTTTCTCTGCTGATTAGATGCGCCGGGCAAAATGATCTTTGCAACCCTGTTGCAACCCAATTTTTAATTTTGGAACACTTAACTCGGAAACTTTCCGGCTTCTGTGCCTCCCAGTCACTTGCGCGTCATCGGACCCGAAAGGGCACCCCATCTGAGGGCAGTCGTGAGCCGCACCGGAGGCATTGCGGAACAGCGCAAGTTCACCCCCCGGGGCACCATGGACAGAGGTCCCCGTCTCGCGCGCGGGAATATATGTACCGCGTTGACAGAACCTCCGAGAGGCAAGTCGTTAAGGTGTAGCGGTGGGAACCGGCGGCGGTCGATGATGCCGATCAGTAGGCGCGAGAATAAACTCACCCGCCGTTCGGTCTACTGTCCAGGAACGAAAGTGAGGGTTTGCATGGATATCGGCATCAATAAGAAAGAGCACAAGCAGAAATGCCAGCTGGGTGGCGAGGTCGCCAATTCACCTAATCTGAAGCGGATCAATTTGGCGCTCCAAGGTGGGGGTTCTCACGGCGCTTTTGCCTGGGGAGTCCTGGATGGTCTCCTTGAGGACGAAAGTATCGACTTCGACGGCATCAGCGCCACGAGTGTTGGCGCGGTGAACGCCACCGTGCTTGCCTACGGGCTGGCAGTCGGCGGTCGCGCGGGCGCCCGACATGCGCTGGCAGACGTTTGGCGCCGCATTACCAATCTTGCTTCGCTCAGCCCTCTACAGCCAACCCTGTTTGACCGGTTGACGGGCAACCAATCGCTCGAGACATCTCCGGCCTTCGTCCAATTCGATCTCATGACTCGGTTGTTTTCGCCCTACCAGCTCAACCCGTTCAACATCAATCCTCTGCGTTCGATCCTTAGCGATATGGTGGACTTTGATGCGATACGTAACGCGCACTGTCCGATCAAGCTTTTCCTCTCGGCAACTAATGTGCGAACTGGAAAGATACGCGTTTTTGGCAACGACGAGATCGGACCCGACGCTGTTTTGGCCTCGGCTTGTCTACCGTTTTTGTTCCAGGCAATCGAAATCGACGGTGAGCACTATTGGGATGGTGGGTACATGGGCAACCCGGCAATCTTCCCACTCATCTATAGCTGTGACAGCCGAGACGTGGTGATCGTCCATATAAATCCGATCGAGCGACCAGATGTGCCCAAAACCGCAGGCGAGATCCTGAATCGCATCAACGAAATCAGCTTCAACTCCTCGCTCATGCGCGAGATGCGTTCGATCTGCTTTGTGACCAAGCTGATCGAGGAGGAGAAGATTCTGGACAAGACCATAAAGCGCATGTTGATCCACAGCATCGAGGCAGACGATGTGATGCAAGCGATGAGCGTGGGGAGTAAGTTGAACGCCGACTGGGACCAGGTCAACAAACTTATGAAAGTCGGCCGTGAGCGGGCAGATGCTTGGCTTGCTGCTAACTTCGGCCGGCTAGGTAAGCAGTCGACAATCGATATCCATGAGAAGTATCTATGAACGGCCTTGTTGCACGAACATCTTCGAAGACGTAGTCACTTGAGGTGAGGTTTCCGCCTATGTATTGAGGGCGGACTTCGCGCGGCCGAGTTGCGACATCACTACCGCACGCGGACGGTCCGCCGCGTTTGAAGAAGTCCTGATCTCGGAACCGTGATCCTGCATTCTAAAACAATTTGCGAGCTCGAGAATATCAGGCCTCGAATCTGAGTCTTGCTATCAGAGGACCCGCGCACATGGTGTTCTTCGCATTAGGAGGCGCCACATGAAATTTGTCTGGGTGAATGGCAGCACACCCCGCACACAATCGTTCTGTGCGCTGTGCTGTGAGTCAATCGGGGAGAGCTACGTACGAGATATCGCGGCGCAGCTCGCCTACTGCAATCACAAGTGCTACGTCGATCACTGCAAAGTTCCCGTCCTTGCACTCCAATGTCATGCGATTGCATCATGATAACCCCCCGACGCTTCAAAATATACATCTACGGCTTGTTCGAGAACTGAACCAGCACCCGTCTGCGCGCTATTTCCCTCAAGCTGCCACCTCCCAGCCGCGTGCGCCTTATCGAGGCCATGGTGGATTGGCTCAACAAGCGCGCCTTGGCTATGTCGCGTCGGTAGCGACCCGCGCGAATAACGCCAAGGTCTGCTTTTGGCGGATTTTGTTGCAGAAGTCGGCTGCTGTCGATTTGGGCCGTTGTGCCGTTTCCCCGTTGGGAGCGTCGGCTTTGACGCACTGGCCCTGACGCTTTTACGCAACTCCGGTGCTACGCGATGCGCATGCGACATGTTTCCCGAGCGGCCGCTTCTGGCGCAAAGCGGGCGTTCGAGAGAACACTGACGTCAGCCAGGTGTCCAAAAGCAGGCTCCCGCAGCTTGTGTGTTTTTGACGCAAAGCGGATACCGGGCTCTCCATCGGAGCGACGTTATGGAGCACTGTTCGATGAAACGCTTCTGAAAACCGGACGGAGTTGGGCCGCACGCGAATCCACTTAACGTCATCAACAGAACTTGTGTAGTTTCGAAGCAAAAGTCGACGCGCAATTTCTCATCGCAAACAATTCTGAGGAGGGGCAGATGGGCCGGAAATACCAAAGCATTGTTGAAACAGTCGGCAATACACCCGTGGTGCGGATCAATCGTTTAGCGCCGCCGGGCGTAAACCTTTTCGTGAAGATTGAAGCCTTCAACCCACTTGGTTCAGTGAAGGACCGCTTGGCCCTCGGGGTAATCGAGGCGGCGGAAAGGTCGGGAGAGCTTAAGC
>WNFC01003998.1_pt1 | contig 17446 bp, 16 predicted proteins | sample 5400541 | NCBI WGS metagenome assembly WNFC01 (sample SAMN13153342, study PRJNA577476) | soil metagenome | isolation source: 120 cm saprolite under Douglas fir tree site 2 hole 2 replicate 1 | place: USA:California | collected 2015-04-18
CCCGCTCCAGGGCTTCATAAAAGATGCCCTCGGCCGTGCTGCGCTTGCCCTGCCACATCATCGAATTGATGAACTTAGTCACCAGATCCGAGCCGTACACGGCATCGGCTGCGACTGTCCGCTTAGCGATATGTCCTTTGCGAGGCATGTAACCTTTTAGCTCCTAGCTCATAGCTTCTAGCTTGAGCTGATTGACCCTGGCAGCTGACCACTAGCCACTGACCACTGCTCTCCTAAGCCTTCTTCGGCCGTTTCGCTCCATACTTCGAGCGCCCTTGCATGCGATTGGCTACGCCCACGGCATCCAGCGTCCCGCGGATCACGTGATAACGCACGCCGGGAAGATCTTTTACGCGGCCGCCGCGTATGAGCACAATCGAGTGCTCCTGCAGGTTGTGGCCGACGCCGGGGATATACGTCGTAACTTCGATTCCATTCGTCAAGCGCACGCGCGCCACTTTGCGCAGAGCCGAGTTCGGCTTTTTGGGCGTCTGGGTGTACACGCGAGTGCAAACGCCCCGCTTCTGCGGACACCCTTGCAGCGCCGGACTGGCCGTCTTGTATCGCGGCCGCTTACGGCCATCACGCACTAACTGATTAAAGGTAGGCACTCTTGCCGCTCCTTGCAGCGTGCAGGCAGTCTTGAGGCTTGCAGCGCAATTCAGCTTTTCCCGGCCATTACGCACGATCCGGGACTGGCCGGCCCGAGAGCCAACCATACTTCTCGCTGTGCACGAGTGCCGCGAGAGATTCTGGATTCCTTTTCAGACTTACGCCGCCGACGGTGGCACCCGGCCAAAACTGCGGGGGCGCTCCGTTTCGTCAGCCGTGCCCTGCATATCCTTCCGCAAACTACTCGGCATCTTATTCGATGCACAGTAGCTCCTTCGATAGGGCGAAAGGCAGCGCAGGAACGTTTCAGCGAGGAAGTCCCCGGGCAATGCACTCATCCGGAAACGCGTTACTCTAAAGCTCAGCGATGAATTTTCCGCCCACAGCGCGGAAGACCTACCGCACACAACAAGCTAGAATGGACTCGCGGAACCTTTTAAATATAACAAGCGTTCGCAAACATCGTCAACCCATAGTTTTTGCATCCCACACTCGAAGCCCCGAGAAGTGATTCCGATGCGTTCCCGTTCCCCTTCGCTTGCTGAATCCGCTTCAAGCCTCTACACTACAGGTTTTCCAATTCAAGCAGTTGCTCGTCCTCGGGTCACTCGAACCACTGGACGAGGAGGGTGCATGGTTCGGTTTGGTTCCCGGTGGTTGATGTTGCTGACAAGTACCCTTTGGCTGTGCAGCCTTGGAGGCTGCGGCGGTCACAAGCCCCCGGGCCCTTCTCCCTTCCCAGCTAAGATCACCCTTTCTCCAGCGAACAGCGCTTCGGTACAAGCAGGCAGCATTATTTCCTTCGTCGCCAGCGCTCAAAACGCCTCAAACTCAGCCATTTCCGCCAGCTTTACCTATCAATCCAGCAACACCGACATTCTCAACATTGCTTCCAACGGTGTCGCTTGCGCAGGCAAATGGGACGCTCGGTTTGTAACCTGCACTCCTGGAGCTTTCGGCGTGGCTCAAGTGACCGCCTCCGCCCTCGGCGCCAGCAGCGCGCCCACCTTGATCTTCGTTCACCCACCCATCGATAACATCCAGATCAGCAAAGTCGTACCGGTGAACTCGCCGCCTCCAGCTTGCCCCGGGCAACAGATTGTTCCTGCCGCGTGCGCCGTGCCCTTCACCCCAAATAACAGCTGCCTGTCGCCGAACCAGCAGATGACGTTGCAAGCCACCGCCTTCAGCAAGGGGGTCGATATCACGGGTGTGGTCGGTCCTTTTACCTGGTCACAAAGCAGTTCGACCATATTTAAGGTAACCCCTGTCATCAGTTCGTCGGATAACGTTCCCACCAACCAAGCCGTCGTAGCGCCAGGCGCACCCGGACTTACCCCGATCTTCGCCACTGCCGCTGGCGTTTCCAGCCTGCCTTACTATGCCGAGACTTGCCCGGTGCGATGCATCGCCGTGGAACTGGGAAGCAGCGGCTCACAAAATAGTGGTCAAACCAGCTTCGTCAGCACGAAGGGAACTTCGCAACCAGTAACGGCGACAGCCGTGGACATTCAAGGTTGCGTCGTACCCAAGGCTCCATTGACCTGGAGTTCTTCACAGCCCGCCGCAATTTCGGCACCCACCAGTTGTGGGGCGGGGACTTGTTCGCTCAGCACATCGCAGCCGGGCTCGGGCTCGGTAACCGCATCATGCACTCCGCCCACTTGCAATATCGGTTTCCCGTTGAATATCGCCGGATTCGTGCAGCCACTTCCGGTCTATCCAGTGACTCCAATTTCTGGTGTAGTTAATGGCACAATTGCCGCGACGAGCGTAATGGCTACCAGCAAAGACTGCAGCGGCGACTTTTCCTGCACCGTGGCCCTCTACGACATTTTGACTTCTAACAATCTTGCGGGCAATCCCATTACCTTTCCGCAACCGCCCAACTCTGTTCTATTCGACGCTGTGGGCGACAAAGCCTATGCGGGCAGCGCCTTCGGCGCGATGCTCATCACGGTCGCCAATCTGGGAAGCTCGTCTGCCAGCCCTTTTTCCACCTTCACCACGGCTCGGGGTAAGGTGTTGGCGGTCTCGGAGAACGGCAATCTGGCGGTATTGTCCGACACGCAATCCACACCCAATCAAGTCTATGTCGTAAGCGCGGCATCGTCCTCGTCTGCAACGGTTGCCCCGTTGAACATCTCGGGAGCAAATGCGGCTGCCGTCTCGCCTGATGGACTGAAAGCCTTCATCATTGGATGTAAAGCCGGGGCAGGTCAGTGTTCGAACGGAGGCGACACCCTCTACGTTTTTTCCACGCTGCAAGCACTTCAGACCATTCCCTTGTCGACTTCTCCCGTGTCCGCGACCTCAATTGCATTCTCCTCCAACGGAGCCTTCGCCTTCATCTCCGAAGCCTCCGGCTCTGGTTCCTCCCTGGCAATCTACAACACGTGCAATAACGCCCCCTCCACCAACTCGACGAGTGTTGTGCAGACAATATCTCTGCCCTCGCAGCCCAGTTTTGTGAAAGTTCTGCCCGATGGAATCCACATCATCGCCCTGGACAACACTGGCCTCGACTACATCACCACGACAATCACCGCTGCTGCCTCTCAGGCCCTCTGCCCTCAATTCATCAGCGCCAGTTCACAGCCGATACCGTTGGGCCAGGGAACCTTCAATCCCATCAACTTCTTCGTCTCACCAGATGGCACCCTTGCCTTCATTGTTGCCAGCGATCGCAGCAGCGTCTTGGTATACGACTTCAATACGAATTCAGTCTCCGGAATTTCACTCGCCAACAACGCAAGCCCGGTCAGCGCCGACATCACCGTGGACGGCACGCTCCTCTACGTGGCAGGCAGCGACGGCATGTTGCATGAAGTCAGCACGACGTCCGCCGCCGACCTGTTGCCGATCTCATTCACGATTCCGTCCCGGTTCAGTACTCCGTTCTGTTCCCTCGACCCAACTTCCGGTCCCTGCAAGCTGGATGTGGTTGCGGTAAAACCTTGAGAACAGTTTTTCTTGGTTTTGGAATCTTCACGCTCTGCCGCTGGTCTCGATGTCCGGCACTCAGGTGAAAGGTTCTCTTAAACTGCGCCAGGGGTGCGCACGAAGTGCGGTCATTCTAACTAAAACTGGTCGCGGAGGGACGATTGAAAATAGCCCGCCATTTCAGCGGCGGGTGCCCCAGCGTTTGAATTGAATACCGTGCCCTAGGCAGGGCTGAAATGAAAAGTGAAACTTGACGGGAGGTGTTCGTCGGATGGCTGTGGCAAGGGGGGTTCGATGCTAAGCCGTCTTCTCTAACTCTTTCCCCACGCTATCCAGAACCCCATTAAGAAACTGCACCGACTCGGGACTGGAGAATTTCCGCGCTATCTCGAGCGCTTCATTAATCACCACCGCTCGAGGGGTTTCCGGATAGCCCAACAATTCCGCGACGGCCGCGCGCAGCAGATTGCGATCAACTACCGCCATGCGCTCCATACGCCAATGTTTAGCGTGCTTCTCGATCAGTCCATCGATATCGCCAGCGCGGTCCATGGCCACGCGAAAAAGATCGTCGGCAAATCCGCGCACGTGGTGGCTCGCAGCTCCATGCTCGGCCCAAAACGTGCGCCGAACCTGGTCCGCACTCTGCTTGCCCATGTCCGCCTGAAACAACATCTGCAGAGCCATCTCGCGAGATTTACGTCGGGTACCCATAACAGAAGTCAGTAGCTAGCGGTTAGTAGCCAGTTTACTGTAGGAAGATTATTTATGCCGCTTCGCCTGCGAAGCCTTGGCTGGCTTCGTGACTCTGTTAGTCCCGCTTCCGTAATCTGTACGATTCCGACCGATGGTTTTGTCATTCCGACCGGAAGCAGGAATCTGCTTTTTGCTGAATGCTGAATGCTGAGTGCTGAGTGCTTTCCTGACGCCGGAAACCTGAAACCCGATAGCTGCCCTTAGCGACGCCATCTCCACTGCCGCCAGCGCCGCCTCAAACCCTTTGTTCCCCATCTTCAACCCCGCGCGATCAATGGCCTGCTCCAGCGTGTCACACGTAAGCACGCCGAACGCATGCGGCACGCCTGTTTCCTGCGTCGACTGTCCAATGCCGCGCGTGACTTCATTGACGATCACGTCATAGTGCGCTGTGTCCCCGCGCAGCAGACAGCCGAGACAGATGATCGCGTCATATTTTTTGGTTTCGGCGAGAGTGCGGGCAGCCGATGGGATTTCAAAGGAGCCTGGCACCCGAACGATCTGGATGGCTTTCTCTCTCACCCCTGAACGCAAAAGACCATCATAGGCACTGCGAAGGAGGCGCTCTGTGATGAACTCATTGAAACGAGAGACTACGATAGCGAAGCGAAAACCTGACCCGTTCAGTTTTCCCGCAACCGTCTGCTTCCGAATTTTCTCTTCGCTGTCTTTCTCTGTGGCGGAGCCTGCCCGGAGCGAAGCCCAAGGGTGTTTCTGTGGTGGAATATCTTGCCTCCTTAAAATTCCGACTCATCCGCCGCGACTAAATTATTTACCTTTGAATTGCGCCGCCCGCTTCTGCAGAAACGCCGCAGTGCCTTCCTTCTTGTCTTCGGTCGCGCAACACACGCCAAACAGCACCGCTTCAAGATAAAGACCCTCAGCCAAAGTCATCTCCATGCCTTTGTTAACCGCTTCCATCGCATACTGCACCGCCAGCGGAGCGTTCGCGATAATCTTAGCCGCAATCGCCTCCGCCCGCGGAATCAAGTCGGCGGGCGCTGTGACTTCATTCACTAGTCCAATGCGCAGCGCCTCCTGCGCCGTAATCATCTCGCCCGCCAACACCATCTGCATGGCGACCCCCTTCCCAACCAACCGCGGCAGCCGCTGCGTCCCGCCATAGCCCGGGATAATTCCCAGCTTCACCTCGGGCTGTCCCAGCTTGGCGTTTTCGCTGGCCAAGCGCATCGTGCAGGCCATAGCAATCTCGCATCCGCCGCCGAGCGCGAAGCCGTTGATCGACGCGATCACCGGCTTACCCAAATTCTCAATCAGGTTGAGGACATTCTGACCGCGATGGGTGTACTCCTTGCCCATCACCGCGTCATGGTTGGCCAACTCGCCAATGTCCGCCCCGGCAATGAACGCCTTCTCGCCCGTCCCGGTAAATATGACCACGCGGATGCCTTTGTCGTTCTTGATATCGTGGAAGGCCGCCCGCAGCTCTTCCATGGTCGCCAGGTTGAGCGCGTTGAGCACTTTCGGCCGGTTCACGGTGACGTAGGCAATGGAGTTTTTCTTTTCGATGAGGATGTTTTCGAAGTTCATAATTCGGGTCGCCAGCGTTATGGAGTTATGGTCGCTGTGATCGTATTCGATTTCACAACGCCTTGGCACAGTTCCAAGGGCATATCCCGCCCTACCTGCACGCTATAGTGGCCGGGTCGACTCGCATCGCAAAGGTAGCTGACCTCTATGGGGTCCGGACATGGCTCACGCTGGAATGCTGGATGAGGATGAGGAAGAGCGAAATGGAGCACCCGCTTTGAATCATTCTTCATGGGCAGGATCATGAAGACAGGATCTCCCGCCTTCGCAAACGCCACTCCAGGCTGCGTTGCCTTTCGTGAAGGAGCCATCGCGAGCGAGAAAAGACTCTTGTGGTGGTCTGCGGTGAGAGATTCCTTGGCGAGAATCACGACCAGCAAGAACCATACTACGCCGACCCGCTTCTCAGAGATCGCCGTGCCCGCTTTCAACGCTTTGTCTGCTTTCACAGCTCGAACCCGTGTTGACCGCTCGAAATCCGTCACTATGTTACAGCTGATTCGCCCGCGGATTGTTGGGGTCCGCATAATCGTAGAACCCTTTGCCCGACTTCCGCCCGTACCACCCCGCCATCACCAGCCGCTTCAGCAGCGGAGGGGAAGCGAACCGCCGCTCCTTAAACTCGTCATACATCACGTGAGTAATGTAATAAGTCGTATCGAGCCCAACGAAATCGAGCAAAGTGAACGGCCCCATGGGATATCCACATCCCAGTTTCATAGCGTTATCAATATCCTCGATCGATCCCACGCCCTCTTCGTAAGCGCGGACGGCATCGAGCAGGTACGGCACCAGCAGCCGGTTCACAATGAATCCAGTTTTGTCGGACGCGCGCACCGGAACTTTGCCCAGCTTCTTCGCAAACTCGTAAGCCATGTCGTAAACGTCGTTGGCGGTGGCTATTGTCCGCACCACCTCCACCAGCTTCATTAGCGGCACAGGATTAAAAAAATGCAGCCCCACGAACCGCTCCGGCCGTTTGGTCGCCGTCAAAAGCTCGGTAATCGAGATCGACGAGGTATTCGAAGCAAAGATGGCATCTTTCTTCACCACGCCATCGAGCGACGCATACATCTTCTTCTTTTCCTCGACGTTCTCGATGATGGCCTCAATAAGAATGTCGCAATCGGCCAGGTCCGCCTGCTTGGTCGTGCCTTTGAGCCTCGCGCGGATCGCGTCCTTCTGCTGCGCCGTGATCCCGCCCTTCTCCGGAGGTCGCTCCGCAAACTTCGCCAAAGATTTCTCGATTCCGGCAAAGCCCTGGTCCAGAAACTTCTGCTCCACTTCGAGCACCGTGACCGCAAATCCAGCCGTAGCGCAAACCTGTGCAATACCGGACCCCATCAGCCCACAACCGAGTACACCAACCTTCTTGACGTCCATAGTGTTTCCTTGGATGTTTCAGCCTGCAGCTTTCAACCTGCATTGTCGTTCTGAGCGAAGCGAAGAACCCATGCAATTTGCTCGCACTCGCGGAACGCATAGGTCGATCGCTTCGCTCAGGATGACAATGGTTTGGTTCGCCTCAGGCCGCAGACTAATTTAAGCTCTCCACCACCATCGCAATGCCTTGCCCGCCGCCGATGCAAGCCGTAGCTAGACCATACTTCTTCTTCCGCCGCCGCAGTTCATACAGCAGGGTTATCACCAACCTCGTCCCAGTCGCCCCCAGCGGATGCCCAAGCGCGATCGCTCCGCCGTTCACGTTCACCTTCTCGCGATCGAGGCCCAACTCTTTCTCCACCGCCAAATACTGCGCCGCGAACGCCTCATTCACTTCAATCAGATCGATATAGTCGAGCGACAACCCAGCCTTCTGCAGCGCCACCTTCGTCGCCGGCACCGGACCCCGCCCCATCAGCTTCGGATCCACTCCCGCAACGCCCCAGCTCACAATCCGCCCCAGCGGTTTCAACCCACGCTTCAGCGCATTCTCGAGCGACATCACCACCACCGCCGCGCCGCCATCGACAATGCCGCTGGCGTTCCCCGCCGTCACCGTTCCCTTCTGGCCAAACGCAGGTTTCAGCTTCGCCAAACCCTCCATCGTGGTCTGCGGACGCCGGTGATCATCCTCGGTCAACGATTCTCCAGTCGCCTCGCCCTTTGAATTCCTCTGTGGCACCGGAACCAGCTCTTCCCGAAGCCTTCCGTCTTTATAGGCCGCATCCGCCTTCTGTTGTGAACGCAAGGCAAATTCATCCTGCGCCTGCCGCGTAATCCCTTGCTGCTCGCCATAAAGCTCCGCAGTATTCGCCATGTACAAACCACAGTAACTGTCGAGCAGCGCCACCATCAAAGAGTCTTCCAATTTCCCGCCCGGAGCCAAAGTAAATCCATCGCGCCCGCGAATCACAAACGGAGCCTGCGACATGGCCTCCATGCCGCCGGCAAGCACCACGTTCGCCTCGCCCAACTGAATCATCTGAGCAGCATTTACGATCGCCTGCAGGCCCGAACCGCACAGTCGGTTCACGGTCAGCGCCGGAGTCTCAATCGGTAATCCCGCGCGCAGCCCCACATGCCGCGCGCCATACAGAGCATCCCCCGAAGTCTGCTGCGCATTGCCGAACACGACATGATCAAACTCTTGCAACTCCAGGCCCGCGCGCTCGATCGTTCCCTTGGCCGCGATAGCCCCCAATTCCTGCGCCGTAAAATCTTTCAACTTGCCGCAATAGCGTCCAAAGGGCGTGCGGGCCCCGCTCACAATGGCAATATCACCCGGTTTCAGCATGATTTTCCTGCTAGATCGCGTGCTCAGAGCGGATCAAAAATGACAAGCAAACTGGTTAGTGTAGCAGCGCGTGAGAGGATTTGACCACAGGAAGCTTCGGCCTCTTTAGCCGGCAGAAGGTCAGCGAAGAGGGATAAAACCAGGCACGGTTCTCAACCCCCTTCCATCTTTGTTGCTGGATTCAATGACTTAATTGTGGAGACAAAATCAAATCATGAAAGCCGTCCATCTGACTTAGAAGATGAACGGTTCCTGTGCGGTGCAAAACATCCACCAACCCGAGGGCATACCGCTTTGCCCGCACTGACTTGATCTCCGCCGGAAAAACGGCTGTGGTTCGGAGAAGGCTGCGAAACGGGATGGTAACGTGGTCAAGAATTTTGATTTCGAAGGGTATTCTCAGCCACCTGTACGAATTCAACCGTCCGCCACCTAACGCTATGACCAGAGCAAATCCTGGCGGCCCATCCGCGCCGAACATTCCTAGTTCTGAGGCGATAATTCCAGCAATTCCTGCGAGAACCCACGCTCCGAACATACGAACCTAAAGGCAAAAGATCAAGAGCGGCTGCGCGAGATATCGTTTTTGTATATCTTCATTTTCAGACATTCGAAAACCGACGCGCCGCCAAACGTGCGATTCATTGAGTCATTGATTTAGTTTCTAAGCCACGGCTCCCGCGGCGAGCGCAGCCCCCAGCGCTGTGACTTTCCCAGGCCCCTGTGTGAGGGCCACCGCCAAAGCATGTTCTGCCCGATTAATGACTTCGGTGACGATGTCCACGGGATCGTAATTTTCCCTAACTACCGCTTCGGCCAGCCCTCCCGAGAAAGGCAGCGGCTGACCTTTTTCCGCTCCGTCTTTCGTGGGCAGCTTGACTTCCGCAATTAACTTGCGCAGCTTTTCCACGGCCATCATTCCTTCTTTTTCCGCCGTATCGCCCAGAATGATCGCGATCGTGGTCGTGTCATAGCGGAAAGCAAGGTCGTTTGAGCGGATGTTTCCGGCGGCAAGCTTTCCTATTTTTTCCATGGCCGCTTCCACGGCTGCGTCTCCGTGCTCCTTCACCATGGCGGCGCTCCTGCCGAACTGCAGCAGCAACAGGGAAAGCGGCGATGCATTCTGCAACGCCCGCTTGCTCTCTGCCAACAGCAAATCGATGTACGATGCCCGCTTCAGCAGTCCGGACTTCTCATCCGTAACCGAAAGATTCTTAACCAGGCGGCGCAGGCCCGCATTGTTAAGCGCGGTCACCATCTGCTCGCCCAGCGTCCTGAGCACGACCACGTCGTTCGGCTGCCACTGGCTATGCTTATTGTGCATCAGCAACAGTAGGCCCACTGCCTCTTCCCCATCCTTGAGAGGAATTGCCAGCACGGACGTTGCGCCCAGCTCAGCAATCGCCTGGCGCACCGGTTGCAGTTCCGCAGCTTTCTGCGCATCGTGAATAGTGATCGGCTCGTGGCCTGCGGTGGCATCGTACAAGCAGCAGATCACCTCGGCCAGAACCGAAGAACTGGCGGCCTTCAGGCCATCCGCACAAGACTGCTGCACCGCTGTCGGGGGCAAGCCGGGCTTGCGCATTGCGGCTACGCAACGCGCCAGTTCCCAATGTCTGCCAATCTCGTTGACCGCAGTCGTCAGCACCGCGGTTGCCGTGCTCTGGTTGTAGAGTTTGCGCGTAATTTCAGCTACGCGAGTAAAGCTGCGAACGTCGGCCACCCCTTCGGCATGGGTCGACGAAGCCTCGGCAGCCCCCGCTGCGCCACCCGATGGCGGGACCGCTGCAGCTTCCGGCGGCAAGGGCGCTGGTCCGGCATAACGGGGTGTGACTCCGGCAGCCAGGTACAGTCGTTGCAAGTCCTCGTTGCGCTCTTCCTCTCGCGGAAACAGTTCCTGAATCCGCTGCAGACGTTCCACCGCTTTGTTGCGCATCCCGTACTGCACCAGGATTTCCGCTTGCAACATCAAGTCCTGAAGCGTCGAAGCCCCCAGCGTCGGCTCCTCCGCATCATGAAAGTCGTCTGCCGGTTTGGCCACACTGGTAAACCGCGAGGCAATTACTTTGAATCGATTGCTGTCAATTTTGCCGTCCAGCATTCCCAGCCGCTTCGCGTGTCCGGGCTCGTAGGGGTCCACTTCCGCGGCACGGTCCAAACACTCGGCCGCCTTGGCAAAGTCAGCCGTACTACAGTAAAGATCAAATAGTTTCAGCAGGGTCTGGCAGTAGTCATTCTCCCGGTTGGAGGCGTTGTAGAGTTCGCTCAAAAACTCCAGCATCTCGGCCGAAGCCCGGTGGGCCGCAATGATGTCCTGCATTATGGTCAGGAATTGCCGGCGTTCTCCACGGCGCCTCTGGAATTGCTCCAGCTTGCGCGCCAGTGCGACCGCAGCCGGCTCCTGTTCGCCATCCAGCAATTGTCCGATCACGCTAATCACCTGATCCATCCGCGTCGGATTCTGCTCAAATAATTGCCATACCAAGGGCTCGGCTTCGGCATAACGGCCCGCGGCCATCAGCACTTGCGAATAGGTGTCTCGCAGCTCCGCTGTCGCCTTCTCAGCGTTCACTTGCGGCTCGAGAATGAAGATCGCTGCCCCAACTTGTCCCTGTGCCAGAAGGCTCTTACCGTAGGCCAGCGAGATTTCCGGATCGGAGGAATGTTCCTGGTAGGCGCGCTCGTACCACTGCGCCGGATCGCCGCCCTCGGCTGCTGTCAATTGCGCAACGCGCTGAAACGCTACCGCTGAAGCTTTGCCGTGTCCTGTCTCCGACGACACCTCCGCCAAGCGCAGAAAATTCGCCAGACTCGGTTCCAGAGTAACCATACGGTCTAACACTTGCAGCGATTCTTGCTTCTTGTTCAGGTTCTCCAGTTCTTCTAGAGCCGCCTCATATGTGCTAATGGCGAGTTTCTTGTTCGACCCTTCGAGAAGTTGTCCAAAGTGGAATTTCTGTTCCCATGTCGGACTTCCGTACCGCGTCAACTTCTTGTAAGTGAGGCTCGCGCGCGTGGCGTCGCCGGCCTTCACTTGCCGTTCGAACACCTCTCCCAACAGCGCGACGGCTTCCTGATTGCGGCTCAAGGAAAGACAAAGGTCGGCAGCCAGTTGCCGTACAACGTCGTTTTCCGGATCATCGCGTAGCACCTGCAGATACTCCTGCAGAGCCTCAACAGTCTTGCCCTTTTGCAGCAGCTTCTCGGCGCGTTCTATGCGCCGGGCCATCTCGGCTCGGTCTGCACGTCTGGTGATTTCGGACATGGGTAGATGGAATCGTGGTTCAAAAGTCAATTGCGGCAAGGACACAGCTGCAGCCGTGCCGCCGCCGAGGATGGAGAAGACCTGGGGCTTTAGCGCCCGAGGCCATTCCGTCCCGGAAGAAGATTGATTTTCAAACCAGTTCCGACCTTTCGATTCTAGGAGCCGGCTCCAGCAGCAGCAATGCGTTAGCGCTCCCGCGCGATTACTAAGGTCACTCTTCCGCCTCGTATTTTGGGCGAACAATGGTTTCTGTTATGTTGCGGCATGCCTCCCGGCGAAACGTCGACGGCCCAGTTCACTGCCACTTCGTCCGAGCGAGCCTCTGCTCGTGAAGAAGGTCTTCGCCACCAACTGACTGCAGGACAAATGGCCATGGTAGCGGTGGGTGGCTCCATAGGTACCGGACTTCTTTTGGGTTCAGCCGCGGCGCTGGAAGTGGCCGGACCCGGCGTCATCGGCAGCTACGTCATCGCAGCCTTCATCGCCTGGACTGTCTCCATGGCGCTCGGAGAACTCGCGAGCACGCATCCCTCAGAAGGATCATTCGCAGTTTATGGCGAACTCTATCTGAATGAATATCTGGGTTTTCTAACACGTGCCGGATACTGGGCCGCCATCGCCTTTTCTATCGGAGCCGAACTCGTGGCCTCCGCCACGTACATGACTTACTGGCTTCCCTCTGTGCCAGCGCAACTTTGGGTAGTCCTGTTCTCTGCCCTCCTAATGCTAGTAAACCTGCGCAGCGTTCGCTCCTTTGGACGATTCGAGTTTTGGTTCGCCATGATCAAGTTCGCCACCATTGTGGCGTTCATTCTCGCTGGCACGGCACTGATGCTGAGCGGCCGCATGGTCCCACAGTACACGGCACAAGGAGGCTTCCTGCCCAGAGGTCCGATAGCGCCGTTGCTGGCGGTATTTCTAGCCATCTACGCCTTCGGCGGCGTGGAAATGTTGGCCGTTACCACCGGCGAATCTCGCTCAGCGCAAGAAATCCCCCGCGCCTCGCGCCTCGCCTTCTTCATGCTCGCCAGCCTTTACCTCGGGGCCATTACCGTGCTGGCGGGGGTGATGCCCTGGAACCACGCGGGAGTCTCCGAGAGTCCTTTCGTTAGCGTGCTGGGTCTGGCCCGAATCCCGGCCGCTGCCTATGTCATGAATTTCGTGGTCCTGACGGCGGCCCTTTCCGGAGCTAACGCCAAGCTCTACGTCGCCTCCCGCCTGCTGTTTTCTATGAGCCGATCAGGATGGGCTCCCGCACGGTTAGGAAAATTGAATGCGGCTGGTTCGCCCCGCCTGGCGCTGTTGGTCTCTTCCTATGGAATCGTGAGCGCACTCATCATTGAGTATTGGGCTCCCCAACAAGCCTTCCTCTACATCATGGGAGCGGCATTCTCTGGTCTGATCCTCTCCTGGGTGGTATCGCTCGCCGCGCACGTGAACTTCCGTCGCGGCCTCACCCCGCAGCAAGTCGCCGCTCTACCCATGCGCTCGCCGCTCGGAATGGGGGGGTCGATGCTGGGCTTCGTGCTGGTCTCAGCGGCCATCCTCCAGACACTACGGCAGTCGCGCACCAATCTGGTAAGCGGATTGGTTTTCCTCCTGGGGTTGACCGTGGCCTATTTCTTGCTGAAACGACATCGGCAATCTGCGTCCTAGGAGTACTTATTACACCCGACTGCACGGTGGAGGTTGAGGAATCCGGTCGATTAACTTCTCCACTTTAGCGTCACCGGTTCTGGGATCGGGTGCTTCATCGCACTGCCGGTACGTTTTGCTTCTAGGTACGCGGCTTTTAATTCGAAATACCATTTGGCAGGCCGGTCGGCGTCGTCGATCAGCATGAGATGAGGATTGTGTTTCAGGCCTTGGGATTGCAGTTCCATCGTGCGCCGGTCCTGCTCGACGAATTTCGCGAACACGAATTTCAGCAGCTCCGGACCGAAGGGCATCCAGCGAAAGAGGTTCCAGGCGGCGACTACATCGATGCGGCAGTGGTTGCGCGTAATCGGAGTAACTGTGGTCAGGCTCGAGAACCAGTATTTCCCCGCTCTGATCGTTTCCGTGCGCAGGTTGGGCAAGGTAAAGTCGATCGTGGTGGTGATGGATTCAGCATCGGCGTACAAGCGCAGCAATTTGTAGGGCGCAGAGTTCGAACTGGGGGTGTGCGCGCTCATGCGGAAGCCGTTGGGGATGGGCTCGAAATTTTTTTGCTTCTCGTGGATGCTCGCGCGCTTGCGCCACCACCAGGCCTGATGGACAAAGGGTCCGTGGGCCGGATCCATCAGGCCAATAATGCCGTGGTCGACGCTTACCGGCATGTCGGCGGTGAGGTAGGCGAGCTGGTATTTTTCGCTGAACTTCTGGATTTGGGGCGCAGCCGTTGAGGGCTCGACCTGCTTGGTAAAGCCGGCACCAGCGGCCGGCGATTCTGGGACGTAGACCCAGAGGAACTGATCGTGCTCTTCGCAGGCGTAGCTTCCGGCATAAATGCGATCGACTTTCAAAGTCTGATCTGCGGTCAGGGAGGGAATGAGTTGGCACTGACCAGTGTGGGCGTCGAACCTCCAGCCGTGGTATCCGCACTCGACCTGCTCTCCATCGAATTGCCCGCAATGCAAGGGCATGCCGCGGTGCGGGCAGGCGTCACGCAGGGCGAAGGGCTGTCGCTGACGGTCGCGACCCAGTACGAGGGGGATTTCCAGCAGCATTGCTTTCTGAAGCTGGTTGCGATGCACGCGGTCGGCTGGCAGAGCGCGGTACCAGAAGCCGGTGAGCATGAGCGAATCGGGCGTCTGGCGCTGAGGGGATTCGAGTTCAGGCATGGGGGAAATGAACACCTGCGGCCGGCCGCGGCTAACTCGCGGCAACTCGCCGTCCGGCGACGTCGCCATGGGCAGCGTACTACAGCGCGATGCCTAGGCGAAAGACCAGCCCTTCGGCCGTGAGTGCCACGTCGACCTCCGGGGGTGTTACTAAGTGCAATTGAATTAATGGGTTCGAGCAGCGGGGACTAAGAGTACTGAGAAACCGGATCGGTCGTGACCCACCACTTCTTGACGATTGTCTTGCACGCCTCGCTGTGGTACGGTTAGTGAAAATCTCACGCCTTGGGATGCACAATCACGGCAAACGGATTTTACGCTTTGCGCGAATTCGTGTGCTAAGGCGGCGCCACCATGAATGACACCATGAATGACACCATGGATTCCGCTCCAGCTGCTGAGCCGGTCGAGAAGGAGAGTTTCTCGAACCGCAAGCTAATCCGGCCGACACTACCGCGAACCGACCATAATCACGTCAACCACAATTCGTCTCAAGTGCAGGCGCGGGAACGGCCGGAGCGCCATGATCGTCCTTCGCACGACCGTCCGATGCATGACCGTGCGATGCATGATCGACCCTTGCAAGACCGCCCAGGACAGGAGCGCGCCTCACACGAGCGTCCCGAGCGCGCGGGCGGAGAGCGGCAAGGCTTCGGCGGTAAGAGACTCGCGCCCCCGGAGCAGACCAACGCCGAGAATTTCTATTATCAGAAACAGATGCAGTCGCAAACGCCATTGGTCATCGTGCTCCGCGACGGCGAGGAGATTCACGGCGTCATCGAGTGGTACGACAAGAACTGCCTCAAGGTTGTACGAGACGGCAAGGCGAATCTGATGATCTACAAGCCGGCGATCAAGTACATGTACAAAGAAGGCGAAGGCCGTTAGTCGTGGTACCGTGAGTGTTCGAAGCGGATCGCAACAGCTAAGCCTTCGACGTTTTCCTCCACCGCTGATTCCAACCAATTTCCCTCTCGACTGCCTACAGCTGCAGCAGCACAATCCCCTTCTGCGACTGGTATTTGCCCTTGCGGTCGGCGTAGCTGGTTTCGCACACCTCGTCGGACTGGAAGAGCAGAATCTGGCAGAGTCCTTCGTTGGCGTAGATGCGCGCCGGAAGCGTGTGGTGTTGGAGATTTCGAGCGTGACAAAGCCCTCCCCTCCAGCTCAAACGGCGTGAGGTTCACGATGATGCCGCAGCGGGCATAGGTGCTCTTGCCCACGCCAATGGTCAGAACATCGCGGGGAATCTTGATGTATTCCACCGAGCGGGCCAATGCAAATGAGTTGGGTGGGACGATCGAGACGTCCAAGCGTATGCTAACAAACGATCGTTCGTGTCGAAATTCTTCGGATCGAGCACGGTGCAATTTATGTTGGTGGAGATTTTGAACTCATCCGCCACGCGCCAGTCATAGCCATACGAAGACAATCCATAAGAGATGACGCCCTCGCGTACTTGCTTATCGGAAAGGGGGTTAATCATGGCGTGTTCCAGCGCATTCTTACCGATCCAGCGGTCACGGTGATTGGGTAATTTTGTAATTGCGGCAATTGCAGCGCAATAGCAATAGCCCCGAAATCCCGGCGCGCTCGCGAAAATTGCAAAATTCCCGATGACACAATTACTCAACAGGGTTGCGGCCGGGCTGGAGCAATTCGCTGAAACGGAGGGGCTGCCAGTTTACGGGACGGATGCTCCCGTTGACAATCTCGGATATCTCCCTTAGCATCAAGCACTTGAGGCACCATTCTGACGCCGCATCCGGGGGCCGCTCGTGATTAAGCTCGATATCATTAACGAAGTGGTGGCAAAAACCGGTATTACTAAGACCAAAGCCGAGATGGCTGTCGAGACAGTCTTCGAGAGCATGAAGAAGGCCCTGGCTCGCGGCAATCGTATTGAGCTGCGAGGATTTGGCGTGTTCAACGTGCGACCGCGAAAGACCGGCATTGGCCGCAATCCGCGAACCGGAGCAGAGGTCTCGATCCCCCCAGGCAAAGCGGTCAGGTTTAAACCTGGTAAAGAATTACAGTCGATTGATTGATTTCCCGCCTTGTCCTGTGGCTATCGCCTCCTGGGATTTGGGGGGGTTCTTCGAGATCGCCGCGGTGCATTGCACGGATCTGACCCGCAAGCAGCCTACTCCTTCGATATTGCGAGTGGAACGCAGCCGAGCCTCTTCCGACCGTAGTAGGATCGGATAAGCCGCAGAGCTAATGGCATGTCGGATCCGACTCCTCCAATTCTTTCTTCGACAACGGAGTATTACCGTCCGGTAGCGGTGCATGCCGCCCCGCCGCCTCGGCCACGGTACTGGTTGCATGCCCTGCTGCTGCTGGCGACTTGCTTCACCACTCTGGTCATGGGCGCACGAATGCAGTACAACTTCGTGCACGGGCAACCGCCGCTGTCTTTCAGCGATGAGCCAATTGGGGGTGAGTTGATCCCCCCCTTTCCCGCATCCTGGATGTTCTCCCATCCAGCGCGGCTTCTAGGCGGTATTCCGTTTGCTGCCACCGTTATGCTCTTTTTTCTGGCCCACGAGATGGGGCACTATCTGTGCTGCCGCCGTTACGGAATTTATTCGACCCTGCCTTTTTTTATTCCGATGCCGACACCGTTCGGAACCATGGGCGCGGTCATCCTGCTTCGTTCTCCGATTCGCTCGCGGACGGCGCTGTTTGATATCGCCATAGCTGGCCCCAGCGCCGGGTTCGTAGTTGCGGTATTTGTTCTGGCGTTTTCGTTGGGACTAT
>WNFC01003584.1_pt1 | contig 17445 bp, 18 predicted proteins | sample 5400541 | NCBI WGS metagenome assembly WNFC01 (sample SAMN13153342, study PRJNA577476) | soil metagenome | isolation source: 120 cm saprolite under Douglas fir tree site 2 hole 2 replicate 1 | place: USA:California | collected 2015-04-18
GGCAGGCGGCCAGCCGTTCCTGGGTAGCGCGGATCCGCGGGTCGGCGCTGGCCTGGCCGCGCTGCATCAGCTCCCATGCGGGCGTGACGTCGGCGGCGTCCATGAACTGGTGCATCACATAGCTGACCGGCCGCACCCGCTGGGCCAGCAGCCGCCGCAGCCCCACCCGGAGGATGATGCGGCCAGCCCACCCGGCCGCCAGCGTGACGATCCTGGGGTGGGCGGCAGCGATCAGCGCGATCTTGACGGCGAGCGCGGCCACGGGCGTGCCGGTGAAGTTCACCGGCCCGAAGTAGCGGAAGAACGCGTCCCGCACCGCCACGTCCCGCCGGTCGCCGCCGTCCAGGAGCGGGTACCAGCGGTCACCGGCCCAGAACCCGTACGCGGCCCGGTTGCAGCGGACATCCCCGTGCTCCAACACGCGATAGTCCAGCCGGGTGCCCGCCCCGCGCTCGATCTGCGCCCACACCTGATCCCCGGTCACCTGCTGATAGTCCTCGTGCCAGCGGCGCTGGTCCCCGACGAACGCGGCCGGCTGGAACGAGAACATCCCGTACCCCATCGCTGCGCAGTCGCGCACCACGGCGGCGACCTGGCCCAGGTTGGCGGGGGTGACGGTCATGTTGTGCGCCAGGAAGTACCGCACCTTGTGCTCGCTGCGCAGCCGCGTAAACATGGCCGCGAACCGCTCCCGGTAGGGGTTCAGTGAAGCCTCGTCCGGGGGGCGGGGGATGCCGCGGCGGCCGAACATCAGCGAGTCGAAATGGGCGGCGAAGGACACCCGGCGCAGCCGCCGCCTCCCGCCCGTGAAGCTCATCGGCTCTCGCCCATGATCCCGCATGATCGCCAGCGCGGCGGCGTGGTCGTCGGGGTCGAGCAGGGTCACCTCGCCGCCGATCAGCTGGGCGTGCGCCCGCGGCCCGCGCTGCTCGCGCAGCAGGGCCATCTGCGCCTGCACCCGGGCGAGGGTGTGCGGGCCGTCGACCCGCACCTGGTTGGCGTCGCGGGAGTGGTAGCAGGGGGTGCAGGCCAGGTTGCATTTGGGGAACACCCCGTGGGTGCCCTCGCATCCGACCGCGTGCCGTCCCAGCAGCTGCCCGGGCGTGCGTGCCGTCTCGGGCAGCTCCGCCCAGCGCCGTGCCAGCGCGGCGGCGAACTCCGGGTCGGCCGGCCGGAACGCCGCCACCACCGCGCGGATCCGCGCCATGACACCCACCGACGGCTCCCTTCCCCCACGCGCGGGTGCGTACCCTTTCCCTGGCGCGGCATGCTGTCCGCGCGGGACCATTGCACCGCACGAATAAGCCAGGCCGGGCTGTACCTGTCAGCTTCCTGACAGTCCTGGCCCGGTTATGGGCTGGGCTCTTCCGGGGGCGCCGGGGGCCATTCCCCAGAGGCTGGCTCGGCGGGCGACGCCGGGAGGCCGTCCGGCCGGGAGGGCTCGGCGGGCAGGAACCAGGCCCGCCGACGGCGCTCCGCGACCCGCCATCCCCACGCGGCTGCCACCACGGCCAGCGCCACCTCCTCGACGGGCACGCTGCCCGCCCCGATCAGGGTCGGGCCGCGCAGCCAGCCTGCGGCCACCGCGATGCCCAGCGCGGCCATGGCTATGAGGAAGCCGCCGCCCACCGCGACCAGCGCATGGCCGCGCCGGGCGGGATGGCGCAGCCGGGCCCGCAGCAGCACCGGCCAGGCCGCGGCGGCCAGCGGCGGCCCGAAGTGGTAAGTCAGCGCCGGATGCCACCACGACAACCCTAGCCAGGCCAGCGCGAACGCCGCGCTGGCCGCCGCGCCCGCCAGGTGCCCGCGTACCAGTGCCTGGCTGGCGTGCCCTGCGGTTGACGGCACGGGCGGGGGAATCCCGGTCATTCTTGCTCCTGCCTCCCATCATTCACCGCCGCCTGGCCTGGCGGTAGCCGCGGGCGCCCTGCCCGCTGACGCGGCGGGACTGCCGGCCATGGCGCGCCGGCGAGCACGTGATCGCCGCCCGGAGGTAACCGTCCAGCCTGCGGCGCCAGTGCCTCACTCGCCGGCGAGGTCGTCGAGGGCGGCCTCGATGGCGCGGTGGAACGTGGGGTAGGCGTAGATCATGGACCGCAGGTCCGCGACCGGGACCTGCCCGTGCACGGCGACCACCAAAGCGCCCAGCACCTCGCCGCCGGCCGGGCCAGCGGAGGTCGCCCCCACCAGGACGCCGCGCGTCCTGGATCAGCTTGATGAACCCGTCGTTGCCGGCCTTATGGATCCAGCCACGGGCCGACGACGGCAGCTGCGTGATCCCGGTCCGCACGGCCAGGCCCTGGTCGCGGGCCTGCCCCTCGGTCAGCCCCACAGACCCGATCTCGGGGTCGGTGAACGTCACCCGGGGCACGGCGCGGTAGCCGGCGGCAGGTCCGTCCTGGCTGAGGATGTCCCGGGCAGCTATGCGGGCCTGGTACATCGACACGTGGGTGAAGGCGCCCTTGCCGGTGATGTCACCGATCGCCCACAGCCTGTCGGCGGCCCGCATCCGCTCATCGGTTGCGACGGCTGCGGCCTTTTCGTCGATGCCGTAGGCGCCAACCCCCAGCGCGGCGAGGTCGGCACGGCGCCCGGAGGCGACCAGCAGCCGCTGCGCGGTGAGTGCCTCGCCGCCGGCGAGTTCCAGGGTGAACGCCTGGCCGTCGTGGCTGACCCGCCCGGCCCGGGTGCCGGTGCGCACGTCGATCCCGTCCCGGGTGAACACCGCTTCCAGGAGCTCCCCGGCCTCGGGTTCCTCCACCGGCAGCAGCCGGGCCGCCGCCTCCACCACGGTCACCTGGGCGCCGAACCGGGCGAACACCTGCGCCAGTTCGGCGCCGACCGCGCCGCCGCCGAGCACGATCAGCGATCCGGGCACGTCCTCGGTCTCGACCGCCTCCCGGTTGGTCCAGTACGGCGTGCCGGCCAGCCCCGGGACCGGCGGGACGGCGGGCTCGGTGCCGGTGTTCAGCAGCACGCCGCGGCGCGCCCGCAGCACACGCTGACCGTCGGAGGTGTCCACGGTGACCTCGCCCCGGCGGGTGATCCGTCCGCGGCCGCGGACGAAGTGGCCGCCCTTTCCGGTGAACCGGTCGACGGCGACCTTGTCGTCCCAGGTGTCGGTGGCCTCATCCCGGATCCGGCGGGCTACCGGCGCCCAATCGGGGGCCACCGTGGACGCGCCCGCCATGCCGGGGATCCGGCGGCCCTCGGCCAGCAGGTTGGCCGCCCGGATCATCATCTTCGACGGCACGCACCCCCAGTACGGGCACTCCCCGCCGACCAGCTTCGCTTCAACCCCGGTCACGTGCAGGCCAGCCTGCGCCAGCTTCCCGGCGGCGTCCTCCCCGCCGGGTCCCATCCCGATCACCACGATGTCGGTCTGTTCGGCAGCCATCTGGCACTCCCTCTCTCCATGTCGTGCGTGCCGCGTTGCCCACGGCCTGCTTGGCCTGCGCGGCCCGGCGGCGATCGCCGCCTCCCGGGCATCTACCGGCAGCAACGCGCCGGTGGCCGGGCCCATGGGGGAAGTGTCAGCCAGATGACAGGACCGGCCGTTCCTGGTGGCCGTTCAGGGAGGATGATGGGTCATGGCCTACCTGCCGTCCCTGCCGTCCGGCGCGGTGCTGCTGGATTTGTTCCGCGCCTACCCGGAGACCGCCCGGCCGCTGCTGGACTACCATCAGGCGCTGCTGCGCGGCCCGTCGCCGCTGACCGTGGCCGAGCGCGAGCTGATCGCGGCCTATGTTTCCGGGCTGAATGCCTGCGGCGCGGTACTACACGGTCCGTGCTCGCGGGCAGGTGAACAAGAATGCCGCCTGGTTCTACCGCACCCCAGTCCGCTCGCCCGCAAGATCAAGAACCATGTGGCGTTCTGGAACGGGGTCCAGGTGGACACCGGTGCCGTGGGCTGACCGGTGCCCGAGGATTACGACCTGATCGTGATCGGCGGCGGCGCGGCCGGGCTCGGCGCCGCCCGCGCCGGGGCCGCCGCCGGGGCGCGTACGCTGCTGGTCTCCGAGGGTGAGATCGGCGGGGAATGCACGTTCACCGGGTGCGTACCGTCCAAGACGCTGATCGAGGCCGCCGCCCGCGGTGCCGCGTTCCCCGCCGCGATGGCCGCGGTGCGGGAGGCGGTGGCGGCGATCGCCGCCACCGAGACCGCCGAGGTGCTCGCCGCCGACGGGATCGAGGTTCTCCGTGGGCGGGCGGTCTTCAGCTCACCGCGCGAGATCAGCGTGGACGGGCGCGTTCTCCGGGCGCGGGGGTTCGTCATCGCCACCGGGTCCCGGCCGGCCGTGCCCCCGGTGCCCGGCCTGGCGGAGGCCGGCTACCTGACCAACGAGACCGTCTTCGGCCTGGACAAGCGGCCCGGGCGGCTGGCGGTGCTGGGCGGCGGCGCGGTCGGCTGCGAGCTGGCCCAGCCGTTCGCCCGGTTCGGCAGCCAGGTCATGCTCATCGAGGCGGCGCCCCGGCTGCTGCCCGCCGCCGACCCGGCCGCGTCGCAGGTCATCGAGGACGTGTTCCACGCCGAGGGAATCGGGATGCGCACCGGGGTGGCAGCCGCCAGCGTTAAGCACAACGACAACGGCGTCACGCTGGTCTTGGCGTCCGGGGAGGAGACGGGCGCGGACCGACTGCTGGTGGCCAGCGGCCGCGAGCCGGTCGCCGGCCACCTGGGCCTGGAGAACGCAGGGGTCCGCGTGGACGAGCGCGGCTACATCGTCACCGACCGGCACCTGGCCACCACCGCGCCGGGCATCTACGCGGCCGGCGACGTGACCGGGCGGATGCCATTCACCCACGCCGCCCATGCGATGGGCCGCCTCGCCGCCCGCAACGCCCTGCGCCGACGCTGGTCACCACCCGCCACGTTCGCCACGCCAGCGATCCCGTGGGTGGTCTTCACCGACCCTGAGGTCGCGCAGGTCGGGCTCACCGAGGCGCAGGCAGCCGCCGCCCATCCGGGCGCGCGGGTGGCCTACCTGCCGGCGAGCGAGGCCGACCGGGCGATCACCGCCGGGCGCACTCAAGGCTTCGTCAAGATCATCGCAGGCCGGCGCCGGGTGCTGGGCACTGCCGGGGGCGGGCGGGTGCTCGGCGCCACCATTGTAGCCGCCCGCGCCGGAGAGATGATCCACGAGCCTGCGCTGGCCATGCGCACCGGCATGTTCACCGGCCGGCTCGCCCAGACGGTGCACGCCTACCCCACCTGGTCGCTGGCCATCCAGCAGGCCGCCGCGCAGTTCTTCGGCCAGTTCGGCGGCCGCACCGCACGCCCCGCCGAGCGTGGCCCGCGCTGAGCGAGCAGCAGGCCCAGCCGGCCGGGCCGGCGCGGATTGCCCTCCCGTGACTGCGTTGCCCCGGGTGGTCAGGTGGCGGCCGCCGCCATGGCCCGGCACAGCCCGGCGCAGGCCCGGCACGACCGCGCGCACTGGCGCATTACCTCGTCGTCGTATTTTTCGCACTCGGCCGCCCCCGCCTCGGCGAGTCACAGCGCGATCAGGCAGCCATCCCAGTAAGCCTCGACCCGGGGTCGCCGCCGGCCCCGCAGGCCGATCTCCAGCACGTCAGGAACCCTGCCCGCGGGGGCGCGGAACCAGATTTCCACGTCGGCCTGTGACACGAGGCTGAACCCGGACAGGCCGGGCGGCCGCTCGGTGGCCGCATGCATGTAGGCAGGTGTTCCCCAGCAGCACACCCGCGGGCGGGCTGCCCAGACCCACAGCCGACCGCCACGCTCGCGAACCAGCCCCGCCGCCTCCGGGCTCACGTCCACCCGCATGATCTCTCCCTCACCCGGCCGCCGGCCGGTCCGGTGCCCGTGCGCCGGGCTCCCAGGGCATCAGCCGCCGCGGCTGCCCGCCCCTTCAGCCTGATGCTGGCCTACGGGGCTCGTCAACGGCATCCTGCTGCCCCGGCCGGCGGCGCCTGAGCAGACCGCCCGCCCGCGCGAGCCATGATGCGGGCCGGGTTCCCTCCGCCGGGAGGGCGCCGGGCTGCCCGGCGCGCACGGCTGCGATGACCTGGCGGGCTGACGGATTCACCATGGCCCGGGTGCCGACCACGACGGTGGGGACGGTCTCGGGACCGCCGGTGATGGCCCGCACCCGCGCTGCGGCATCCTGGTCATCCCAGATGTTGATCCACTCGGCGCGCACCCGCGCCCCCCGCAGTCCCAGCCGCAGCATCGCGCAATACGGGCACCCGGGCCGCCAGTACACCTGCACGGCGCTGAGTGTGGCGCTGGGTGTCCGGGCTGGCGATGTCACGGCTGCGCTCCCATCCGTTGCAGCAGGCTGAGGATGCGGCTGGCCGGACGGCGGCCCGTGCCGCCCGGCGTTTCCTGCCCCGGCCCGGGGACGCGCTCGACCCGCACCCCGTGCCAGAACGCGACATGCCGGGCGATCTTGCTGGCGGCGGGACTCGGCTGGGGGTAGTACCAGGCAGCGTCGCGGTTAATCTTGCCGTCCACGCGGACGTGATAGTACCGGGCCTGGCCCTTCCACGGGCAGGTGCTCGTGGTGGGGCTGCCGGCGAAGTACTCCCGGTGCAGCGATTCCGGCGGGAAATAGTGATTGCCCTCCAGCTTGACCGTCCGGTCGCTTTCGGCGAGCACGGCCCCGTTCCACACAGCCCTGAACATGATCTCCTCCACGGTGCGGCCTGCTAGCGATTTGAGCACCCGGACGCCAGAGCCCGCCGCCGCAGTGTCAGCCAGGTGACAAGATGGATGCCATGAGTTTCCGGCGGCTACCCGCTGCAGCGGCACAGCGCGCTGCCCACCTGCTGCCCGGGGCGGCTAGCGCGGCGGAGGCGCAGATCCGGCAGGCGGCGTGGGTGGCCCGGTGCGTGGGCCGCGGCCAGTCCGCGCCACTGCGGCCCGACGACGTGACCGCGCTCGCCTCCATGCTGGCGGTGCGCACGTTCCCGCCAGGCTCGGTCCTGTTCCGCAGCGGTGAACAGACTCCAGGGGTATGGATCGTCCGCGACGGCAGGCTCGAGCTGTCGGTGGGGTCGGGGCGCCGCCGGGCCGTGGTGCAGCTGCTGCGCCCCGGCGATGTGGACGGCGACATCCAGCTGCTGCTGGAGATGCCGCTGCCCTACACCGGCCGGGCCCTGTCCGAGGTGACCTGCCTGTTCCTGGCCCGGGAGGACTTCGAGGAGCTCCTGGCCACCCGGCTGGGGATCGCCCGCCGGTGGCTGTCCAGCGTGGCCCAGCGGCTGGCGGCCAGCCAGGCCCGGATCCTGGCGCTACTCGGCGGGTCACTGACCGCCCAGGCCGCCAGCCTGCTGGCCGAGGAAGCGGTCGACGGGCGGGTGGAGCTGCCGCAGCGCACCCTGTCCGCCATGCTCGGGGTGCAGCGGCCCTCGCTGAACAAAGTGCTCAAGGACCTCGAACGCGACGGGCTGATCCGGATCAGCTACGCCACCATCGAAGTCCTCGACCGTGCCAGGCTCGCCGCCCGCACCTGACCCGCCAGGCCTGACCCGCCCTGCCTGCGCCGGTTCCCGTCTCCCGTCACAGACGGCCCTTTCCCGCGGCGGTACCGGCCTGGGGACAACCCGGGGCCCGCGTAAGCGCCCTCGCGGCCCCCGGCCCACAGCGCCCGGAGGTGGCGTCATGCCGGCGCTGGGTGACTGCGGGAAGACAACGGCCAGGCGGCACCACGGTCGTTGCCTGCGTCCAGCCATGCCGGATATATAGGAGTACCCGTGGTAGGCAGCGCGCCGTGGCCAGGCAGGCCGGTCACCGCGGGGCCCTGTTCGCGGTGCCGCTCGCAGCCGTCCCGGCCTGGCCGGGTGCGGCGAGGGCGCGCCGGCGGGCTGGGCCGAGCGCGTACCAGAACGGGCGACAAGGAGGGCGCCGCCGGCCATGTTGCCGATGCCGGGATGATGTTCCAGGCCAGCGCCGCGCCCCAGCCGGGGCCGTGGCCGGTGGGCATGATGAGCGAGAAGTAGCCCATGTTGGCCGGGCTGTGCTGGAAGTTGGCGGCCACGAACAAGGTGACGGCCAGGAACACCGGTATGTACTTGCCGATGATCGAGCGGCCCATGACCGAGAAGAAGGCGGCCATGCCGACCAGCCAGTTGGCCAGCATCCCCGACAGCACGACCTGCCACCAGGCGCCGGCGCCGCCGATGGCCCGGTAGGCCATCTTGCGGGCCACGACCTGGCTGAGCAGGCCGGTCACGTCCGGTGGGTAGTGCTAGGCCAGGTGGATGGCGTAGCCGGTCAGGAAGGCGCCGGCCAGGTTGCCTGCCCAGGCCAGCGCCCAGAAACGCGCGATCGTCGCCAGCCGGGCTCCGGCCGAGCCCCGGCAGCGCAAGATGGTGGCGGGCAGCAACACGTTGGCTTCGGTGAACAACACGGCGTCAGACAGGATGACGAAGAAGAACCCGGCGGAGAAGCCGAGGCCCTCGACCAGCCGCTGGGCGCCCGGCGAGCCGACGCGGACGGCGAGCAGGACCGAGAAAAGGGCGCCGACGGTGACGAAGCCGCCGGCCAGCATGGCCAGCACCAGAATCTGCAGCACCGACAGCGTCTGCAGCCGCCGGGTGCCATGGTCGGCCATCTCGGCCACGACGTGCCTGGCGGTGAGGTACTGCGGGGCGGGGCGGCCGGCGCCGGCCGGCGGGCTCTCGGTGACCTGGGACACGCCACCCCTCTTTCCCGCGGACGTGACAGGCAGGGCGATTTTACCCACCGTGGGTGCCAGGGCCACCCGGTCAGCAGGGCCAGAAGTCCCAGGTGGCCAGGACGTTGGGCTGCGGTGAATATGCCTGGCGGGGCGAATCATGTAGGCAGGGACGCCGCGCCTGCGGCGGATTCCCAGCACGCACCGAACGGGAGGGATCGCTGTGGCCTGCGACACGGAGGAGCCGCAGCAGCCGCCGGGACAACCAGTGATCGGCAGCCGGGGCGTCCCGGCGCTGACCGCCAGCCAGATGCGCGAGGTCGATCGGATCATGGCCGAGGACCTGCACATCGAACTGGTCCAGATGATGGAAAACGCCGGGCGGAGCCTGGCTGAGCTGGCTTTGCGCCGGTTCCGGCCCGCCACCGTCACCGTTCTGGCTGGCCCTGGCGGGAACGGGGGCGGGGGGCTGGTTGCCGCCCGGCACCTGGCCAACCGTGGCGCCGGCGTCCAGGTCACGCTCTCGCACGCCCGGTCAGAGCTCGGTGCGGTGCCGGCGCACCAGCTCGACATCGTGGCCCGCATGGGCATCGAAGTCTCAGCCGAGCCGCAGCCTGCGGCGCTGGTCGTGGACGCCCTGATCGGCTACGGCTTGCGCGGCGATCCGGGCGGGCGCACCGCCGAGCTCATCGACTGGGCGAATGCGCGAGCATCGGTCACGCTGGCCCTGGACAACCCAAGCGGCCTTGACGTCACCACTGGACGCGCCGGGACGCCCTGCATCCGGGCGACCGCGACCCTCACCCTCGCCCTCCCCAAGACCGGGCTTGCCGGCGCCGGCGAGACGGGCGAGCTGTTCCTCGCCGACATCTCTGTCCCGCCAGCCGTCTACCGCCGGCTCGGCCTCACGGTGCCGCCGCTGTTCGGCCACGACACGATCATCGAGCTCCATCCCCCGCCGCCGGACCCGCCCTGAGCTTAGTCAGGCCCGTGCACGCAACCAGCAGCGATCCAAGCTAGCGAAAGGACGACGGCCATGGATGAACGCACCGACGTGGTGGTGATCGGGATGGGGCCCGGCGGCGAGGACGCGGCAGGCCAGCTCGCCGAGGCCGGCCTGCACGTGACCGGGATCGAGGCCCGGCTGGTCGGCGGCGAGTGTCCCTACTGGGGCTGCGTTCCGTCCAAGATGATGATCCGCGCGGCCGGCCTGCTGGCCGAGGCGCGGCGGATACCGGGCATGGCCGGCGCCTCGACCGTCACCCCGGACTGGGGGCCAGTCGCAGCCCGGATCCGGGCCGAGGCGACCGACTCCTGGAACGACAAGGTGGCAGTGGACCGGTTCACCGGCAAGGGCGGCCACTTCGTCCGCGGCCGCGCCCGGATCACCGCCCCCGGCGAGGTCACGGTCGACACCGCTGGCGGCGCGCGCGTCTTCCGGGCACGCCGCGGCGTCGTGATCGCCACCGGCACCGAACCCGCGGTCCCGCCGATCAGCGGCCTGGCCGGGACGCCGTACTGGACCAACCGGGAGGCCATCGAGACCGAAGAAGTTCCGCAGTCGCTGATCGTGCTCGGCGGCGGGGCGATCGGCGCCGAACTCGCCCAGGTGTTCGCCCGTTTCGGCGCCCGGGTCACCGTGGCCGAGGCGCTGCCCCGGCTGCTCCCGGCCGAAGAGCCCGAAGCAGGCGAGCTGCTCGCGGGGGTGTTCACCCGGGAGGGCATCACAGTGCGCACCGGGGCCCGCGCCGAGCGGGTCAGCCACGACGGCCGGGACTTCACCATGAAGCTTGCCGGCGGCGAGGCGCTCACCGCGCAACGGCTGCTGGTCGCCACCGGCCGGCGCACCGGCCTCGCCGCACTCGGGATCGCCGCGGCCGGGCTGGACGAGAGCGCCAGGGCCATCGGCGTCGATGACCGGATGCGCGCCGCACCGAGGGTGTGGGCAGTCGGTGACGTCACCGGCAAGGGCGCGTTCACCCACGTGGCGATGTACCAGGCCGGCATCGCCGTCGCCGATATCCTCGGCCAGGACGGGCCGGGCGCCGACTACCGGGCGCTGCCGCGGGTCACCTTCACCGACCCGGAGGTCGGGTCCGTCGGGCTCACCGAGGCCCAGGCCGGCGGTTGAGGCCGCGGAGGGCCGGGTTGACGGCCCGGTGCTCGATGAGCTGGCGGGCGGCCTGGCGATGGTGAGCGGCGACTACCGGGACCCGGCCACCTACGCCGCGCTGGCCCGGCGGCTGGCCGAGGCGGGCGCCGTGCGGCCCGTGTACTACCTGGCCATCCCTCCCGCGCTGTTCCCGGTGGTGGTTCAGGGCCTGGCCCGGACGGGCCTCGGGCAGGACGCCCGGGTAGTGGTGGAGAAGCCGTTCGGCCGGGACCTGGCCTCGGCCCGGGAGCTCAACCGGGTGCTGCATGAGGCGTTCCCGGAGGGGTCCATCTTCCGCATCGACCATTACCTGGGCAAGGAGCCGGTGGAGAACCTGCTGGTGTTCCGGTTCGCCAACGCGTTCCTGGAACCCATCTGGAACCGCCGCTACGTCTCCAGCGTGCAGATCACCATGGCGGAGACCTTCGGGGTGGAGGGCCGGGGCGGCTTCTATGACGGGGTGGGCGCCATCCGCGACGTGATCCAGAACCACCTGCTGCAGGTGGTGGCGCTGCTGGCGATGGAGCCACCGGTCGACGCCGAGCCGGACTCGCTGCGGGATGAGAAGGTGAAGATCCTCAAGGCCATGCGCCCGGCCGACCCCGCCCGCCTGGTCCGGGGCCAGTACGAGGGCTACAGGGACGAGCCGGGGGTGGCGGCGGGCTCGGCGGTGGAGACCTTCGCCGCGCTCCGGCTGGAGATCGACTCCTGGCGCTGGGCCGGGGTGCCGTTCTTCGTCCGGGCCGGCAAGAGCATGGCCGCCACCGCGCTGGAGGCCGTGGTCGAACTGCACGCCCCGCCCCGGCTGCTGTTCTCACCGCAGGGCTGCCAGCCCCGCCCCAACTTCCTGCGCTTCCGCCTCGGCCAAGACGACGGGGTGACACTGTGCGTGCAGGCCAAGGAGCCAGGGGAGCGCCTGGTCAGCCACCCGGTCGAACTTGAGGTGAACTTTGAGCGGGTCTTCGGCGCCCGCCAGCAGGCCTACCAGCGGCTGCTGGGCGACGCCCTGGAGGGCAACCCGGCCCGCTTCGCCCGCCAGGACGGCGTCGAGCACGCCTGGCGGGTCATCCAGCCCCTCCTCGGCCAGCCCGGCCCGGTGCACAGCTACCAGCGCGGCTCCTGGGGGCCGGCCGAAGCGCAGGCAGTAGTGGTCGGCTACGGGGGATGGCACGACCCGGGGCCAGGCTGAGCATGAACGGCGGTGAGAGGGGCAGGCAGCGCCCGTCTTGTCAGGTCGCTGACAGTATGCCTGCATGCGCCTGACGTACGCGGTTTGGCGGGTGGAAGGCCTCAGTGCAAGGTGGTGACATGGATCCGGAACAGGCGGGCTCACCCGGTGCGGGGCGGCTGGCGCGATCGCTGCCGGTCGAGGAGTACGCCCTGATCGGCGACACGCACACGGCTGCGCTGGTCGGCCGGAACGGGTCGATCGACTGGCTGTGCCTGCCGCGGTTCGACTCCGGCGCCTGCTTCGCCGCGCTGCTGGGGAGTGAGGAGCACGGGTTCTGGCGGATCACCCCGGCCGGTGATGCCCGCCGCGTCGTCCGCCGCTACCGGGGCGAGACCCTGGTACTGGAGACGGAATTCCACACCAGCGACGGGGTGGTTCGCCTGGTGGACTGCATGCCCCGCCGTTCCGGCCATGCCAGCGTCGTCCGGGTGGTCGAAGGGGTCTCGGGCCGGGTAGCGATGCGCATGGATCTGGTGGTCCGCTTCGACTACGGGTGGGTGGTGCCCTGGATGGCGCGGGCCGGCGATCACCTGCACGGCATCGCCGGGCCCGACTCGATCTGCCTGGCCACCCCGGCCGAGACCCGGGGGGAAAATCTCCGCACGATCGCGGAGTTCAGCGTGGGCCCGGGCGACCGGGTCCCGTTCGTGCTGTCCTGGCACCCGCAGTTCGCCGAGGCCAGCTGCGGCGGCAACGCAGAGCAAGCGGTCGCAGAAACCGAGGCCTGGTGGCGGGAGTGGAGCGGCCGCTGCCGCTACCAGGGCCCGTGGCGCGATGCGGTCGTCCGGTCACTGGTCACGCTGAAGGCGCTCAGCTACGAGCCGACCGGCGGGATCATCGCCGCCGCGACAACCTCGCTGCCCGAGGACCTCGGCGGCGCCCGCAACTGGGACTACCGCTACTGCTGGCTCCGCGACGCAGCCTTCACCCTGGACGCTATGCTGCGGGCCGGCTACGGCGAGGAGGCCCGCGCCTGGCGCGACTGGCTGCTGCGCGTCGTCGCCGGGGATCCCGCCCAGCTGCAGATCATGTACGGTCCCGCCGGGGAACGCCGCCTGACCGAGCTTGAACTGGGCTGGCTGCCCGGCTACGAAGGCTCCCGCCCGGTGCGGACCGGCAACGCGGCCTCCGCACAGGTCCAGTTGGACGTGTACGGCGAGGTGATGGACGCCCTGCACCAGGCACGGCTCGGCGGCATGGCCCCGGACCCGACCGCGTGGGCGTTGCAGCAGGCCCTCATCGAACATGTGGAGCGCCACTGGACCGAACCCGACGAGGGGATCTGGGAGGTGCGCTCGGGCCGGCGGCACTTCACCCACTCCAAGGTCATGGCCTGGGTCGCCATCGACCGGGCCGTCCAGGCGGTGGAGCGGTCCGGCCTCGACGGCCCCGTTGAGCACTGGCGGAAGCTGCGCAGCCAGATGCACGCCGAGATCTGCCAGCGCGGCCTCGATCCGCGGCGCGGCTGCTTCGTCCGCGCCTACGGCTCCGCCGAGGTCGACGCGAGCCTGCTCCTGCTGCCGCTGGTCGGTTTCCTGCCGCCCGGCGACGAGCGGGTAATCCGCACCCTTAAGGCTGTGCAGGACGAGCTGTGCGAGGACGGTTTCGTGCGCCGCTACCGCACCGATGAGCAGGGCGCCGCCGACGGCGTGGGCGGCGGCGAAGGTGCCTTCCTGGCCTGCAGCTTCTGGCTGGTGGACAACCTCGCCCTGGCCGGCCGCCTGCAGGAGGCGAAGCGGCTGTTCGAGCGGCTTCTTGACCTGCGCAACGACGTGGGGCTGCTGGCCGAAGAATACGACCCATCCCGCCGGCGCCTGGTCGGTAACTTCCCCCAGGCCTTCTCCCACGTCGGGCTCGTCAACTCGGCCTTCAACCTGACCACCGCGGACAGCACCGGCGAGTCAGGCAGCAGGCAGGGCCCCCGGCCATGACCGCTGGCATCGGCGGCAACCCGGACCGGGCCGCGGGGACCCGTTCAGCCCCGGTGTCATATGCCGGGAATCCGGTCGATGGCCGCGTTCAGCAGAGCTCGTGCTCACGGTGAGGCCACGATGCCCTCCCCGTAGCCCAGGAACCGGGCTGAGCGTCAATCCGGTTCCCCCGCCGCGCCCCGCATGTCTGGCCGCCGAGCCTGCCGGCTCCAGGCTGCCGGCGCTTGCGCTGGTGATAGCTGGTGCCGGGATTCCTGACCCGGGCACCAGCACCGCCCGCCACGGGATACCGCCGTTACCGCCTGCCGGGAAGCGCCCCGAGCACGCCAGGCCGGCGGAACGCTATCGCGAGCACGACCCCGACGATGAGCCCGAACAGCAGGTGGGCGAGGAAGAACGCGAGCTGCGGCACGAACGCCATGAGCGGGTTGACCGGCGGCAGCAGTCCCCAGCGGTTGATGACATAGACGATGGTCCCGCCGATCACCCCGGCGGACATGATCCCGGCAGGCGAGCGCATCCCGGGGACCCTCGCCCAGGCGGCTGCGCCGATGACAGCGGCGAAGGCCACGCCGAGGAACGCGGCGAACGCGAAGTGCAGAATGGTGCCGGCCACCACCTGCCCGGCGGAGACCGGCATGGCGTTCATCACCATCGCCCGCGCCGGCGGGCTCATCCCGGTCATCAGGCTGGCCGTGGTGGAGTTGCTGGCCTTGCCGCTCATCAGCAGGCCCATCTGGCTCACGGTGGCCGCAGGCACATGCATGCCCATCAGCATCGCGCCGAGCTTGTGCATCATCATCGGGCTAATGTGCCCGCTGCGCACCGCTGCCATCAGCGGCCCCGCTGCCGAGGCCGGGAGGTGAATCCCCATCAGCCCCATCAGCCTGGGAAGCATCGACATCGGCGGGGTGATCGTGAACACGAACGCCGCCATCCCGAGGTTGAGCGGCGTCGCGTACCCCATCCCGGCGGCGCCCATCACGAGGATCATCACCACGATCATCGCCAGCCCGCCCAGCAGCCCGGCCACAATCGCCGGACCGAACAAGTGCCGGGCCATCACCGCGGCATCGCCCCGGAAGCCCGGCCGTCCGGCCACTGTCGTGGTCTGCATGACCACCATCTCCCATCTCCTGCTTCATCTGCCTCGCGCAGCCGTGCTCAGTAGCCCGGCTGCCCCGCAGCAGGACCCGTTCATTGCATCGCCGGCGCCCGCGCGTCCCCATGCGCACTGTCAGATCGATGACACTGTCCGCCGGCCCGCCTCCCGCGCCAGGGCACGGAACCGGGCTGCCTGGTGCCGGACGCCGCCGGGCGCTGGCACCTGAAACTGTCGGCGTGCCGACAATCCGGCGGCGCCGGACGATGCTGGAGTGTTATCAGCGGTAGAGCAACCGAAGCTCGCCAGCCGGGGAGGAGGCTGCGCTCATGACTCCCGGTGCCCGGTGCCCGCCCTGGTCACGGCCCGGCGAGGCCGCCCGGCTGCTCGCCCGCGGGGTCACCGTGCGGCCCTGTGTTCCGGTGGCCGCAGTCGTCGGCTGCGTGCTGTCGGCGATCAACGAGGGCGCGCCGGTCGCCGCCGGCCGTGCCGGATGGCTGACCTGGGTGCAGATCGGGCTCAACTTCGTGGTGCCGTTCCTGGTGTCCAGTTACGGCTACCTCGCCGCCGCCCGGGTCCCCCGGCCGCCTCCGCCGCGGCAATCGCCCGCGTAGCGGGGCTGGTGAAAGGGCCGATCCCCCGGACCAGTCCGCACGGTGACCCGGCCGGGCCCGGCCCGGTGCGGAATCCCTCAGGCCGTGGAGGGCCTGGCGTGCTCGATGAGCGTGTAGTAGCACGCGCCATCCTGGGCAGGCCGCCGGCTCGGGCCCTGAGCGCCTGCAGTGTCGCCGACGGGCCGTCGAGGCGGGTGGGCCGTCGCTGGGCAGGGATCCCCGGGGCGGCGGGCTCGCTGACCTGTGTGACCTCGATGTTGCTCGTCGCCGCGGGAGTAGGCGGTTCGGCAGCCGACGGCATGGCGGCGATGAGCGGCGCGGGCACAGGCGCACCCGGCGAGGCGCTTGGGGGCCCGGTGCGGATTGGCCCGTGGCTGCTGGCCGGCTTTGTGGTGCTGGCGACTGCCGCATTGGCGTTTACGCGCCAGCCTGCTGCTGCGGTCCTGGGCTTTCTGGCCGGGGCGGTCCTTTACGCCGGCGTGTACGCCCAGTCCAGCCTGGCGGTGATATACACCAGTATCGCGGCCGGTTACCTCGCGTGGCTCGGCTTGCTGCTGCGGGTACGCGCCTGGCCGGCCGGGTCAGCGACAGCCCCCAGTTTCCACACCGGGCAAGGGCCCCGGCGTCGGAGCGTCGGGAACTTCGCGAGATGACTCAGCAGGCAGGTGATGTGCACGCGCCGGTTCGGCTGCCACGACCGGCCGTTCCTGGTGTTACTGTCAGCGGACAGTCACAATCATCGACGCGGCGAGGTGACCTGTGGTGACAGGCGGCGAGGGCCCGGCTGCTAGTTTCGTGCGCCGGAAGACGCTGTCCGCGCACAACGCCGCCACCATGGCGACCGTGGTCGACTGCGGCGAGTCCGGCCAGCTCACGCTCGATGAGCCGGCACTACACGGCGGCACCGGCCAGGGTCCCTCGCCGCTGCAGGCCGTGCTCGCAGCCCTGTGCGGGTGCGAAGGGGTGACGTTCCGCCGCACCGCCACCGAGATGCACCTCAGCTACGACGGCCTGGACTTCGAGGCCGCGTTCACCATCGACATCCGGGGGCGGAAGGGCGACCGGTCGGTGCGCCCGCATTTTCAGGCCGTGCGGGTGCGCGCCGTCGTGACCACCGGCGAGCCCATGGACGCGCTGGCCGCGGTGATCGAGGAGACCGAGACGCGGTGCCCGGTGATGAACCTGTTGCTGGACGCCAAGGTCGACCTGCGGATCGAGTGGCTCCGCGCCAGCAGCGGCATCCTGGAGCCGGTTCCCCGGTCCTGACCGTGCGGTCGGCGAATCCCATAACCCGTCAGGGCTGGCTGCCGGGAGGATGCTGGCGGCCCTGGTGACACTTGCCGTACCAGTACACGACGGCCAGGACCGCGATAACCGCCAGGGCGATCGCGTTGGCCGCCGCGCCGGTGGGCCGCGGACGGCTGCACAAGACTGGGCGGGCAGGCACCAGCGTCACAGGCCCGCGCGGAAGCCGGGTGCCGGCGCTGGCCACCACCGGGTAGCCGCGCCGCGGGTAGCGCAGCCTGGACGGTGACGGCGGGAGACGCGACGGCGACGTTACAGGCCGAGCCGTTCCAGCGCGGCGAGGTAGGCCCCGCTGTAGGTGGGGTACTGGGCGACCTGGTCCAGGAGAGTGTCGATGGGGATCCGGGCGCGGATCGCCAGGGCGGCGTAGTGGATCCATTCGCTGGCCAGCGGCGCGACGGCCCAGGCGCCGACCAGGACGCCGCGGTCGCGGTCGGCGAGCAGCCCGACGGCGCCGCGCGGGTCGCGCTC
>WNFC01003311.1_pt1 | contig 17441 bp, 20 predicted proteins | sample 5400541 | NCBI WGS metagenome assembly WNFC01 (sample SAMN13153342, study PRJNA577476) | soil metagenome | isolation source: 120 cm saprolite under Douglas fir tree site 2 hole 2 replicate 1 | place: USA:California | collected 2015-04-18
ATCGCGCAACATTGAAGCGGCGCAGGCGTTTCTCGCCGCGCTCAGCATTCCGCACAGCCTGGCGGTCCTGCAAGGGAAAGGGATGGAAGCGCCCTGACCGGCTTCCTCACCGAACCCGCGACTCGGAAACAAAAAAGCCGCCCGAGGGCGGCTTTTTCGCCGTCAACGATTGTGAGGTCTAGGCGGTTGCCCCGATCGCGCGCTCGCGACGGCGCATCTGCACGGCGACGCCGCCGAAGCCGATGATCATCATCGCCCAAGTCGAAAGCTCGGGAACGCCAGTGGTGGTGAAGATCAGGTCGGACGGCGCGCCATTGCCCTCGACATAGGTGATGGCGAAGAAGCCGGTAGGCAGCAGGAAGTTGCCCGTGACGGCGCTCGTCTCGGTCGGCGACGAATAGAGGGCCACATAGGGGGACAACGCATAAACCGAGGCACCGTCATCATGGGTGATGCTGGCGATGGTGGGCGCCGCGTTAAACCCGAAGATCTCGAAATACGTCGCATAAGCATCGCCGGCGATGCTGAGGCTCGAATTGCCGAAGGCGGCGGCGTCGGCATAGACCGGCGAGCTGAAGCTCGAGATGGCGGCGATATCGAGGAAGTCCTTCGCGAGATTGCCGCTGCTGTCGTGGTTCTGCGGCTGGTTGTTCACCCAGTTGATCGGCCCGCTGTACTGGAACGCTGCGGAGTAGCCACCGCTGGGTTGATCGGCCGCATCGGCAACCGTGCTGGAATGAACGCCGTCCGGCGCGCCAGTCCAGACATAGACGGTATAAACCGCGGCGTCCGCCGGGCTCGCTGCGGCACAAGCGATGATGGCAGCCGCAGCCGCCGAAGCCAGTGCGCCTTCGAAGAGATTGGCGATTTTCATGGAAAAATGCTCCTGGCGATTGCGATTGCAAAGTGACGGTGCAACGGAAACTAGTTTAGAGGAAATTAAAAACGCCAGATAAAAATCGATCCTGATCGCAATTTTCGCTACCTATAGTTAACGCCACTGCTCCTGCACTTATGGTTAATTCCGCTACCCTTCACGAAATGTCGCGAGGCGGCGTAAATCGGGAAGCAAAAAAGCCGCCCGAAGGCGGCTTTTTCGACGTCTGCGATATGGGAACTAGGCGGTTGCCCCGATGGCGCGCTCGCGACGGCGCATCTGCAGCGCGACCCCGCCGAAGCCGATGATCATCATCGCCCAGGTCGAAAGCTCGGGGACGCCACTGGTGGTGAAGATGAGGTCGGACGGCGCACCGTTGCCCTCGACATAGGTGATGAGGAACAGGTCAGCAGGCAAAAAGAAGTTACCCGCGATGACGCTCGTCTCGGTCGGCGACGAGTAGACGGTGAAACCGGGGAAGGCATAAACCGATGCACCGTCATCGTGGGTGATGCTGGCGATCGCGGGCGTCGGATTGAAGCCGAGAATCGCGAAGTACGATGAATAGGCATCGCCGGCGATGCTGAGGCTCGAATTGCCGAAGGCGGTGACATCGGCGTAGGCGCCGCTCGGCGAGTTGAAGTTCGAGATCGCGGCGATATTCAGGAAGTCTTTCGCGAGATTGCCGCTGCTGTCGTGATTCTGCGACTCGTTGTTCACCCAATTGATCGGGGCATTGTACCAGAACTCCGCAGAGGCGGCGCCGGTGGGTATGTCAGCGATATCGGCAATCGTGCTGGAATGAACGCCGTCCGGCGCGCCTGTCCACACGTCAACGAGATAGAGCGCGGCGTTGGCTTGGCTCGATGCGACGCCCGCAACAATGGCAGCCGCAGCCGCCGAGGCCAAAGCGGCCTTAAAGAAACCGGTGATCGACATAGTAATGTTCTCCTGGCGATTGCGCTTGCAAAGTGACGGTGCAGGGAAACTAGTTTGGAAAAATCTAAAATGCCAGGGAAAAATCGACGTCGCTTGCGATTTTTTCTACCAATGGTTAACACCGCTGCGGCTGTGCTTATGGTTAATGCCGCTACCTTTGCGGAATGCCGCGAGGGCGCACGAATCGACGATCAAGAAGGCCGCCCGAAGGCGGTTCTCTTTCTCGCGGTCAATTCTCAACCATCGGTTAGAGCCGGCGGCTCAACGCATGGCTTCCTGAAACGTCGCGAGGCGGACGCCCTTCGCGCGAATCAGCTCCCCTATTCCGGGATCGAGCAGGGCGGTGAGCTCGCCCATCCCGTCATAATCGCGCGGCCAGGGGTCGCCCTCGCACCACTGGCGGGCGACCGGGTGGCAATAGATCTCGCCGATGCCGGGGCCGAGCCGCGCCACCGCATCGCGGATCGTCGCCGCGGTGACGTGGCCGCTCTCGGCGAGGCCGAAGATCTCGTCATTGGCGAGGATGCCTGCCGTCGCCAGGCGGCGGCGCAGCCGCTCGCCCTGCCAGGCATTGCTGCGCTCCGCGAAATTGCGCCGCCGCCCCGCCGCCGCCCGGCGTACGATCGGCACCCGCACCGCGGCGACGCCGTACTCGGCGGCGAGGCGCAGAAGGTTGCGCTGGATCACCGGATGGACGTGGAAGTGATGATGCCCGTTGACGTGGTCGAGCGCGAGGCCGGTGGCGCGGAAGGCATCGAATTGCGCGCGCATCTCGGCGGCGAGCTGGCGGCGTGCCGGCAGCGAGAAGAAAAGACGGACCCCTTGGGAAAGCGGATCGGCGCGGAAGCGGCCGTCGCTGCCGACGAGGGCTGGGATGCGCTCCGGCGGCAGCATCGGCAATCCGTCGACGAAAGTGAGATGCAGCCCGACGCCAAGCCGCTTCAGGTGGCGGGCGCGCGCGACGGCGTCGGCGGCGCCCGGCTCGGCGACCATCAGGCTGGCACAGGTCAGGATGCCGTCGCGATGGCCGCGTTCCACCGCCTCGTTGACGGCAAGGTCGCGCCCGAAATCATCGGCGGTGACGATCAGGGTCCGCGTCGCGCCGGGAGCGGCGTCGGGCGATTTGCGGCGGGCGCTCAATCGGCCTGTCCGCCGGCGCCCGCCGAGAAATTTGCCGACCTCGCGCGGAGGCTGCCGTCGCGCGCGACGGCGCAGATGTGACCGCGCCGCGCATCACTGTCGGCGACGATCAGTACGTCATGTCTGGCGTGCGGCATCATGTTGCTGAGATTGGAGACCTTCGGATTACTGCCATGCAGGGTGCCTTCGATGGCGAGGGTGATGTCAAGAGCGGGAAATTCCCGCATCAGCCGGCGCACTATTCCGGGTTGCAGCAAGATCGTCAGCCGCCATGCCGCAAACGAGTTGCAGGGTCGGATGATCCTGCGTGCAGCGCGGCATAAGGATCGGTGGGAACGCAAAAAAGCCGCCCGAAGGCGGCTTTTTTCAACATTGGGGTGTGAGAACTAAGCGGTCATCGCGACGTTGCGCTCGCGGCGGCGCATCTGCAGCCCGACTCCGCCGAAGCCGATGATCATCATCGCCCAGGTCGAGAGCTCGGGAACGCCACTGGTGGTGAAGGTGAGGATCGACGGCGAACCGTTGGCCTCGACGTAGTCGATGGTGAACGCACCGGCAGGCAACACGAAATTGCCGGTCAGGACTTGCGTCTCGGCCGGGGAGGAATAGACGGCCACGAGGCCTGCATAGACGGACGCGCCGTCGTCATGCGTGATCGTGCCGCTGACCGGTCCCGCCGAGACCCCGGTGATCTGGAAGAACGAGGTGTAGGCGTCGCCGGCGACGCTGAGGCTCGAGTTGCCGAAGGCAGTCGCGTCCGCAAACGTCGGCGAGGTGAAAGCCGAAATGTCTGCGATGTTGAGGAAGTCCTTGGCGAGATTGCCGCTGTTATTCTGGTTCTGCCCCTGGTTGTTCACCCAGGCGATGGGGCCGCTATAAAGGAAATGCGCGACCGCTGTACCCGTGGGTGTGTCGGCGGCATCGGCAATCGTGCTGGAATTGACGCCGTTCGGCGCGCCCGTCCACACGGTAACGTCGTAAATCGTGGCCATGGCGGAGCTCGATCCGAACCCCGCGATAAGGGCGACAGCGGCGGCCGACGCCAAAACGGGCTTGAGAAGCGATGCGATACGCATAGTAAAACGTGCTCCTATTGGTTGAGCCGGCACAGCGCCGATAAAGCGAAACTAGTTTAATAAAAGTTAAAAGACTAGGAGAAAAGTCGCGCGGGTCACGATTTTCTCAATCTATGGTTAATTTCTCTTCGGCTGCTCTCCTCCACAGGCCCGAAACCCTAGAGATTCAGCGATATTCTTAATAGAATCGTGGAGGAACGATAGAAGTTCAGTCCCTGAGCAGCCGGCTCGCAGAGCAGGCGAGTTGAAGAATGGGATCTCTGCGATACTGAGGACGCATCGCCTGGATCGTTCAGGCGACGATACGGTTGGCGAGGGCGCGGTTCGGAGCCACCTATTGGCATTGGCGTCCCTGTCGGTATTGGCGGTCGGTATTGGTGGTCGGTATTGGTGTCATGGACGAAGTCGCTGGGTTGCCGATCGATGAGCTGGAGAGAGCTGTCACGCGGGACGGCTTCGCCTTCGTGCGGTCGCGCGTTATGCGTGAGATGCTGAGGCAATCCGGTCCGCTGTCGGATTGGGATGCGTTCGCGGCGAGCTGGAACGATCTGGAGCTCGATACCTACATGGCCGATCGCGGGCGCTATCGTAAGCGCCGCCATGCCGTCTATGCCGCCGCGCGGGACGGCGCGTTCGCGCGACAACCGCATCAGCCGCACTACCAGAGCCTCGAATACAACCCCCTCCACGGCGATATCGAGCGCTGGTTCGCGCCGATCGTGCCCGCCATCGGCGAGGGGACGACGATGCAGACCATTCTCGGCTTCTGCCGCATTTTGTTCGGCAGGTTGGCACCAGGCACGCCGTCGTGGCGGGTCGAGATCCACCAGTTCCGCATCGAGGCACGATCCGGCGAGCATGGACGCCCGACGCCGGAGGGGCTGCACCGTGACGGCGTCGATCACGTGCTGGTGCTGCTGATCCGGCGCTGCAACATCGTCAAGGGCACGACAACCATCCACGCATTGGACCGCCGGCTGCTCGGCAGCTTCACCCTGAGCGATCCCTGCGATGCGGCGCTCGTCGACGACGCCCGGGTCTATCACGGCGTGACGCCGGTGGAGCCGCTCGATCCCGCCCTTCCCGCCTATCGCGACGTGCTCGTGGTCACCTTCCGACGCGCGGGAGTATGATCGGGTCGACCTAGTACCAGCCATCGCAGACGACCGAGTCATGGGAACACCCGTGTGCGCAACGATGGCAGGTACATACAACATGATCGCAGTACCGACCTTTCTACGAGAGTCGGTACTGCGATCCGGGAAGGGAATTCGCCATGACCGAGCGCTGGCAGGAATTGCAATCGAGCATCGAGCCCGGCACGGTCATCGTCACCGATAGCGGCCAGGGGCCGCTCGGCCAGATCCTGCTCGACGGGCGTCACGCGCTCACCGCCGATGAGCCGGTCGCGGTCGGCGGCAGCGATACCGGACCCAACCCTTACGAGCTGCTGCTGATGTCGCTCGGCGCCTGCACCGCGATGACGTTGCGGCTCTACGCCGATCGCAAAGCCTGGCCGCTCGAGCATGTCGTCGTCCGCCTGCGCCATTCGAGGGTGCATGCCGAGGATTGCGTCGACTGCACGACGAAGCCGGCGCGGATCGGCCGCATCGAGCGCGGCATCGAGCTCGTCGGCGCGCTCGATGCCGCGCAACGCAATCGCCTGCTGCAGATCGCCGAGATGTGCCCGGTTCATCGCACGCTGACCGGTACGATCGAGATCCGCACGACCCTCGCCGGCGTCTGAGCGGCGACGGCGACAATGCCGCGGATCATCGCGCTCGCCGGTCTTGCCCTGGCCACGACGCTGGGCATAGCGGCATCGGCCGGCGCGCAGGATACCGGCGCGGCGCGTCCGCGCTCGGGGCCGGCGATCAACCCGAGCCCGCTTGGCGCGATGTCGAGCCCGCAGCGTTTTCTCGTCACCTCGTCGGCCAATGACCGCGGCACCTTTCTCTGGGTCATCGACGCGGTCGAGCACAACGTCACGCTGTGCGAGAAACCGGCCGCCGCCGCCGAGTTCACCTGCAACAAGAAGCCGCTGCCTTGAGCGAGGCATCGCATCGCGTCACCGAGACCGATCGGCAAGCGCGCTATCGCGCCAACCTGCAGGGCGAGGTCGACAGCTCGGCGCTCTATCGCGCGCTCGCCGAAGTCGAGGCCAATCCGCAGATCGCCGAGGTCTATCGACGGCTGGCCGGCGTCGAGGAGGCGCATGCCGAGTTCTGGCGCAAGCGGTTGCACGGCAAGGTTGGGCGCCGGCTGCGGCCGGGATTCCGCAGCCGTGCGCTTGCCTGGCTCGCCCGCCGCTTCGGGCCGGATTTCGTGTTGCCAGTCATCAATACGCTCGAGCAGGTGGATAGCGGCCATTATGACCGCCAACCCGAAGCGGTTTCCGCCGGGCTGCCGCAGGCGGAGCGCTCGCATGCCCGCATCCTGCAGGCGGTCGCGAGCCCGACACGCGGCATGCCGGGTGGCGTTCTCGGGCGGATCGAGGGACGGCATCGCGCCGTCGGCGGCAATGCGCTGCGCGCCGCGGTGCTCGGCGCCAATGACGGGCTGGTCTCCAATCTCAGCCTGGTCATGGGGGTGGTCGGCGCCGATTTCGCGCCCCAGACGATCCTCGCGACCGGCTTTGCCGGCCTGCTCGCCGGTGCCTGCTCGATGGCGATGGGCGAGTGGCTCTCGGTCAACAGCGCGCGCGAGCTCTATGAGAGCCAGATCGCGACCGAGGCGACCGAGCTCGAGCAGGTCCCCGAGGAGGAAAAGGAAGAGCTCGTCCTCATCTACCAGGCCAAGGGACTGGCCGAGGACGAGGCGCGGCGACTGGCCGACCGCCTGATGGCGGACAAGGGCACCGCACTCGACACGCTGGCGCGCGAGGAGCTCGGCATCGACCCCGAGGAGCTCGGCGGCTCGGCCTGGGGCGCGGCGGCGACTTCGTTCCTGCTGTTCGCCGTCGGCGCGGTCGTTCCCGTTGCGCCATTCCTCGTCTTGGCGGGCACGCCGGCGGTGATCGGCAGCCTGGTGCTGAGCGGGCTCGCGATGGCCGGGATCGGCGCCGGCACCACCCTGTTCACCGGCCGCGGCGTCACCTTCTCGGCGTTGCGCCAGCTCGCCGTCGGCCTCGCCGCCGCCGGCATCACCTTTGGCGTCGGCCGCCTCATCGGCGTATCACTGGGCGGATAGTACCAGCCATCGCAGAAGACCGAGTCATGGGAACACGGGTCTGTGCAACGATGGCAGGTACATACAACATGACCGATGTACCGACTTTCGACGAAAGTCGGTACTAGCGCGGGAGATCCTATGACGACCGACAAGATGATGTCGCCGCAAGAGTTCGCGTTGCTTGCCCGGCGCGCCGGGCTCGAGCTCGCCGCGGAGGAGATCGATGCGCTTTTCCAGGAGATCGCGGCATCCTGCGCGCTGATGGGCGAGATGGCCGAGCGCGTCAAGGCTCGCCTCGCGCCGGCCAGCGAGCCGGCGCATCGCTTCCAGCCGACCGACGAGCTCGGCAATGGCCGGAGCTGAACCGCCGACCATTGCCGAGGCGGCACGGCTGATCGCCAGCCGCGCGCTCTCGCCGGTCGAGCTGACGCGGTCGTGTCTCGCGCGCATCGACGCGCTCGACGGCCGCATCAACAGTTTTCTTCTCACCCGGCCGGAGGCGGCGCTCGCCGAAGCGGCGACGGCCGAGCAGGAGATCATGCGCGGCTTCTACCGCGGTCCCCTGCACGGCATTCCGATCGCCCACAAGGACATCATCGAGACCGCCGGCATCCGCACGACGGCGCATTCGAAGCTGCTCCGCGACTTCGTCCCGCAGCACGACGCGACCGTGGTGCGTCGTCTCGCCGCGGCGGGCGCCATCCTGCTCGGCAAGACCGCCACCCACGAATTCGCCATGGGCGGCCCATCCTTCGATCTGCCCTGGCCGCCGGCGCGCAACCCGTGGAACACCGACCACTTCACCGGCGGATCGAGCAGCGGCACGGGCGCCGCGGTCGCCGCCGGTCTGATCCTCGGCGGCAGCGGCAGCGATACCGGCGGCTCGATCCGCTTGCCGGCCGCCTATTGCGGCGTCACCGGGCTGAAGCCGAGCTATGGCAGGGTCAGCCGGCATGGTGTGCTCCCCCTCGCCTATTCGCTCGATCATGTCGGGCCGCTCGCCTGGACGGTCGAGGATTGTGCCATCCTGCTCCAGGCGATGGCCGGCCACGATCCCGCCGATCCGGCGAGCGCCGAGCAGCCGGTGCCGAATTATCGCGCCGCCTTGCGCGCCGATCTCCGCGGCGTGCGGATCGGCGTCGTCCGCCATTTCTTCGAGAGCGACTATCAGATCGATGACGAGGCGCGGAGCGCGATCGATGCGGCGCTCACCGTCATGCGCGGTCTCGGGGCGGAGCTGCGCGAGATCCGCCTCTCGCCGCTCCAGGATTACGGCGCCTGCGGCTGGCTCGTTCTCATCGGCGAATCGTGGGCAGTGCATGAGAAAGTCATGCGCAAGCGCTTCGCCGACTACGGACGGATGATGCGCAACCGCGTCGTTCTTGGCGCCTTTCTCGGCGCCGGCGACTACATCCAGGCGCTGCGCCTGCGTCGCGAGCTCAACAACGAGATGGGCGCGGCGATGCGCGACCTTGACGTGCTGATCACGGGGATCACGCCGGGCGAGGCGCCACGCATCGACGAAAAGCTGGGTTACGAGTCCTTCCAGCGGCCGCTGATGATGCCATTCAACGTCACCGGCCAGCCGGCGATGGCGGTGCGTTGCGGCCTGTCCCGCAGCGGCTTACCGCTCAGCCTGCAGATCGCCGGCAAGCCGTTCGACGAGGCGAGCGTGCTGCATGTCGGCCACGCCTACGAGCAGGCGACCGGCTGGCGCGAGATCAGGCCGAAGCCGGGTCCCGGCTAAATCCCTGTCAGCTCGGATCCTCGCCGCCGGTATCGGCGACCAGCCCGGCTGCGGTGATGCCGTGCAGGGCGCAGTCCTCGTCCTTATCCGACGCGTCGCCGCTGATTCCGATCGCCCCGAGAATGGCGCCCGAAACCGAGCGGATCAACACGCCGCCGGCAACCGCCACCATGCGGCCACCGGCGAGTTCGGTCAGCGCAGTAAAGAACTGCGGCGCCCGCGCTGCCCGGCGCGCCAACTCGCGCCCGCCGAAACCCATGCCGAGCACGCCCCACGCCTTGCCCATGGCGATCTCCGGGCGCAGCAGCGAGCTGCCATCTTCCCGCTTGGCGGCCTTGAGATGGCCGCCAGCATCGAGCACCACGACGGTCAACGGCGCCAGATCAAGCTCGCGCCCGCGTTCCAGCGCCTTGTCGACGATCAGCGAGACGACTTCCAGCGACAACTCGGACATCGGCCGCGTGCTCCGGATAATTGGGCCGCAACGGCCTTAAGAACTAATCCTTAATTGGTAGGCTCGAGTCTAGTCTTTCTACCCGACCACCGGCACACAATTCGGTACAATGGCCGCGGTGATTGGGCGAATACGAAAATGGCGGCTCCTCCAATGGGCGACCGTATGGGCGGCGTTTGCCGTATCATCCTGCGCCAATCTTGGCGGCGAAAGCCCACCGCCGCCGACGGTCGAGGCGCCGTCGCAGCCGCCGGTCGCCGTGGTGACGCCACCGCCGGCACCGCCGCGGCCATCGCGAAAGCCCAATCCACCGGCGATCCAGCCACCGATCGGCCCGCCGCTCGCGGAACCCGCCGAGAGCATCGACCCGGATCGCGTCATTGGGCTCGACGAAATAGACGCGGCGAGTTGGCTGGGCGAGCCCAGCCAGCGAAACGATGCACCACCAGCGACGATTTGGCGTTATCTCACCAGGGAGTGCCAGATCGACGTGTATTTCTATCTCGATCTGCAACGGGGGGCGATGCGAGCCCTCCATTACGAAGTCAGGAGCATTGATAGTGTCGAACGTCGGCCAGAGCGGTGCTTCCAGCAGCTCGTCAGCGAACACGATCAGCGAAGCAGCGCCGCCACCTCATATAGTCCTCGTTGACGACGACGATCTATTCCGGGAATCGCTCGGACTCAACCTGATCGACGAAGGATATGAGGTCACGAGCTTCGCCAGCGGTGCCGCCGCGCTTGAACATTTTGCCGCCGGCGGGCGCGCCGACGTCATTTTGCTCGATTGGCGCATGCCCGGGATGAATGGGCTCGAAGTATTGCGCAGCCTGCGCCGCGCCGGCAATACGACGCCGGTGATCTTCCTTACCGTGCTGAGCGAGGATATTTACGAGGAGGCGGCACTCGAAGGCGGCGCCGTCGATTTCATCGACAAATCCCGCCGCCTGTCGATTCTCGTCAAGCGGCTGCGGCTGATCGCAGAGGGGGCGCGCCCGGCGCCGGAGGCCGACGGCAAACAGGTCGGCGATATCCTCCATCTTGGCCGCCTCGAGTTGCGCTTCGACATCAACCGCGCGAGTTGGGCCGGCACGCCGATCGATCTGACCTTGACCGAGTTCAAGATCGTCGCCCTCCTGGCCCTGCGCACCGGCGAGGATGTATCCTATCGTGAAATCTACGACCTCGTTCATGGCAAGAATTTCGTCGCCGGCTATGGGGATGAGGGGTATCGCGCCAATGTCCGTACTTTCATCAAGCGGATCCGCAAGAAACTCCGCGATGTCGACCCCGAGTTCGAGCACATCCACAATTACGCCGGATTCGGCTACCGTTGGCTCGCTAATACCTAGGGTCCCTAGCCGGGCGGGGCGAATTCGCCGACGGGCGCCGCTCTATCGGTCGCTCGCGGTCAAAACGGTCCTGCTGACCGTCATCTTTCTTGCCGTTCCGCTCATCCTCTACGCCCAGTTCAAGGCGGCGGACGAGGAGAAGCAGGCCCTGCTGCTGCGTAGCGTGCGCGAACAAGGCCGTCTGATCGGCCAAGCCCTACTGCCGTTGCTCGTGGCCGGCGACCGGCAGGGTTTGCCGCAGCTCGGCCATGAGCTCGCGCGATTTGCCGACGACCATACCAACATCAAGCTGCTGCTGGCGCCGCCCGGCGGCGGTTTTTTCTATATCGCATCGTCACCGGCGGTCCCGCCCGCGCACCTCGACATCGAGCGCGAGAAGCTTCGCCAGGAGGGTGTTCTCGACAATCTGGCGGCAAGCTGTGAGGGCGAGCTTCCTGTCGCCTTCCGCTACACGACCCCAACCGGCAACGACGAGGTCGTGACCTCGCTGACGCCGCTCAAGACGCCGAGCGGCTGTTGGGCGATCGTCACCTCGTTCTCCGCCCAGATGGTACCGGGCTCGCGGCTCGGGACGCCGTATTGGGCGACCCCCGAAGTCAAGCTGGCGGGCACCATCTATCTGGCGATGGCGCTGCTGACGCTGACGACCTTCCTCAATGTGCGGCATCGGCTGCGCCATTTCGCCGAGCGCGCCCGCGCCATCCGCAATCACGGACCCGGCACTGGCTCCTTCGTCGCCCACAACGAGATTCCCGAGCTCGGCGCGGTCGCCGAGGAGTTCGACCGCATGGTCGAGGTTCTGCATAGCTCCGCCGACGACATCAGGCGGGCGGCCGAGGACAACGCGCATGCCTTCAAGACGCCGATCGCCGTGATTCGCCAATCGCTCGAGCCGCTGCGGCGTGGCATGGCCGCCGAGAACCGGCGCACCGCGCGTGCGCTCGGCCTGATCGAGAGCTCGCTCGACAAGCTCGACGGACTGGTCGCCTCGGCGCGGCGACTCGATGAGGCGACCGCCGATCTGATCGACACCACGCGTGCCGATTTCGATCTTTCGAGCCTGCTCGTCCGTCTCATTCGCGCGCATGCCGACAGCGCGGCGCAACGCCATATAACGCTGCTCGGCGACATCGCGCCGCGCGTCTTCGTTCACGCCAATGAGGAGATGGTCGAGACGGTCATCGAGAACGTGCTCAACAACGCGGTCTCCTTCTCGCCGGATGGCGACAATATCGGGATCCGGCTGGAAACCCGCGACAGTTTCGCCGAATTGCTGATCGGCGATTCCGGACCGGGCGTCCCGGCCGACGATCTGACGCGGATCTTCGACCGCTATTTCTCCCAACGTCCCGCGAATGGCGAGCAATACGACGATCAAAGCACGCATTTCGGCATCGGGCTGTGGATTGCCCGGCGCAACGTCGAAGCACTCGGCGGCAGCATCGCGGCGGAGAACCGGCAACCGAACGGCTTGTTGCTGCGCATCAAACTGCCGCTCGATTCGAAGACGCGGCTCACTCTGGCGCCGCGCGCCGCCGCTCGCCTCGCCTGAGGCGATCACCGGCGGCGCGTTTCTCGCGTCTGCCACAACTTTGCCCCAGCCCTGCAGCAGGCGCTGGCGCTAGCTTCGGGGTTGCTAAACCCCGACCGGAACGGCAGTAATGGACATTGCGAAAGTCATCGCGGCCCTCGCCGATGCGGACGAAGGCAGCGAATATCTCGATTACGCCATCCAGCGTCAATTCGGCCTAAAGAAGCCGGTGCCGCCCTACAGCCGCTCTGTCGACGCAGCAATGCTGCTCTTCCCGGACGGTTGGTCGATCCACCGGCTGTGCCGGCGGCACGATTGCCGCGGCAACTTCACCGGCTGGCTGGCCGAGCTTTACCGCGCCTCGGAGGCGATCATCGAATATCCGGCAACCGCAACGGGTGCGACGGCGCCGCTGGCAATCTGCCTTGCCGCGATGCGCATCCACGAGGCGCGGCTGGCGCCGGCCGAGGCTTCCGATTCGGCAGCTCGCAGCGAAAGCGACGCCTCACGCCAGAGCGCCTGAGCCGAGCAAAAAAACGCTTGGAATCCGTCGGCGACCGTCCCATATTGTGCATTGCAGCATGAGCCCACGCCGCCTCCGGCGGCGCGTGCTGCAGTCTCTTGGGCGTTTCCTCCCTAAACTTGGGCCGTGCTCGCACGGCCCATTTTTTTGCCGGCAAGCAAGGAGCAGGGATTGGACAACGACTCGATCGCCATCAGCGAGCGCCGGACGGTCTATCGCGGCTATTTCCGCATCGACCATTTTCGTCTGCGACATCGTCTCTTCGCCGGCGGCTGGAGCCCGGAACTCTCGCGCGAGGTGTTTCTTCGCCATGACGCGGTCGGCATCCTGCTCTACGACCCGACGCGCGACGCTCTCGTCCTCATCGAGCAATTCCGCCTCGCGGCGCATCTTGCGGGTTTTACCGCCTGGCAGCTCGAGATCGTCGCCGGCATCATCGACAAGGACGAGCCCCCTGCCGCGGTGGCGCGTCGGGAGGCCCAGGAGGAAGCCGGGCTCGCCGTCATCGGCGAGACGGTGCCGATCCATCGCTTCCTGACCAGCCCAGGCGGCTCGACCGAAACCGTCGATCTCTTCTGCGGCCGTGTCGATGCGAGCGCTGCGGGCGGCATCCATGGCCTGGCCGACGAGAGCGAGGACATCCGCGTCGTCGTCAAGAGCAGCGAGGAGGCGATGCAGCTCCTCAATGCCGGTAAGATCGAGAACGGCTACACGCTGCTGGCGCTGCATTGGTTCGCCGCCAATCACGAGAGATTGCGCCAGCAATGGCGATAGACGCCGTCAATCATAGGTGACGAGGCTCGCCGCGGTGGCACGGTCGTAGCGGCCGCTGGCGCGCAGCAATTGCTGCGTATAGGGATGCCGCGCCGCGCCGGCGCGCAAGGCCTCGACGTCGAGCTCTTCGACGATGCGTCCCTCGTTCATGACGATCAGCCGGTCGCAGAGATGCGCGACGACGGCAAGGTTGTGGCTGACCAGGATGCAGCTCAGCCGGCGGCGCTGGCGCAGCTCGCGCAGCAGATTGAGGATCTCCGCCTGAACCGAGACGTCGAGGGCCGAGGTCGGCTCGTCGAGCAGGAGCAGGCGCGGCTCGAGAATGAGGGCGCGCGCGATGGCGACGCGCTGGCGCTGCCCGCCGGAGAGCTGATGCGGGTAGCGGTAGAGGAAATGGCCGCCGAGGCCGACATCGTAGAGCACACGCTGAACGCGGCGTTGGCGATCGTCCATGTTCTGGATCGCCAGCCCCTCCATGAGGATGCGCTCGACCGTCTGACGCGGGTGGAGCGAGCCGTAGGGGTCCTGGAAGACCATCTGAACGATTCTGTAGGACCGCCGCGAGCGCCGCCGCTCCACCTCGCGGCCGCGGATCAGCAGGCGGCCGGTCCATCCGCGATTGAGCCCGGCGAGAACGCGCAGGACAGTCGATTTCCCCGATCCCGATTCGCCGACGATGCCGAAAGCCTCGCCGTCACCGACGGCGAAAGAGACGCCCTTGACGGCGTGGACGGCGGTGTGCCCGTGCCCATAGACGACGGAAAGCTCGGCGGCCTCGACCGCCTTGAGGGCGACGTCCTCGGGCACCTTCTCGGTGATGGGCAGGCGGAAATTCATCGCAGATCGAGCCAGGCCGGATCGCGCTCGAGCACCGGCAGCTCGGCGACCGGTGCCTCGATACGCGGCAGCGCAGACAACAAGCCGCGCGTATAGGGATGCGATGCCTCGTGCAGCGCCGAGGCGGCACAGCTCTCGACGATCTGCCCGCCATACATGACCACGACGCGATCGCAGAACGAGGCGACGAGGTTGAGATCGTGGCTGATGAAGATGAGGCCCATGCCGCGCTTCTGCACAAGATCGTCGATGATCGCCAGCACTTGCATCTGCACGGTGACGTCGAGCGCCGAGCACGGCTCGTCGGCGATCAGGAGGTCGGGGTCGGTGATCAGCATCATGGCGATCATGACGCGCTGCCCCATGCCGCCGGAGAGCTCGTGCGGGTAGGCATTGTAGATGCGCTCGGGATCGCGGATGCGCACCGCCGCCAGCATGTCGAGCGCGCGCTGGCGCGCCGCGGCGCCGTCGTCGCTTGCATGGGCGAGATAAGCCTCGGCGATCTGCCGTCCGACCGTCATCACCGGATTGAGCGAGAATTTCGGGTCCTGCATGATCATGCTGATGCGGCGGCCGCGAATCTGCCGCATCTCGCGCTCGGAGGCGTGCGCCAGGTCGGTGCCGTCGAAGATCATGCGACGCGACGTCACCATGGCGTAGCTCGGCAGCAGCCGCAGGATCGATCGGCCGGTGCAGGACTTGCCCGAGCCCGATTCACCGACGATGCCGAGCTTCTCGCGACCGACGCTGAGATCGAGGCTGCGCACGGACTCGACCGGACCGCGCGGGCCGGGGAAACGGACCCAGAGATCCTCGATCTCGAGCAGCGCCAACGCACTCACCGCTGTTTGGGATCGAGCACGTCGCGCAACCCGTCGCCGAGCAGGTTGAAGCCCAAGCCGGCGATGCAGATCGCCATGCCGGGGAAGAACGCGACCCACCATTGATCGAGGATGAAGCGGCGGCCCGAGGCGATCATCGCGCCCCATTCCGGCGAGGGCGGCTGGGCGCCGAGGCCGAGGAAGCCGAGCCCGGCGGCGGTGATGATGATGCCCGACATGTCGAGCGTCAGGCGGACGATCACCGAGGACAGGCAGAGCGGTACGATCTGGCAGCGAATGATGCGCCAGGCACCCGCCCCTTGGAGCCGCGCCGCGTTGACGAAATCGGCCTCGCGCAGCACCAGGGTTTCGGCGCGGGCGACGCGCGCGTAAGGCGGCCAGGCGGTGATCGCGATGGCGATGACGGCATTCTTGATGCCCGGCCCGATGGCGGCGACGAAAGCGAGGGCGAGGATGAGGCGCGGAAAGGCGAGGAAGACGTCCGTGGTGCGCATCAGCAGCGTGTCGAGCCAGCCGCCGAGATAGCCGGCGGCGCAGCCGACGAGGAGCCCGACCGGACCGACCAGGACGATGACGAGGGCGACGATGCCGAGGGTGATGCGCGAGCCATAGACGATGCGCGAATAGATGTCGCGCCCGAACTCGTCGCTGCCGAACCAGCGAGCGCTATCCGGCGCGCCGAGGCGCGTCGTCAGGTCCTGCGCCTCCGGCGATTGATGCGCGATGAGCGGCGCCAGCAACGCCGTCAGCACGAGGAGAATGACGATGGCGAGGCCGACCACGGCCAGGCGGTTGCGCGCGAAGGCAAGCGCAGCCAGCGAGGCCTGGCGCAGCCGGGCATGGCCGGGCGAGGACGGATTCTCGGTGAAGAGATATTCGCGCCACGACAGCGGCGCCGCTGCCGAGACGGCGGCGCTCAGCCGACGCGTTCGCTTGCGGCCGCGCGGGCTCACTGCGCCCTCGGATCGAGCACGCGGTAGAGCATGTCGGAGGCGAGATTGAGGCCGATGAAGACGACGCCCACGACGATGGTGCCGCCGAGCACCGCGTTCATGTCGGCATTGAGCAGCGAGTTGGTGATGTAGGAACCGATGCCGGGCCAGGCGAACACGGTCTCGGTGAGCACCGACCCCTCGAGAAGGCTGGCATAGGACAAGGCGACGACGGTGACCAGCGGCAGCATGACGTTGCCGAAGGCATGGCGCCAAATGACGCGGCGCTCGCCGAGCCCCTTGACGCGGGCGGTGACGACGTATTCCTGCCGCAGCTGCTCGAGCATGAAGCTGCGGGTCATGCGGCTGATATAGGCGAGCGAGAAATAACCGAGCAGCGACGCCGGCAGGATGATGTGGCGCAGCGCGTTGACGAAGACCTCCCACTCGCCGGCGAGCAGGCTGTCGACGAGAATGAGGCCGGTCGTCGGCTCGATAATGTCGTCGTAGGCGACATCGAGGCGGCCGGGCCCGGCGACCCAGCCAAGGTCGGCGTAGAAGACCAGAAGACCGACCAGACCGAGCCAGAAGACCGGGACGGAATAGCCGAGCAGGCCAAGGACCCGGATGATCTGATCCGGCCAGCGGTCCTGGTTCGAGGCCGCGATGACGCCGAGCGGCACGCCGAGCGCGACGCCCATGATGGTCGCCAGCGTGGCCAGCTCGAGGGTTGCCGGGAAGAACCGCACGATGTCGGCGAGCACCGAATTCGAGGTCAGCACCGAGCGGCCGAAATCGCCGTGCAGCACCTTGGAGGCGTAGAGATAGAATTGCTGGTAGAGGGGCAAATCGAGGCCGAGCTCGATGCGCGTGCGCTGATAGACCTCGGCGGTGGCGCGATCACCGACGACGGCGAGTACCGGATCGATCGGCATGACCCGGCCGATCAGGAAGGTGACGAGGAGCAAGCCGAAAAAGGTCAGCGTGACTGCAACGAGAATGCTCGCCGATCGCCGCGCGAGATGAAGGGGGAGCGCGAAGCCGCCTCGCGCCCCCCACCCCATCACCGACATTCCGTCACCGCGACACGCGACCCTGTCCGATCAAACTCGGACGCTTACTGTTTCGCGATCCCGGCATAGAGATTGGTGTCGAACGATGGGCCGATGATGAAGCCGGCGGCGGATTTGCGGTTCGCCGAGACCTCGATCTGCTGGAACATGATGATGAAGGGCGACACCTTCTG
>WNFC01014238.1_pt1 | contig 17439 bp, 24 predicted proteins | sample 5400541 | NCBI WGS metagenome assembly WNFC01 (sample SAMN13153342, study PRJNA577476) | soil metagenome | isolation source: 120 cm saprolite under Douglas fir tree site 2 hole 2 replicate 1 | place: USA:California | collected 2015-04-18
ATCCAATGAAGGTGATAGAAATCAGCTGCCTTGAGGTCTGGCGAGAGATCTCCAATTTCCTGGATCGAGAGGTCGTCCCGGAGACGCGCGCCCGCATGGAAGCGCATTTCAAGGTTTGCGCCCACTGTACGGCAATCCTGGACGGGACCAAGAACGTCGTGAAGCTGGTCGGTGATGGTGTCGAATACCAGATGCCTGAAGGATTCAGTAAGCGCCTCTATGACAAAATCAAAGACAGATAGCCAGCTAGCGTTCAGACCTGCTGATCCGCGCCTGCGCCGGGCCAGGGAGCCAGGCTTCAGCTGACCGTCGAAGCATGCTCTTCGCTTAGAAACCAGTGGCTTACGCTGCCGCCAAGCTCTTCGCGGACATCCTGATTGTTGATGTGAAAGGCGATCTTCCAGTCGCCTGAGGAATCCTTGCTCCACAGTTCGAAGTAGCGCAGCCGCTTTCGGATGGGTTCGCCGCCATCCTTTGGCTTGAGTATGAACTCGTGCCATCCGTAGTCGTAAGCGGTATCCCCCTGGACGACGATGTCGATGATAATGACGCTCATTTGCACTGAATAGTCGTCAAACAACTCCGCTGCCTCTTTGCGAAGGCTGGAACGCGCGCCGCCGCCGAATTGGCTGGGCCCCCCTTCGAGCATGCTCGTAAAGCCCTCGCCGCCGAATACCGCGAGCAGGCGGTCCACATCCCCCGCGTTATAGGCTTCTCGAAACTCGGTCTTGGCTACGTTGATTTTGTAAATGTCATCCATCGGAGGAATCCTCCAAACTACCAGGCCACCGTAAACAAACTGAGTATGGAAGGGCCGGAACTTTGCTAATCCACGGCAAGAATGAGATGCCGGCCGGGGATGCAGGGATTCGGGAAAGTGAAGAGGAAATTCTCAAGAGCCCTTTACGGCAGCGGAGAAATGGCGGAGGGTCCTGTCTTCAGGTAGAGCGTTTCGCCGGTTTTCACAACACTTCCATGGATGCGAACCGGTTGTGCCACTAGTTTGAGGAACGTTTCCTTGGGCAGAGGCTTCTGATGGAGGTCGGTGAGCAGGAGGATTGCGGGCGAGCCGTTGAAGTCATTTGTCGCGAAGACGGGTGGGATGCCTCCGCTGATGCAACGCACTGCGCAGTCCCGATGGACTTTGCCGCTTCCCGGGTTCATTCCTGGCTTGGTGAAACAGACTGCTCAGCGTCACGTTTCAGCGAAATCGAGCCGCTGGCCACCTCGATCATCGTTTGGTTATGGCGATAGATCTTCGTACCGCGAAGTTGCACGTTCTTGCCAGCAAACGCGGCCACCTGGCTATCGGCTCCGTGCTTGCCTTCCGCGACCAGCAAATACCGTGAAGCCTTAGGCTCTGCCGAGCCAGGCCCCGCCACAATGAGAATTGGATATGGGGATACTTCAATCGTGCCTTCGAAGGTGCCAAGCTTGCCGTATTCGAAAACCGATGGAACCTTTGCGAATACGATTGCCACGATCGCCGGGAAAATGAGCAGTAGCACCACGACGGCGCGAATGCGGCGCGCGATTCCCGATGGTGCTTTCGGAAGGTATCCGACGTAGAACTCGTTCATGACGATACTCCCGCTTCCGAAATCTTGGATGGTTCAACGCGAGTCCCCGGCGCCCTCGGTTTGGGGTCGATCCACACGCGCCCGTCCACGATCTGCGTTTGGAAGGTCGAAACCTTCTCCGTAAACGGCGGCGGCGAAGCTCCCGTTTCCGGCAAATACTGATAACCGTGCCAAGGGCAAGTCACGCAGCCATCAATAATCTTGCCTTCTCCCAATGGACCGTTCTGGTGACGGCACACATTCGAAATCGCGGAGATTTTCCCATCAAACTTGAATATGGCCACGCGCTCGCCGCTGACGGAGACAACTGCGGCGCACTTCTCCGGAATGCTTTCCACCGAGCAGGCGTCGACGAATCCTTTCCCCGCAGGATTCAGTTTTTTCAAATCAACCACGCGCTCACGCGATCCCGCGGCGAGATGCAAACTCAAGACAGTTACCAGGCCCGTGCCGGTTGCAATTGCCAGCACCGGGTTGGTCTCCGACTGCAGCAAGCCTAACGTGACATGGCCAATCAACAGGGCGTAAGCCACATAGACCAGCATGTGAAGGGTTTTCCAGATGGGCGGAGTCAAGTTCCTCAGCCAGAAATCATGGCTGGTGGCTGCCATGAGAAAAAGAATCCCAAGAGCCAGAAAACCGAGTTGCTGAAAGGGAAAATCGGGCAAGCTCCCGAAATTCTGGTTCGAAGTCAGTAGGCTGACGAGCGGGTCTTTATCTCCCAGGCTATGAAATTGAATGATCGCAAAAATTCCGTGCACTGCGCCCAGCAGAAAAGTGACGACTCCCAAATGGCGGCGGTTGTATAGCAAGGGAAGAAATCGCGAATCTAGCCGGCAAAGCGGCCCGATGCACAAAACCACGTGCAGAAGCAGAAACGCCGCTGAGCCTGCGGCGCGAATGATCAGCGTCTCAGCCGTGGCATAGGGAAACAGCCACGCGCCGAATCCGATGAAAAGCGCGATATACAGCGCGACTCCGGTGAGAACCACAACGTCGTAGACGCGCTTTTGCCGATTCCAACCAATGGCTTGATATTGATGGCTCATGGTGTTGCCGCTGGGGGAAGCGGGGGCGCGGCGGAATTTCGTGGCTTTGCCGGCGTTGGCCAGGAATGGCGAAAAGCGAGGCCGCTCAGAAAGAGCAGAGGAAGTAACAAAGCGAGCGCTAGAAAAATGCGGCGATGGGTCTTGCGGAGGGGCTGAATCATCGGTGCGGATTCCTCTCTTCCGGTGGTTGATTCTTTCCTGCAATCCATCGGCGAAGCAGCAGCGGCCAGAAAGCGACCGATCCCGAAAAGATGAGCAGTCGGAATGCTGTGCCGCTGCCGTTGGCTTGGGAATCGACGCGCTTTATTCCGACCGTCACGAAGGCGAGGGCAAAGACAACTCCGAGCACCGCATATAGATAGAATGCGTCAACGAGCAGGATGGCGATTCGCTCATACATTGGTGCCATCGATCGGGATAACCGTACCCGTCACTCGCGCTGCGCGATCTTCCGCGAGCCACAGTGCGAGATCAGCCACGGCTCCTGGCTGCACCCACTTCGATGGATCGGCTGCAGGCATCGCCTTGCGGTTCGCGGGTGTATCCATCGTTCCCGGCAAAATCAGATTTGCCGTTAGCCCCGCGTCCTTGTTTTCGAGCGCTACCGTGCGGACCAGGATTGCGAGTGCGGACTTAAACGTCACATAGGCGCCGAGGCCGGCGTGCGGCTCTACCGCTGTCAAGCTTCCGATCGCGACAATGCGGCCATTCCCGGATTTCCGAAGATGGGGTATCGCGGCACGCAGTACGTAAAATGCCGAGGTCAAATTGAGGTCGCGCATTTGTTCCCAAGTGGCGTCATCGGTTTCGGCGACGGTTTTGCCACCGGCGAATCCCCCCAGCACGTGCACCAGCACATCTAACTTGCCGAAGCGGCTGACTACCGACTCAACCGCTTCGCGAACAGCGGCCGATTTGGTGAAGTCAACAGGCAGAGGAACAAGATTGGGCTCGGGAAAATCGTCCTTGGAGATGCTGCGGGACGTTCCTACGACTGTCGCTCCCGTTGCAAGGAAGCGCTGGGTTACGAACGACCCCAGACCACCCTTCGCACCTGTTATGAGAACTACTTTGTCTTTCATCTCGTTTCGTAGACCCCGCCGCAGTTTGCTTGCACAGGGGGTAAGAGCAGACAGGTGAACAAAAGTTTCATCAAATTTGGAGCTTGCGCAGGTTGCTGTGGACTAGCGGATCCTTCAGGGCGAGGCTTGCAAACTCATCAAAACCGTTCTTCAGGCACGGATTCCCGTCGAGATAGTCCATCGAGATCTGCGTTGCGCCACATCGCACTTCGGTATAACTGACGGTGGCCGCATCCTGCCGGTGGACGCAAACCGAGAAGGGACCGGGCCGTGGAACGTGCGAGCGATGTAGGCGGCGAAGCCAGCCATGGCGCCCACCCGCGGGCTCCCCGGCTACGGCTTCGCAGACGCGCCCGCGCTCCTCTTCCGCAAGTGAGTCCGAGAGACTCGACGAAAACCAATGGTTCCGAGCCCAGGAGAGTCTTAGGAACTGTTTGGCCGTGCCGTCCCAGCGCCATTCGTTGACGACCCTTTCGCTCCGGAAAACCCCAACCAAACGGAAGGGAAAAAGGCCATCCAAATTCATTTGTTGAAAATGAGAGTCTGCCGCGGGCAAATCAGGCTCGCCGATGAGCTCGGCGATCACCAGACCCCGCGTTTTGCGTTTTTCACCCAAGCGGGGTGACCCGCTGGCGTTCCAGTTCAAAAGCGCGAGCAAATTCCCACGGTCATTGCAAGCGATCCAAGTCCCGCCGGAAGACTCGCTCGGGTAAGCCATTTCCATCCCGCCACGCTGAAACCGCTTCGGCGGAAGGGCCACAGGTCGAGTGAGCAACTCGTCCCGGTTCATTCCAACCAGATATCCGTCTTCCGCGGGAACAAAGGTGAGAGTACACATGCGCTTAGTCGGCCAGAGGATACTCCATTGCCTGCCGGGAAAACTCCATCCAATCTCGAAAAACTGCGATCGGGCTGGCAGGACGGTGGCCGCGGCTGCGATTTGCAGCCCCAATCTGGAATACCAGCTTCCACTGCTGGTACAACGTTTTGTACGCCGACCAGAGCGAATTGCCCTCATCATAAATGTTTGTAGCTTCCGAGGCTGCGCCGTTGAGCTCGATGATCTGGAATCCCTTCCCGGCTCGAAGCTCGTCATCGCTGCCGTATCGAATGTCGTACCGTCCGATAAAGAAACCCGGGAGCTTCTGGCTGATTTCATCAAACGAGGTGCGAAGTTCCTCGGAGTAGAGGTCGCCGCCGTCCTTGAAGATACAACCCTGGCAATGGTTGCCGGCCTCGACGAGGCGCAAGCATTCGCCTTCCGCGAGAATTCGGTCGGCCTTGAGTTCAAAGCGGTTCAGGTAAGTCTGCGCAATCAATCTCGCACGTGAATCGGATTCAATCATGGTCCTCAGGGAGCGGATGCCGTCGCCAACTACAAAGGGGAATTGCTTCCGCGTGATGCCGAAGATGTGCCCGCGCTGCTCCTTGGGAAACCGGAAGTAGAAAACGCCTGCTTCTTTCGGACCTTCCACATATCTCTGCAAGATCAGCGGCGCAGATACTTGAGCAACGTACTTCTCCATCTCATCGAAAGACTCAATTTTCCTGAATCCCGCGCCCCTTTGCGCCGTATCCGGCTTCAGGACAAATGGAAAACGAATCGCGTGTCGCAAACAGATCTCTTCGATGGACTCGATTCTGTTTCCAGCGGAACCTCCCGGGATCAGGTATCCGTCTGAAGTGCATTCCGGGGAGGTCTCCATGAGCGTTTGAAGAATGCCGATCTTGGATTCTCCTATGATGCCACCATTCTTTTGATTCAGGTTGGCAACCGTTGGCAGAGAGAATCCTCTGTAGCGAAGCCCCAAGCACCCGCACATCGCCGCAACCGGTGAGTAGAACAGCCAGGCTGGCCAAAATTCCCATCTCACGATGCGGTCAAAGGAAATGCTGGCCGAGCGGCGGATTCGATGGCCCCAACGGCGCCATGCCGACAGAAGCGCGAATAAAACCAGGCCGAACATACTCAGCATGGCTAATTCTTGTTTCGCGGAACTGCTTCGCGAGGGTGCCAGTTGAATCGCGGCGAACACCAGCAGGATCCAAGCGATCGCCGAAACCGCCGTGATCGCCGCGAAGGTGAACACCGGCATACGCTCCAAACCCGCCGAAATGTATGCTGGCAGCCGCGTGCCAGGAAAGAATCGGCTGAGCGCGAGGCTAAGCTGGCCATCATTTTCCCGGGGATTGCTCGTGCGGGTTTTTCCCTTCGCGAACCATCCCGCAAACCACCGATGCTGCATGATCCGCGGACCAATGCTCCGCGTCAGCGCGTAGACCCCCAAGTCGCCACCCCAGAGCCCTGCGAAGGCGCTGAGAAAAGCCAATCTAAAATCGAGCACGCTGGAGGCCGCCAGGGTGGCTGCGGTAATCGTCGCGCCGTCCTCCGAAACAAATGCACCGAGGACAACCGCTGCGATGAGCGCAATTGCACTTCCTCCGTGGAGTGCAGGGATGTTCATCAAGTTCCTTCAATCCGCAGCGAGCGAGTTCATGTGTTTCAGGGTTGACGGCGCCACTCCAAATTCGGCAGGGACGGCGATATCTATTTCATGGCAGATCAGGCGCACGATCGCGAAGTGGTGAACAGCATGTCCGATGCAATACGCCAGTTCCCGGCTCACGTTGGACTCGAGGCAGGCTGGCTGAGAGGCGCTGTATCCCACGGTGTTGATGACCCGGCAACCGCGAGCAAGAGTGTCGTTCGTGTATTTTTTAAATGCCCGAAGAACGTCGCAAGTCGCGATGCTTGCATAGGTCACTTCGGTTTGCAACCGCAGGTTTCTCTCCCGGGCGTCGTAATTGACCTCCCCCGCGCGCGAACCCTTGATCAGGCTTTGAAAATGTTCCAGCACGTGCCGGTAATGCTGTCCGACCGACGCGTTGAATGGCGCGCCAGCAAGGTGCGAGTACATCCTGTCACCCAGCTCAAACAGCAGACCCAACCCCTGCAGCAGAACGTCTTGCGCGGCTACGATCAGCTCAGGCGTCTCCACTTGAGCCTCCATGCGCGGGGTGAAATCCTGAAGTACTTCGACCGGGCTAAACGTGTTCATGCGAGTCTCTTTCCGACTACGGGAATTTCACTGCGATGCAGAAGCAGGTTAATTGTGGAACTGACAAAGACGATCAGCGCCAGCGCGAAAAGCAGGCCCTTGTCGCCCTGAACCTCGATACCGAGTACTGTGAGGTGGCTGAGAACGGCCCCGGCCATAACTCCCATGGCCAGCAGCGACCCAAGCCAGGTAAACCGCGGCGTCAGAATCAGAATCGCGGCAACCAGTTCGATAACACCCGACCCGATGCGCCCCCAGGGTTCCGCTCCTACCTTTGTGAAGATGTAAACCGACTCAGGGGCTGCGGTGAACTTGAAAAACAGGGTCTGAAGCAGGATGGTCGCCGCCGCGATCCTCAAGAGCCAGCTTAGAACCGTGATTGTTACCGTCGTTTTCATTTCATTGCCCCTTTACTGAACGTAATGCCGGAAATGCGTTGTCGGGAGGTAGGAGTCAGTGCCCGGTAAAAAGTTTCAGTTTCGCCGTTTGGGCGGACCAGGTAATCGGTGAAACTTTTGGGGCTTGTATGGATCGAATGAAGCAAGCCTCAACGGTTATCGAATCTCACCATGCGAATTGTGCAAGAACAACCAGACACCGCACCGAACACCAAGAGAGCACTTGGGGTGGCCGATGATTTGCCGCCAGCGAGCTCTTCCGGCTCACAGCCGGCCTTGGCCCGCGGCGTATACCAATTGCGGTTTGCGGAAAGCAGAGAGGACCTGGAAGCGGCATTCCGTCTCCGGTTTCTGGTGTTCAACTTGGAGCTGAACGAGGGGTTGGAATCTGCCTACAAAACAGGGTGCGACAGCGACGAATTTGACAAAACCTGCGACCACCTGATCGTGGTGCACCTTCCAAGTCGACAAGTGGTGGGTACGTATCGCTTGCAGACCGGCCAGGTTGCGAGTAGGAACCTCGGATACTACAGCGCGCGTGAATTTGACTTCTCTCCCTATGAGCCAATCCGGAATTCACTGGTCGAGCTTGGCCGAGCCTCAATTCATCGGGATCATCGATCGTTCGAGGTCCTTACGCTGCTTTGGCGGGGAATCGCCATGTACGCCACCGAAAGAAAAGCACGCTACTTGATCGGTTGCTCCTCCTTGAGCTCCCAGTGCTTGCAGGAAGGTTCGGACATGTACGGGCGCCTACTTGAGTTCCTTGCTGAACCCGCATTGAGGACACTTCCTCATTCCCACTTTAGCTTTCAAATCGCTGCGCCCACGCCCGAAATAGCATCCGTGCAGCCTCCAAAGCTTCTTCGCGCTTACCTTTCCATTGGAGCGAAGATCTGCGGTCCTCCCGCAGTCGATCGGGAATTCAAGACCATCGACTTCCTCACGTTGCTCGATTTAGAACGGATATCGCCGACGGCGCGGGCACGGTTCCTGGGAATGATGGATTGAAGTAAAGCCGGAAAAAATCAAGTGGACTCGGTTTGACCCGAACGGGTTGCGCTCTCAAGAAGGCATCGTTGCAAGACGCTCGTAGAGACGCCGGCTGAATCCCGCAGGCAGCTCAATGATTTCGGCACTGCCGACAAGGCGAATGATCTTGCGGATGCTGTCGTAGAGGGCGTTGCATCCATCACATTCACGGAAGTGGCGCTCGATGCGCGACCTCAATTCCGCGTCCACATCATCTTCCATATAGTTCGCCAATTCCCGGCGAACTTCACTGCATCTGATCTTCATTCTGTCACCTTGGTTTGCGCTCGGCATCGAACCGCCGTCGCGGCCAACCCCAATCAGATTCACAAGACAGAAAAAAGTCGCGCCGTTTTCGAAACATTATTCTCAATAGATTCTGAAACCTTCCATGCATCTCCGTATCCCATCACTGCGCGACGAACTTTTCGGATAGGAAATCGGGGCTGTGATTTGCAATCGCGCCCCATGAATCGTTTGCGATTCGAATTCAGTCCTGAAAGTGCTCGCAAAAACTAAGAGAAGAGGAACTTAAATGAGCTTAGCACTTCCAGCGCGCTGGCGCAGAGCGGCTCGCATACCTCATCGCAGTTTCAGGGCCCCAAGGCCAACAAGGGCACCGTTACGCACAGTATCAAGGACGGCAAGAGCGTCCTCACACTGTCGGATGATTTTGTTGTGCCAGACACACCGGACCCCCACTGGCAGGTCGTGGATTCCGACGGCAACGTTTATTTGCTCGACAAACTGAAGACCAAAGCGTTCATCGGAAGCAACTACAAGAAGGAAATCGTTCTTCCTTCCTACGTCAAGAACGTGTCCAAAGTCGTCATCTGGTGCGCGTTTGCAGAAGTCAACCTCGGCGAGGCCAAGTTCAGCTCACCGGTCATGTAATTCGGGCCAAGTCAAGCAATAGGGTCGCCTCGCTTCCACCCCCAGCTGGGCGACCCTTTTCTATAAAGAAAAGGAAAGACAATGAAGACTCTCAAGAAATTGTTTTACTGCTTCTTGATGTTCGGCCTGCTTCTGGCGATCGGCTCAACCGCCTCCGCCCAGACAGCCGACAAGAAGTCACTCACGTTGGATGGCGCCAAGCGCGTCATTGCCGCGGCGAAAGCCGAGGCGTCCAAGGTTAAGGCTCCTGGTGGTGTCATCGCCGTCGTCGATGCTGGCGGGAATTTGATGGCGCTGGAAAGGCTCGATGGCACATTTGCTGCCTGGGCAAATATCTCGATCGGTAAGGCCCGCACGGCTGTTCTCTTTCAGAAGCCCACCAAAGTTTTCGAAGACATCATTAACAAGGGCCGTACGGCGATGGCAGCTCTGCCTGACTCGTTCTTTACGCCGCTCCAGGGCGGAATCCCGGTTGTTCTCGATGGACAGATCATCGGAGGTGTTGGCGTGAGTGGTGCTTCGAGCGCCGCCCAGGATGAAGAACTCGCCATCGCCGGGGCAGAAGCAGCGAAGAGTTTCGGATCTGAATCGATGATGACATCTATGCTTCCCGTCACTTATTTTTCAAAGACCCAAGTCGACGAAGGCTTTTCGAAAGGCGCCGTACTGTTCGATGGCAGCGACGGGCGCAACTACATGGTCCATGCGAGCCGCCGTGAAGGCCCGGGCATGGTCGAAGTCCACACCAAGGACGCGGACATTCTCTACGTTTTGAGGGGCTCAGCGACGATCGTCACCGGCGGAACGATGGTTGATGGCAAACCGATCGCGGCTGACGAAATTCGCGGCCGTGAAATCACCGGCGGCGAAACGCGACTGCTTGTTCCGGGGGACGTCATGATCATTCCCAACGGCGTTCCGCACTGGTTCAAGGAAGTGAAAGCGCCCTTCCTCTACTACGTGGTCAAAGTTCGCTAGGAGAAGCTATGACACCCCGCACACTCAGCTTCATTCTGACCGCCGGTCTCTTCTTACTGGTGCCGAATGCCTTCGCCCAGAATTGGTCAGCTCAAGCGCCCCCCTACGGCCGGCCGGACGCGACCGTTGACCTTCGGACAGTAGAGGGCGCGCGAGTCGTTAAGGCTGAGTGGCGTTATAGCAACGTGAAGATCATTGAAGTGGATTCACGCGGCCCAGGTCCGGACTTGAAGCCCTCGGGCGATCCGAATAAAACCTATGACTACGCGCCGCATGCTGGCGAAGCCGACTTCGATGATTCGAAATGGGAAGTCCTAGATCCCACGAAACTGGATGCCCGGCGTGCGGGCGGCAAAGTTTGCTTCAATTGGTATCGCATCACCGTCACGGTCCCCGAGAAAATAGCGGACCTGGCTGTGGCCGGATCCAGCATTTCGTTCGAGATTGTTATCGATGACTACGCGGAAATTTGGGTGAACGGAAAACTGCCAACAGTCCTGGGGCAAAGTGGCGGGCCGGTCGTAAAGGGATGGAACGCGCCGAACAAAGTCATCCTGACTCACAACGCCCAGCCTGGCCAGAAATTCCAGATTGCCGTCTTCGGATTCAACGGCCCGATTTCGAAAAGCCCAATGAACTTCATCTGGGTCAAATCGGCCACATTGGATTTTTACAAGCCGGGTCACGGCACGGGAATTGAGGAAGTGGAGACGAAGGTTCTTCGCAAAGACCCTGCCCTCGACGCTATCGTTTCACCCGGCGCGAAAATCGAGAAATTAGCGGGCGGATTCATGTTCACCGAAGGCCCGGTATGGATTCGCGATGGCAGCTATCTGCTCTTCAGCGACCCAAACAACAACCTGATCTACCGTTGGTCAGAGGAAGACGGAGTCTCCGTTTACCGCACGCACAGCGGCTACACAGGAATGAACATCGGCGAATACGGCCAGCCCGGTTCCAATGGTCTGACGGTCGATGCGCAAGAGCGACTCACCATCAACGAACACGGCAACCGCCGCGTCACGCGGCTTGAAAAAAACGGCCAGCTTACGGTCCTGGCTGATCACTATCAGGGCAAGCGCCTGAACAGCCCCAATGACCTCGTCTACCGTTCCGATGGAGCTCTGTATTTCACCGACCCGCCGTTCGGTCTTCCGAAATTCTTCGAAGATCCGCACAAGGAGTTGCCCTACAGCGGTGTCTTCTGCCTAATCAACGGTGAGCTAAAACTGGTGAGCAAGGAGTTGACCGGCCCGAACGGTTTGGCGTTCTCCCCGGATGAGAAATACCTGTACGTCGACAACTGGGATGAAAAACGCAAAGTCATCATGCGCTACGACGTCCATCCCGACGGCACTCTATCCAATGGCCAGGTCTTCATTAACGCAACGAGCGAGCCAGGCGAAGACGCTTGGGATGGGATGAAAATCGACGTGAAGGGCAATCTGTATCTCTCGGGGCCGGGCGGACTCTGGATCGTCTCGCAAGAAGGGAAGCATCTTGGCACGATTGTTGGCCCCGAGCACCCACACAATCTCGCTTGGGGCGGGGAAGACCACAAAACTCTCTATCTCGCTGCGCAGACGGGATTGTACCGGTTAACCGTCAACATTCCTGGAGCAGGATCTCCAAAGTAAGTCCCTTGATTGCTCGGGCAATCAAATTCGCGTGCGAGGCGGCAAAAATAATATGGCGACATCACAAAAAAGTCCTCTGTCGATAAAAACATCCGCGTCGGCTGCTTCCCTGCCTAAAGCCAAGCTTCAATTCGGCCGAGAAATCTGCGGCTCTCTCGATATCGCAGAACAGCGGGAATGGCTGGTCACGAATGGAATCGGCGGATTCGCGTCGGGAACCGTCAGCGGCAATCTAACGCGTCGCTATCACGGCCTTCTGGTCGCTGCGTTCCACCCGCCCGTCGGTAGGACGCAACTTGTCGCAAAGGTGGACGAGACTGCTCGCTACGCCGGCCTCGAATATGCGCTTGCCACAAACCGCTGGTTAAGCGGCGCTGTTGAACCCAAGGGTTACTTGAACATTGAGAGTTTCCGGCTGGACGGCACTACTCCCGTCTGGCAATTCGCACTCGGTGATGCGCTTGTTGAAAAGCGGATCTGGATGAGCCAGGGTGAGAACACCACCTACGTCCAATACACACTCTTGCGGGGTGGCCAGTCACTTGAACTGGAATTGAAAGCTTTGGTGAACTATCGTGACTTCCATTCGAGCACTCACGCTGGGGATTGGCAGATGAAAGTGGAACCCATCGAAGAAGGCGTGCAGATCAACGCCTTCGATGGCGCTACTCCGTTTTATCTTCTCAGCGCCGAGGCGGAATTTGAGACGCGGCACGAATGGCATCGCGACTGTTTCTTACCCCTGGCGAAGTATCGCGGGCTTGACGATCACGAGGATCACTTGCTTGCAGCAATCTTCAGTACAGAACTCGCATTGAACCAGAGTGTGACTCTGGTGCTCACCACGAAAGCGGATGCGCAGCTCGAAGGCAGTCGCGCCCGGGAAGAGCACGCCGAACATGAAAAAAAGTTATTTGCGAAATGGGCGAGCCACGATGCTCAAGCGACTTCCTCCGCTCCTGACTGGGTTCAACAGCTCATTCTTGCGGCGGACCAGTTCATCGTAAAACGGAGTTTGCCAAAAGAGGCAGATGGGCGGTCCATCATCGCGGGCTATCACTGGTTCGGCGATTGGGGTCGGGACACCATGATCGCGCTGCCTGGTCTTACTCTCACGACGGGCAGAACGGATATCGCGAGAAAAATTCTGCTCGCATTTGCTCGCTATGTGGACGGAGGGATGCTGCCGAACGATTTTCCGGATGCTGGTGGACGGCCTGAGTACAACACGGTGGATGCAGCGCTCTGGTTTTTCGAGGCCGTAAGGCAGTATTTTGCCGCGACCCAAGATACGGCCACATTGGTGAAGCTCTTTCCTGTTCTGGAAGAAATGATCAATGCGCATCTGAAGGGCACCCGGTATCAAATTCATGTCGACGAGGCAGATGGTCTTCTCTACGCCGGAGAGCCCGGCGTGCAATTAACCTGGATGGACGCCAAGGTAGGAGACTGGGTTGTGACCCCACGGATCGGCAAGCCGGTTGAGATAAACGCCCTCTGGTACAACGCCCTGGAGACTATGGCGGCGCTGGCAACCGCAGCTGGCAGGTCAGGAGAGCCATTCGCGAAGATGGCGGCGATGGTGAAGCGGAGTTTTGGGAAGTTTTGGAATTCAGCTTCGGGCTTTTGCTATGACGTAATCGATGCTCTCGGAATTGGAAATGACGCCTCTCTACGGCCAAATCAGATCTTCGCCGTCTCTTTGCCAGAGAGTCCGTTGACGCCTGAACAACAAAGAGCCGTGGTGGAGGTTTGCGCGCGCCGCTTAGTGACGTCTCATGGTCTGCGCAGCCTGGCCCAGGAAGAGCCGGGTTATCAAGGGCACTACGGAGGTGCCCCTCGCGAGCGCGATGGAGCTTATCACCAAGGGACAGTGTGGGGCTGGCTGATGGGACCGTTCGTCTTAGCCCACCTGCGGGTGTACCAGGATCGCAAGGCAGCTCTGAGTTTTCTCGAACCACTAGGAAAACAAATCACTTCGCACGGCGTCGGGACACTTAGCGAGATCTTCGACGGAGACGCACCATTCACGCCCCGTGGATGCATCGCCCAAGCTTGGACCGTGGGAGAAGTCTTGAGAGCCTGGCGAGCAACTGTCCGCTAGGGGTACCGCCTCCAACGTGCAAACGATGCGCGATTTACATCAGTCTCCCGCGCGTGAAAAGACGCGGATAGCCTTGGAGCTGCGTTTCCATATATTTCTGAATCCCGGCCCCTCTCATTCTCATCGAAACTAGGGTATGGGATCGGCGTGCGGATGTTGAATGCTATACTCACAGCTGAGGAAGGTTTTGGGGCCCCGTTTGGGGCTTATTAGGCACCTTGAGCACACCCAGCCCACATCGTCTGCCGTCAACAATCGTCGGCGAGGACGAGCACCTTCTCGTCGCCGCCGCCCGGGCTGGAGACGCTGCCGCTTTCGAGGAACTTGTCAATCGCTACGAAGCCAAGATTTTCCGTCTCACAAGAAACATCACGGCGAATCACGAAGATGCCGAAGACGCCATGCAGGATGCCTTTTTGAAGGCCTACGCGCACCTCCAACATTTCCACGGAGATTCTCGGTTCTATACATGGCTCGTACGAATCGCTGCCAATGAAGCCTTGATGAGGCTCCGCAAACGCCGGCCGAATCAGTTCTCATTGGACGAGCCGATCGAGGGCGACACAGACCTTTTTCCGCGCGAATTGGAGGAATGGGGACCTACTCCCGAACAGAGATACGCCCAAACCGAGATGCAGAACATCGTGGGCGACGTGATTGACAGGCTTGAACCCGAATACCGCATCGTCTTCCTCTTACGAGACTTCGAAGAACTTTCAACGCAGGAGACTGCGGAAGCGCTGGGTATCTCCGTACCCGCGGTCAAATCAAGATTGTTGCGGGCCCGCCTCAAGCTCAGGGAAAAGCTGAATCGCCATTTCCGTCAAGGAGCTCCAAATTGAATTGCAAAGGCGTCATCCGTGAGTTGTCTAACTATATCGACGGAGATCTCGATCCCGTCGTGAAGCAAGAGCTTGAACGGCATCTTGACCATTGCGAAGATTGCACGATGATCGTCGATCAAACCAGGAAAACTATTGAGATTCTTTGCGATTCCCAACCTATTGCGCTTTCGACAGATGTACGCTCACGTCTCCACGCGACCTTGCGCGAGAAGACAGGTCAAAAGCCAAGCTGAGATGCGCACCACGTAAGCGCACAGATCCTCGGCGGATTCTGTCCAGGTTCTCTCCATAGTTGTTGCCTCCGCAATTCTGCTATCATCCCTCAACCTGCTCGGCGGCAGCTTCAGGCTAGTCTTCACGCCCGCTGAGTTCCGCAGTTCGCAAGTGCCCGGAGGTTATTTATGTCTTGGGTCCCTCTCATTTCCGATGAGCAAGCCAGTCCTGAGGTGAAGCGCATCTACGACTACATTCGCGAGCGATGGAGCTTTGTGCCCAACTATTTCCGAGCCTTGGGCCACGACGCCCAATTGTTGCAGGACCAGACGAATCTCTACACGAATGCCATGTTCGACGACCGCGGATTGCCTAGGGTGGTCAAAGAACAACTCGCCATTGTGGTGAGCGGACTGAATGTCTCCACCTACTGTTTGCCGGCCCACTTGGAAATCCTCGGCAAACTGGGCATGGACAAGGCTATGGGGCGCAAACTGGCGCTGAACTATCCCAGCGCTCCCGTTGAGCCCAAAGTCATGGAATTGTTCCGCTTTGCCGACAAGCTGACCCGCAGTCCAGGGGAGATGGAAAAAGTAGATGTCGACCGCTTGCGGGAGGCAGGGTGGAGTGACGCAGCCATTTTCGACGCGGTGCTCGTCACGTCGCTGTACGCGTGCGCCAACCGCTTTTCCGCAGGTCTCGGTCTCATCGCAGACTTCTAGTTCCACCGCACCTCGAAAAAGCAATTCTGAGAGAACCGAATACCAATCTAGGTGCATGGCGCCACCATCCCAATACAGGTGATCAAAGCACGTTTCGAGTTATAGTCATCGGGCGCGGGGTTGTTCTCGCCTCGAGTTCGATATGTTCGTCCAGAAGAAATCACACATCGGAATCACGGTGATGGGCATCTTCCTTTTTTTCGGAGCAACCATGGCTTCGCTCGCCGGAGCCACGCTGATCTGGCGCGGCACCACTCTTGATCGCCTGTGGCTCCTCAACCCGCGTGCCTACAAGGAACTTGCCCCCCACGGAAAAGCCGTGGGCATCCCTTTCCTACTTCTCGGTATCGGTCTTGCCGTTGCTGGCACCGGTTGGTTCAAGCGCCGCCTTTGGGGATGGAGACTGGCAGTGTGCATTATCGCAATCCAGGTTTTAGGAGATCTCATGAATGCCTTCCTGGGTGATCTCGTTAGGGGTGGCATCGGATTCATAATTGCCGGGGCTCTGCTCATATATCTCCTGCGTCCAGAGGTCAGAGGTGCTTTTGCAAACGCCGTTGCGTGTTGCGTTCTCTAATGACTTGGAGCAGTTGGAAATTGATGCATTCTTGAGATGACGCAAACCTCCGGCATAGAATTCTTGGTTTGGCTGCTCATTGCCCCCGCGATCATCGCGATGCTGGCAAAGCGTCTAAGGATTCCCTATACGGTGGCCGTAGGGTGCACCTTCCGCAAGACCGCCACATCATCACTGAAGGAAGTCAACGGGATCTGTGCCGCTACCACGTTGAATCCCCTCCTCTGTTATTGCTCAGTCACTTTGTTCCAACTGGAGCCATCCGCCCACGCCGCGTGTACCAACACCACGGTCCCATCCGTCTTTGCATTGGTCATGATGTTCTTTTTCCCTTTGTAAGTTTTTTGTACGTTGCCCTTTGCCACGCACAATCGGACCGGCCTATGCAGCACTGGCCTTGGACGCGACCTTGCGGCCCAGGAAATCGCGAATGGCGCCAGCAATTTCTTGATTGTGGGTTTCCAGTGCGAAGTGACCCGTGTCGTAGAAATGCACCTCAGCGTTCGGGTTGTCGCGCTTGAACGCTTCAGCGCCAGAGGGCAGGAAGAACGGATCATTCTTGCCCCAAACAGCCAGCAGGGCAGGCTGCTTTACGCGGAAATATTCCTGGAACTTAGGATAAAGTGCAACATTGCTGGCATAGTCCAGAAAAAGGTCAAGCTGGATCTCGTCGTTGCCGGGCCGTGCCAATAGCAAGGAGTCGAGCTCATACGATTCCGGAGCCACTTGCGTCTCATCCTGCACGCCATGGACGTATTGCCACTTGGTTGCTTCTGGCTTCAGGAAATCGCGCAATGCAGTGCGGTTCTCGGGCGTCGGGTCCTTCCAATATTTCTGGATCGGGTTCCAGCCTTGGCTCAAGCCCTCCACATAGGCATTGCCGTTCTGCGAGATGATGGCAGTGATGCGCTCGGGCCGAGCCAATGCGAGCCGGAATCCCACTGGCGCGCCGTAATCAAACACGTAAATCGCGAAGCGCTCGAGACCGATTGATTGGGTAAAGGTGTCGATGGCTTTGGTCAGGTTCTCAAACGTGTAGCGAAACTGTGTATGGTTGGGGGCATCGGAAAAGCCAAACCCCGGCAGATCAGGTGCAACCACATGGTAATGGTCGGCCAACGCCGGAATCAGGTTGCGGAACATGTGCGAAGAAGTCGGGAAGCCGTGCAGCAAGAGAATAGCTGGGGCAGTCCTTGGGCCGGCTTCGCGATAAAAGATCCTATTGCCGTCGACAACGGCGTGTTTGTAGCTGATCATTTTGAGTCTCCT
>WNFC01003494.1_pt1 | contig 17437 bp, 10 predicted proteins | sample 5400541 | NCBI WGS metagenome assembly WNFC01 (sample SAMN13153342, study PRJNA577476) | soil metagenome | isolation source: 120 cm saprolite under Douglas fir tree site 2 hole 2 replicate 1 | place: USA:California | collected 2015-04-18
CAGCGCAAACCCCGCGCCGCCACCACCGATACCAGGCCAGACAGCACATAACACCGTGGGCACGACCCGCTTAACCCGTGGGCGCCACCGCGATCAGCGGCACTTTCCGCAGCTCAGAGCCAAACGTGAAGACCTGACCGAAGGGTGCCGCCAAATCCCAAACCGCACAACCTTTTGAAAGGAACGCAGTATGAAGCACACGTCCCGGTGCCGATGTCGATGAACTGCCGTATCCCCGCCTCGCCGGCCAGGAACCGGACCGCCCGCTGCATGAACGCGCGGTTGGCCCGCGCGATGGCGCGTACTTCCGGAAAGGCGCGCAGGATCTGGCGGACGGCTTCCCGGTCAGCGGCATAGTTATCCCGGCCGCCCAGGTAGGCGTCATACATCCGGGCCGGATGCGGCTTACTCGTATCGATCTCAGAAGCGGCGAAACCGGGCTGCTCCATCGCATCCTTCCCGCACGTCACGGACATGGCCAATTCTCAGCGTGCACCCGATGCCGCCAGGCAGGAAGACTTCAGTCACGGACACTCCAGGACACCGCAGCGTCCTCTCTCGCCAACGCACGCCGACGCGAGCATCTGGCGCCACCCCCTCCTTGTACGAGGAGGTCGTGGCCGTAGCACCGCCCTGTGGTCGCTGACCTGCGGCTCCCGCAGCGGGTCTGGCTCTCTGGCCAGGCCATCTGCTGTGCCTGTCCGGCAGCGGCGATCAGGTCCGCAGCCCGCTCAGGGCTGATCCAGGCGGCAGACGGCCGCCGAGGGCAGCCCAAGAGCGGTGCAGCAGTGACCGCGCGGTCCCAGTGTCCGCCAGCCCGCAGACCCGCGTCAGCCCGCTTGTGGTCAGCTGGTGAGCGCGGTGGCGCGGCGCAGCACTTCGCTGGTGCCGAGGACGTCCGCGACGGCGGCGATGTCAGGGCTGCGGGTGGTGCCGGTGAGCAGGACGCGGATGACCTGGGACGCGTCGCGGATGGAGCCAGGGTAGGCGCCGGGATCCTTCTTGTATGCCTTCTGGGTGGAGGCGAAGCCCTGCCGTGCGGCAAGGTCGCGGATCTGAGCGAACCAGTCGCCGCCTGGGGCAGGGGGCTGGTAGCTGGCGGCGAAACCAGCGGCCAGTGCGCGTACCAGGGCGGGGTCCAGGCCGCTGAACCGCTGGTCGCCTGGGTCGGTGACGGGGGTGAACAGCTGGGGGAAGAAGTAGCCGTAGACGGGCCGGAACCCGGCCCAGTTGCGCAGGTCTTTGCGCGGGGTGCCGGTGCCATCGCGTTCGATGGCCAGGGCCCGCAAAGCGAGGGCGTGGTTGCCGGCGAGGATCTGGGCCAGTTCGGGGTCGTGCTCGGTGGCCCAGGCAGTGAGGCGGCGGAGGATCTGCTCGCCGGGCAGGGTGGCGATGAAGTCGGCGCTGATGTCGTCCAGTTTCACGAGGTCGACCAGGGGGCCGGCGACGCCGCACTCGGCCAGGCGGATCGGCGCGGCGAGAGCCTCGGGCAGCGGCATCTCGGCCAGCCGCCCGTTGGCCAGGCCGCGGAGGTAGTACTGCACGGCCTCGGGCGGGTATCCGGCGGTGATGTAGAAGGTGACGCTGGCTTCGGGGTCGTTGCGCTTGGACAGCTTGCGCCTGCTGCCGCCGTCTTGCTTCATCAGCGGCGCGATGTGGGCGTACTGGACCTGGCCGAAGCCGAGGGCGGTGAACAGCTGCAGGTGCAGGGGCACCGAGGAGATCCATTCATCGCCGCGGATGGCCAGGCTGACGCGCATCAGGTGGTCATCGACCGCGTGCGCGAAGTGGTAGGTGGGCAGCCGCGGCTGCTGATCGGAGCTTTTGAGGATGACCGCGTCGTTGCGGTTGGCGTCGTGTTCCAGCTCTCCCCGGATCGCGTCGGTGAACCGCACCCGTTCCCCTTGCCCGGCGGGGGAACGGAACCGGACCACGTAGGGATCGCCGGCGGCCAGCCGTGCCGTGACCTGCCCGGCGGGGGCGTCCCGCCAGGCCGCCCACTGCCCGTAGTACCCGGGCGGGGCGCCAGCGGCGCGCTGCCGTGCGGTGATCTCCTCCAGTTCCGCCTTGGTGGCGAAGCACGGGTAGGCGTGGCCGCGGCGCAGCAGCTCACGCACGTAGGTCAGGTAGATCTGCTCACGCTGCGACTGGGTGTAAGGGCCGTAACCGGTATCGGCTGAGGTGATCGAGAAGTAGGAGAACGCCTCGGCGAACTGGCTGGCCGCGGCTTCCACGGCGCGTGCCTGGTCGGTGTCCTCGATCCGCACCAGGTACGCCCCGCCGGATTGCCGCGCGACATCGACGTCGATGGTGGCCACGTACACCCCGCCGATGTGGACGAACCCGGTCGGGCTGGGGCAGAACCGGGTGACTTGCGCGCCCTGCGGCAGGTCACGCGGCGGGTCGCGCTGCTCCCAGAAACCGGGATCAGGCAGGCCCGCCGGGAACAGCGCGTCGATGGTGCCGCGGTCAAGCATCAGCGCAGGTCTCCAACCGCATCTGGGAAGGTGATGAGCCTATCAACGCCCGGCGGGGACACGCCGCAACTCACTGGCCGGGCAAGGGCCGGGGCGGGGCCTGGTGATCCCGCGGCCGGGTGCCATGGCGGGCTACTGGCCTCCCGGACCGCGAGGCGTCAGGGGTTTCTCGCATCCGCTGATATCGATCACGCCGTCGCTGCTGTGGACCCAGCAGCGCGCGGTGGTTTCGCCTTGCGCGGTCCCGGTTACGAGAATCGCCGGGGTTCTGTGCAGGCGCAAGTACCAGGTGATGGCCTGGCTGACGGTCGCGGTGGCGCTGTCGGCGAACGGCAGGGCGCAGGCGAGCCGCGCCGAGGCGATCAGCGTGTCACGGCTGCGGGCTGGTTCCTGCCGCTGCTCGTGCCCTTCTGTCAGGCGCTCAGGTGGGCGTGCGGCGGGCATGCCCGCCGCTCGCTGTGATCCGTGTTTTGCCTGGGCGGCGAGGTTGAGGATGGCCAGCCCGATGGCCGGGCCGAGTGGTACCCGGCGGTCCGGGAACGCACCCGGCTGGGCGCCCGGCCTCCCCGTGGGGGCGGGCCGCGGCTGCGGGGATGCCGCCGGGGTGAGACTCGGACGGCCGGGCGGGGATTTTTGGCCGCTGCCGGTGCAGGCCGCCTTCTGGGCGGCCGGCCTGGAAGAGCCAGGTGGCGGTACATTCTGGATGCTGTCGAGCCAGGTGACCAGGGCGGCGGGCCGGGCCCAGTCCCCGGACTGCCACAGCTGGCTGCCGGGGTCATGTGCGTCTGCGGGCAGGCGGATGCCTGCTGCGCGGGCGGTAGGCCCGGTCAGGAGGGTGATGATGGCCTCGCGTTCCTGCATGCTGATGGCGGCGAGGATCTGGCCGTCCGCGCTTCCGATCTTGGGGTGCATGGCGATGCTGGCGGGCAGCCGGTCGAGCGCGGCGAGCCGGAGCAGCCATTTGGGCTGGAAGCCGATCACTGGCTGCACGAGCGTGTCCCGCCGCAGGCTGAGGCCGTCTTGGACGAGCCGGGCGGATGCCAGCGGGCTGACCGCGCTGACGCTGCTGCCGGGCGGGCAGGCTGGTTCCCATTCCGGCACGCCAGCTGCGCGGAGGTAGCTGTCCGCCGCGGACGCCGGCCAGCCTTCGTGCCACAGCTGGCGTATCGCCTCCCAGCGATCGGCATGGGCCTCGGCGGCTCTCTGATGGGCGGGCGGGGCGCTGCCGGGGGCGTTGTCGTGCCCGCCTGGCAGGCCGGGCCTGGTCTCGCCGAGGAACCGGAGCCGGGCACGGGCACGGGCCAGGAGCCTGGTGCTGCGTTCCCCGGTGCGGGCGGCGAAGTATCCGAGGGCGGGAACAAGGTCACGGTAGCGGCGGGCGGCCAGCAGGTCGGTGAGCAGCAGCTCGCGTTCGGCGAAGACTTCATCGCCGCCGTCTCCGGTGACGAGCACGCTGCAGCCCATGCTCGCGGCCTGGTCGATGATGGCGTGGAAAACGTGGGTGAATACGCAGCTGACCGGGAAATCCGATACCTGGTTGGCGCTGCGCAGCGCGCCGAGCAGGCCGGTGCCGTGGGGGACGCCGACGGCCAGGCTGGACGCGTGGTGCTGGTGAAGGAAACGCTGGCGCAGCGTCGCCTCGGCGGGCGTGCCGAGGCCGCTGCCGGCGTGCATCAGGCTCACCTGCCCTGGGCAGTGCCGCATCAGGGTCGCTGCGATGAGGGTCGAGTCCAGGCCGCCGCTGAACAGGCAGGCGATGCGGTCATGGGTGGCCGCGAGCTGCCGGGCCTGGGTGTCGAGGTCACGGCGGACAGCGTGCACCGCCTGCTCCAGCGTCGCTGACCGGAATGCCGGCTCGCTGTCGGGCCGCCAGCGGCGGATGCTGTGGGTGGCCCGCCCGGCTGACATGAGGACTGCGTGGCCGGGTTCGACGCGCCGGATGCCGCGGATCAGCGACGGGACGTCACCGCGGCCGGTGCTGTGCCCGCAGGCCAGGAAGGATGCGGTAGCCGCGGGATCGGGGGCACTCAGGCTCAGGGCGGCGGCGAGCACCCTGATGCTGGAGGACACGAGGAGCCGTGGGCCGAGCCACGCGTAGTACGCGGCGGCCCGCCAGGCCGGTGGCACGGTGATCTCCATCCGGTCGCGGGTGATCGCGACGGTGATCTGGCCTTCGCTGCCTGGCCCGGGTGGCCAGGACGGATCGTGCCACAGGATCTGCCATCCTCCGCCATCGCGGGTGACGCAGGCGCCGGCGCCGGCCGTGGCGTTGCCGGCTGTGGTGCCGGGGTCGGGTGGCGGGCTGGCGGGCCACCAGTCCCGGCTCGGGGAAGGTTGTGCGGGGTCCCAGGCGATGCGCAGCGGCGGCGCGGCGGCGGAGTCCATTGTCAGGCTCCCGGCGTGCCGGGGAGCGCGGCGGCGGTTTTGACGTGCCCGGCGATGTTGGCGGCGGTTCCGGTGGCGACGACGGTGGCGTGATGTGCGCCGATGACGTGGACCTGGCAGCCGCCTTCAGCCAGTGCTGCCCAGCCCCAGGCCGGGTCGCCGGGTGGGCCGGTGAGCACGCCGTCCATCAGCCCGCTGTCCCCGAATTCGGGTTCGGCGGCCCGGATGAGCATGAGCGGCCCGGGATAGGGGGCTGGCCGGTACCGTTCGAGGGCGGTGATGCGGTGGCGGTATCCGGTGGCCAGGCGCCGTGCCAGGGTTTCGGGGAAGCTGGCCGGGATGAGTTGCTGCTCGCGCAGGTGCGCCAGGACGAAGCGGAACGCGTCGTCAGGGCCGGCGGCGCGGATGCTTGCGGCGGTGAGGGTGAATGTGCGCTGAAGCTCGCGTGCCCGGTGGGTTCCGAGTGCGGCGAGCAGTTCGGCGTCGCTGATGCTGGCGACGTTGGGCCCGGTGCTGCTGCCGGGCGCGGGAAGGTCGATGAGGACGACGCCCGGGGCGCTGCCGGCGGAGCGGCGGATCTGCTGAGCGGCTTCGTAGCCGAGGGCGGCGCCGTAGGACCAGCCGCAGATGACGGCCGGGGGGCCGTCATCTGCCAGTGCCTGCACGTAGCGGTGTGCCAGATCGGGGATGTTCTCGCTGTCGTGCAGGTCGGCTAGCAGCACGCCGGCGACGGCGCGGCACCGGTAGCCTGCCAGCGCGTCGGCCAGCGGCTGGTAGCCGTCGGCGTCGCCGCTGGCGGGATGCATCAGCCAGATGACGGGGCCCGTGGTGCTCCAGGCGCGGACCCGGGGTCCGGGCCCGGCGCGGCCTGGCTGTGTCCCGAAAGCCGCGAGGGCCCCGGCGCGTGCCGCGAGTCCGGCGGGAGTCGGGGCGTCGAACAGCAGCGCCGCGGGGAGCTGGAGGCCGATCGCGGCGCTGATGGCGTCCAGGACTTCCATGCCGGTGAGCGAGTCGGCTCCGTGGCTGAACACGTCGTCTCCTGGCTGCAGGCTGTCATCACCGAGGCACCGCCGCCACGCCCGGAGCACGAGCAGGGGCAGGCCGCCGTGTTCACTCCCGGTGCTGCGTGCTGGCGGCTCCTGGTGGGGTGCGCTGGCCCGCTGAAGGGGCTGCCGCACGTAGCGGTCCCATCGTTCCTCGAACCCGCGGCGGGTGACGAGGACATGCTGTCCGGGGCAGGCGGCGGCCAGGACGCGTGCCAGCGCCGCCTCAGCGGCGTCCGTGGCCAGGCCGCCGGCAGTCATCCGCGTCTCGGCGCCGCTCACGGCGGTGTCATCGTCGTGCCAGGCGTCCCAGCCGATACTGATCCACGCCGCGGAGCCGGGCCTGCCGCGCGAGGCGTAGGCGTCCATCACGGCTGACGCGGCGGCGTAGGGGCCGAGGTTCAGGGCACCGAGCACTGCGGCCAGTGATGACATCAGGACGACACGTCCCACGGCGCGGCCTTCGACGGCGCTGGCGAGTGCGGCGATGCCGCCGGCTTTCACTCGCAGATGGGGGTCACGGTCCCACGGGCCTGCGTGGGTAAGCGGCTGGTAGGCGCGGTCGCCGGAGACGCCGGCGGCGTGGACGAGCGTGCCGATCGCCGGGTGCCGGGACAGGAGGCGGCTGATGAGGGCGTGCATGCTGGCCGGGTCGCCCGCGTCCACGGTCTCGTTCTCGGTGCGGGCACCAAGAGCGGCAAGCTCGCGGTCCTGGGACTGGCCGCGGCTGCCTTCATGGGCGACGATCACGATCGTGCGGCTGCCCTGAGCGGCGAGCACCCGCGTAGCGGCACTGCCGATCTTGCCTGTGCCGATGACGACATCGGTGACCGGGCCGGGTGGGGCGCCCGGGTCAGGGTCCGTGGCCGGCTGGGGCAGGGGCTGGTATCTGGGGACCCAGCGGCGCCGGCCGCGCACGGCGATGAGCGGCTCGGATTCCCAGGTGGACGCCTCGGCTATCAGGCTGGCGCCGAGGTCGCCTGGCGTGGCCGGCTCCAGGTCGGTCACCCGGGCCCGCAGGTGCCCGATTTCCTGGTTCACGACCCGGGCCAGGCCGGTCACTGCGGTGAGCCAGGGATGGCCGGATTCGGTGCCGAGCACGTCATGTGCCCCGCAGGTGGCGATCACGGCGTCGGTCGGGCCGGCTTGTGATCCTGCTGCCGCAGCGGCCTGCGCCAGGGCGAGCAGGGTGCCGTAGGTGCGGCGCGCGGCTTCCGGCGGGGGCAGGTCATGCAGCGCCCAGGCGCACACGACCAGCCGGCGGCCGGCCCAGGGCTGGCTGCGGTCAAGGATGCGGCGCAGGTCCTGCGGTGAGTCGGGGCAGATCGTCAGCCCATGCGGGGATACCTGGCTGGCGGGGTCTGCGGCGGGCCGGACGATCATGGCGCCGGGAAACGCGGCCCGTAGCCCGCTGGCCAGCTCGTCTCCGGCCGGGGTCGTGTCGGTGAGGACGACGATGCTGCGGTAGCCCGGTTCGCGGCTGCGGGAAGGCTGCGGATGCTCGTGCCAGGTGGCGAGCCGCAGCTCCGGGTGCGCCTCTGGCTGGGTGAGCACCTCCGCGTGGGCGGCAGGAGCCGGGGCTGCCGGGCTGGCCGTCTCGCCCGGGGCGGCGGGCCAGCAAGTGTGGCGCTGGAAGGGGTAGGTGGGCAGTGGCACCCGGCGGCCGGCGCCATCGAGGACCCGTTCCCACGCGGGGCTGATGCCGTGTTCCCAGGCGCGGGCCAGCGCGATGGTCAGCGCTTCACGCTCGCCGCGGGCGCCGCGCTGGCGCAGGCAGGCGACTGCCTGGACTCGCGGGTCGCGGCAGGCCGCCGCGGCGCGTGCGGCCACGTCGCCAGGCCCGAGATCCAGCACGAGGATGCCGCCGAAGGTGCCGGCTGCGGTAGCAACGCACTGTGAGAACCTCACGGGCCCGACCGCGTGCCGCTGCCAGTGGCCTCCGTCCGGGGCGGCTGTCATCCAGGTGCCGGTCACGCCTGACAGGCAGGGAAGCGCGGGAGCCGCAGCCGGTGCCGGATCGATGCCGGCGAGCTGGGCGGCTGCGCCGGCCATGAGCGGGGTATGGAAGGCGTACCGGTCCTGGACAAGCTCGCAGCGCACGCCGCGGGCCGCCAGGGATTCCCCGAAGCCGGTCACGAGCCCTCGCGGCCCCGCGACGACGGTGTGGGCCGGGCTGTTCACCGCGGCCACCGTTACGCCGGGCGGCGCGATCGCGGTGACCTCGGCCTCAGTGAGGGCGGTGGCGAGCATCACGCCGGGCGGGGTGTCCTCCATGGCTGCGCCGCGGCGGACCGCCAGGTCGAGTGCGGTGCCGAGGTCCAGGTGCCCAGCGATGAGCGCGGCGGTGATCTCGCCGAGGCTGTGGCCCAGGCACGCCTGCGGGCGGATCCCCCAGGAGGCAAGGAGACCGGCCAGCGCGTACTGGACGGCGACCATCAGCGGCTGCGCAAGTGCCGTCGCGGTGACGCCCGGCCCTGGCTGCGCGGACGCGGTGATGGCGCGTAACAGATCAGGGCCGCCCAGGTCGGCGACACGCTGCGCGCATTCGTCGAAGTGCCGGGTGAACTCTGGCTCGGCCCGGTACAGCCCGCGGCCCGTCCCGGCGAGGCCGGTCCCCTGGCCAGGGAATCCGAACACTAGCGCCGGCGGTTCGGCGGAGGCCGGCTGGGTGCGGCACGTGCTGCCGCGCAGGCTGCCCGCGGCCTGCGCTCGCGTGCGGGCGGTGACGGCTGTGCGGCAGGGAAAGTGCTCGCGGCCGGCCGCGAGAGTGTAGGCGGCATCGGCGAGCCGGGTGCCGGGCCGGGCGAGGCAGTCAGCGAGCTGCTGCCTGGCCTGGCTGAGGGCGGCCGGGTTCTTCGCCGAGACCAGGAGCGGGTACAGCGCCTGGCTGCGGCGGGCGGCGGCCGGGCGGGGTGGTTCCGCGAGCACGGCGTGGACGTTGGTGCCGCCGACGCCCAGGCAGGTGACCGCGGCCCGGCGCGGCGCCTTCCCGCGCCAGGGCACTGACACGGGCGAAACGGTGAACGGCGCTGTGCCGTCGCGCAGATCCGGGCAGGGTGTGGCGTGGCCTGCCGTGCCGGGCAGCATCCGGTGGGTCAGGGCGAGGCTGGCTTTCATCAGGGCGGTCACCCCGGCGGCGGTGTCGAGGTGCCCGACGGCGCCTTTGGAAGAGCCAAGCCAGCAGGGCCCGGGGCGCCTGGCGTGCTGGCGGAACGCTTCGGCCAGGCTGCGCAGCTCGGCGCGGTCTCCCAGCGGTGTCCCGGTTCCGTGCGCCTCCACGTAGGAGATATCGCCTGGGCTGACGCCGGCCCGGGCGTGCGCGGCCACGATTACTTCCAGCTGGCCGTCGATGCTCGGCGCGGCGTAGCCGAGCTTGCGGGAGCCGTCGTTGTTGACGGCTGACCCCAGGATGACGGCGTAGACGTGGTCACCGTCGGCGAGCGCGTCCTCCAGCCGCCGCAGGACGACAACGCCCGCGCCGTCACCCATCACGGTGCCGTTGGCGGCCACATCGAAGGGACGGCAGGCGCCGTCCGGGCTGTGGATGCCGCGTGGCTCATACCGCCAGCCCGCGGATCGGGGGAGGACGACGGACACCCCGCCTGCGAGTGCCTGGTCTACCTCGAACTCGGCCAGGGACCGGCAGGCGAGGTGGATGGCCACCAGTGACGACGAGCACGCCGTTTGCACCGTGACGGCGATCCCGCGCAGGTCCAGCTTGTAGGCGACCCGGGTGGCCAGGAAATCCTTGTCGGTTCCGGTTTCGGCTTCCATGCCGGCCAGGTGCGGGAAGGCTGCGGCGAGGGTGTCGCGGTAGCCGCTGTGGTTGGCGCTGGCGAACACGCCCGTGCGCGGGATGCGGCTGCGGCCGAGCCGGCCAGCGTCTTCGAGTGCCTCCCACGCGCACTCCAGGAAGATCCGGTGCTGCGGGTCGATGGTTACCGCTTCCCGGCCGGAGATGGCGAAGAACTCGTGATCGAATTCAGCGATCCCGGTCAGCTCGCCGCGGGCCCACGCGAGCGTCCCGTCGTCGCGCAGGTTCCGGGTGATGTGCTGGCCGGCGGAAACGGTGTTCGCCCAGAACCCGGCCACGTCCCCCGCGCCGGGGAACCGGCCGGCCATGCCGGTAACCGCGATAGCGTCCTGGGCCGCCGTGATCATGGGTTCTCCTCGTGTTGTGTCCTGCGGCGCGGCCGGCCGCGCCGCCTCGCTTCCCGGGCGCGTGCATCCTGGAGGATCGCCTCGGCCCCGGGGGCGGCCTGGCGGTCGAGGGCAGCGGCGAGGCCGCGTGCCGTCGGCCAGCGCAGGAAGTCATCGACGCTGACGTCGTGGCCGCTGTCTTGCAGGCCCGTGACGATCTGCAGCAGCGCGAGGGAGTTCCCGCCGGCGTCGAAGAAGTTCTGGTCCGGGCTTGCCGGGTGGTGGCCCAGGACCGTGGACCAGATCGCCGTGACTACAGCCTCGGCACGCTGCGGCCCCGGCCGCAGCGTGCATGGCCGGGCACTGGCCTGGTACAGGTTCCGCAGCTGCTGGCGGTCGATCTTCCCGTGCCGGGTGAGCGGGAACGCGGGCACGGCGATGACGCTGGCAGGCACGAGATGGGCGGGCAGCTGCCGTTGGAGGAACCCGCGGACCGCGCGCTCGATGCCAGTGGCGGGCTGGCCGGCGGAGGGCACGATGAACGCCACCAGCCGCCGGTGCTCCGGGTCGTCGCCGGCCGCGACGACGGTGCCGCTGGCCACCCCCGGGGCTTGCGCGAGGCTGGCCTCTATCTCTGCTGGTTCTACCCGTATGCCCTTGACCTTGACCTGCGCGTCGATGCGGCCGAGGATTTCCAGCGTCCCGTCCTCCAGCCAGCGGCCCACGTCCCCGGTCCGGTAGTAACGCCCAGGTGGCAGGCCGGGCTGGCTGCTGGTGACGAAACGGCGGGCGGTCAGCTCTGGGTCGCCCGCATAGCCGTCAGCGAGCCCCTGGCCGCCGATCCAGACCTCACCCTGCTCCCCGGACGGGACGGGCTGCCCGCCGGGGCCGATGATGTGCACGGCCGAGTTGGACAGCGGCGCCCCGACGGGCGTTCCGGCGGGCGGCTGGCCGGGGTGGAAGATCCCGATGGCCGAGGTGATCGCGGCCTCGGTCACCCCGTAGACGTGGCCGATCGGCAGCCCCAGGTCAAGGGAGCGCTGGAGCAGTCCTGGTGGCGCGGGTTCCCCGCCGGCGATCAGCAGCCGCAGGCAGCCCGGCACGGCTGCTGCGGACCGGCCGAGGTGACGGGTGAGCAGGGACCAGTACGCGGTGGTGATCTCGGCGACCGTGACCCGGGATCCGGCGATCTGGCGGAGGAAGCGGGCAGGGTCGGCTGGTCCGGGCGCGGCCAGAACCGCGGTGCCGCCAGCCGCCCACACCGGCAGCAGTTCCTCGAGGACAACATCGAACGTGAGGGGGGCCATCTGCAGGAACCGGTCCGCGGCGGTGAGGGTGACCGCGCTGGTGAACGCGCCGCAGTAGGAGCCGAGCGCCTGGTGCGACACGGCCACCCCCTTGGGGGCGCCGGTGGATCCGGAGGTGTGCATGACGTAAGCGGTCCCGCGCCCCGGTGGCCACGGCATCTGCGCTCGCGGCTGGCCAGGCCGTACCGCACGAAGGTCGAGCGCATGGTCGCGCGGTCCGCCGCCGTCGGTCAGGGTGGCCGCCAGCGGGACAGCGGCGCAGATCGAGCGGACATAGGAAAGCGGCGCCTGCGCATCCAGGGGAACCGGGACTGCGGCGTGCCGCCAGGTCCCGAGCAGCCCGGTGCAGAAGTTCACCCGGCTGGCCAGCGACAGGCCCACATACGATCCGGGCGCTACCCCGGCGCGGCCGAGCGCCGCAGCCACCGCGGCGGCTTCCTTGTCCAGCCTGGCATAGGTGAGGCCCGGTTCCGGGGCGGGCGGCTCGACCGCGATCCGGTCTGGCCATCTGCGGACGGCGTCGCGGAACTGTGCCGGGAACGGCCGCGAGTCAGTCACCGGGTGTCTCCGTCCCGCCTGATTGCGGATGGATGGTGTCGAGGACGCTGGACACGCGGTCCAGCCCTTCCTTCAGGTCGCCTGCCGGGCCGCCGAAGCCCAGGCGAACGTGCTGCGGATAGCCGAAGCAGCTGCCGGGTACGAGCAGCACCCCGTGCTCGCGGAGCAGCCGGTCACAGAAAGCGTCAGTGCCGGCCAGGCGCCGCAGCCGCGGGAACGCGGTCACGCCCCCCGCCGGGCGTGCCCAGGCGACGTGACGCGCGTTGCCCGCTGCCCATTCCGCGGTGACCGCCAGGTTGCGGCGTGCCTGCGCGAGGCGCGGCGCGAGCAGCTGGCCCGCGCCGCGGACTGCGCGGACGGCGACCAGCTCGACCAGCGGGGACAGCGCGAGGCTGGTGTAGTCGCGGATCGCCGCGCAGGCGCTGACGATCTCTGGCGGGCCGGTGCACCAGCCGGCCCGCAGTCCCGGCAGGCCGTATCCCTTCGACAAGGTCCCGAAGGTGATGGCGCGGTCGTACAGCAGCGTCGCGTCGGGGAGCGGCGGCGCGTCATAGGTGAGGTCCGCGAACGCCGCATCCCATACCAGGTAGGCGCCGGCGGAGGCGGCCACGCTAGCCAGTGCCTTCTGCTCGGCCGGGCTGACCGAGACACCTGTGGGGTTGTGGGGGAAGTTGACCACGACCATCCGCGTGCCCGCCGTCACCAGGGCCCTGAGCTGGTCCAGGTCGGGACGGAAGCTGTCTTCTGGCCGCAGCGCCCAGCGGACGATGCGGCAGCCCAGGCTCTGGGCGGTGCCCCGCAGCGCGTGGTAGGCAGGATCGGCCACGACCACCGTGTCGCCAGGCTCCAGGACGGCGTTCATGACCAGGAACGCCGCCTCGCTGGAGCCGTTGGCGACCATGACCTTCTCGCCGTTCCCGTCGCCCCAGCGGGCGGCGATCGCCTCCCGCAGTTCCGGGGCGCCCAGCGAGCGGCTGTCCGTGAAGGTGACCTGGTCGAACTCCTCCAGTGTCATCCCGAGGATCTCCCGGAACTCAGGAACTGAATAGGGCGCGACGCCGCTGGAGCTGATGTCGATCTCGGCGTCGAAGTAGCGCTCTCTGAGCCAGTCCTCCAGCGCGGCTCCAGGCAACGTCATGACGGCCTGCTCTCGCAGGGCCCGGTGGTCATTCGGTATCTGGGCGGGCGGTCATGCCTGGAGGGACGCGGGCCGGCCTGGCCGCTCAACTGATGACCTGGCTCAGCGTGCCGCTGCGGGCATCGCGGGACTTACGCAGATCGCGGGTGACGCATATCCGCTTGAGCCATCGGTCCGTGCCGTCATAGCGGGCCCTGAAAGGCCGTCGGCCGTGAACGGCCTTGTGGTTGTCGATGACGCAGTAGTCGCCGGGCTGCAGCGCCACGCCGCGCAGATGGGCGTCCATCGCGGCGCCAAGACGCTGCATCGCCGCTCTGGCTTCGCGGTCGCGGTCGTCGTGTGCCCGCCAGAAGTACGGGTCAGCGGTGATGTAAGGATCCGCCTGGTCCCCGTACAGCAAAGGGATCGCCGGCGGGTCAAGCCGCAGCCGCTCGATCCGCCCGAAGTCGGCGCTGCAGGCAGCGCCGTTGCTGCCCGGCTGGTGGGAGTAATCGGGAAGGATCACGAAACGCGGCTGGAACAGGATGGCGACATCCGCGGGATCCAGGGGTAGGCCGCTGACCGTGCCGATGGTGGTTACCGCGCCGTCGGGATTCCGCAGGCAGGCGAGGATCACCCAGTCGGGCCGGTAAGGGTGGAACGCGTCCTCGGTGTGCCAGGTGAGCAGTGCCTCGCTCCCGCAGCCCAGCTGCTCGTTCTCCATGCCCTTGATGGGCAGGACGTCGTGCACGAGCCTGCCATCTTGCTGGGTCGCCCAGCCGAAGGGATCACCCAGCAGCGAGGAGTAAAGGACCAGCAGCAAGTCATGGCCGAGTGTGGGTGAGGGCTCCGGGAGCGCGTTCCAGTGACCCGGCGTGGGGCCCAGGCTGCTGTCATCCACGGTGTGGCCGCGGATGAGGCAGTACCCGGTCTCATTCCTGCGGAAGCGGTTGAGGAAATGCTGCACGCGCACTGGCAGGTCCCGGGCGATGACCGGCGCGTCGATGAGGAATCCCGGATCATCGGCTCGCTGGCAGCGGTGCCGGGCCTCACCGACGACCGTCCCGATCGCGCGCTGCTCACCATCGGTGAGTATGAGCTCGTTCGTCACCGCTGTCCCTCCTGCTCGCTGCGGGCCGGTCTCTCCCGGCGAAGCCGGTTCCCGGTTCCCGGGCCTCACAACGCGCCCGCTGGCTCAGGCCGGTCAAGGCCAGGTCGCGTGCGGCTCCCCAGGCAGGCCCGCGATCGTCCAGGTCTGCCGTCTGGCTGGTGCCCGATCAGAAGGTGCCAGGCGGCGTCATCGGGACGGCGCGGGGCTCGGTCGGTCAAGTGGGGCATCGGGTCTCCCTGGATGGAAGTCGGCAACTGCCTCAAGCCAACCCAGGCCCGCTCTCCCCGGACAGAGCAGAGACGGCGCATCCCTGATGCACCTATGGCTCATCCCGTACGCTGACATTGGCAAACGGCTTCGCCCGGGAAGGCATCCATGGCAGCCAGACGACAGCAGCTAGCAGAGCGCAGGAAAGCCCTGGGCTACAGCCAGGAGGCGTTAGCCGAGCAGCTCGGCGCCGACCGCTCAACGGTTGCCCGCTGGGAGCGCGGAGAGTCTGAGCCACAGCCATTCATCCGGCCGAAGCTCGGCAGGCTCCTCCAGGTCACCCCGGCGAAGCTCGAAGCTCTCCTGAAGCCCGATACTTCAGAGGAGCCGGTTCACGTATCTTCCGGACTGGCGCCGCTCATCACCGGCCGCGTGGCACACGCGCCTGACCTGGATGCGGGTGATCCCGACGACATGAACCGCCGTGAACTGCTCCGCCTGCTCAGCGTCGCGGGCGCACTCGTGACGCTGCCCCAGCAAGACAGCACCTCCGATGCCCGCGGGGCCGCCTTAGCAGCCGAGGCCGGGGACATCGAACAGTACAAACTCCTGAACGCGTATCTGTGGCAGGTCTTCAGGCTCTCCGCGTCCAAGCGCCTGGTCTACCCGCTGGTGCGCCAGCAGCTCTCCCTGCTGACCGAGAGCCTGGACCGGGCGCACTCAGGCGCCACCCGGACGCAGTTGTGCGAACTAGCCGGTGACCTGTTCCAGCTGGCCGGAGAGATCTGCTTCGACAGCAACCGGTACACCGACGCGGCTCACTGCTACACCCTCGCCGCGAGCGCCTGCAAAGAAGCCAGCGCATACGACCTGTGGGCCTGCGCGCTTACCCGCCACGCGTTCGTCGGAATGTACGAACGGCGCTTCGCTCAGGCATCCTCGATCCTTACGGTGGCCGCACGCGTCGCAACCCGCGGAGACAGCCAGCTCGCGACCCGTCACTGGGTCGCCGCCGTGCAGGCCGGAGCCTTCGCCGGCCTCGGGGACGCCGGCGCCTGCAACCGGGCTCTGGACACCGCCTGGCAAGTGCGCGCGCTGAGCGAGCCCGCCGCGAACAGCGGGTGGCTGCGCTTCGACGGCTCACGCCTAGCCGAGGAACGAGGCACCTGCTGCATTGAGCTCGGCCGGGCCGACCTCGCCGAATCCGCGCTGGCCGAGGCACTGAACCAGCCCATCTCGCTGCGGCGCCGGGGCAGCATCCTGACGGACCTGGCCACGCTCGGCGTCCAGCACCGCGACCTGGACCAGGTACTTGAATACGGTGATACCGCGGTGAAGCTCGCCGAGCAGACCCAGTCCGCCGGCTACGTCGGGCGCAAACTGCAGGGCCTGCGGACCCAGCTCACGCCCTTCCTGGCTGATGACCGTGTGTCGCAGCTCACCGCCCGGATTTCCCGGCTGCCGATCATCACCTGATGACGAGAGAGGAACCGCCCGCCGTGCAGACCTTGAAGGACGACCAGGGCCGCGTCTTCCGCGAGACGTGGATCGCCGGAGTCCGCAAGCACTACCCAGGTGAGCCGAAACCGGGATACGTCACCCCATGGGACGAGACCCCCCAATGGGAACGCCAGGCCGCAGCCGCCGTCTACAGCCAGGTGCACGACTTCGTCACAGTCAGCGGGGGCGGCACATCGCGGCTGACCCGCGTCCAGAAAGGCCGCTTCGTAGCATTGTGCTGGATCGCGCAGATTTACAAGCACATCGAAGAACCCAAGCCCGGATACGTCGCCGACTGGGACGACCTGCCGGAATGGCAGCAGGAAACCGACGCCGATATCTTCGAGCAGATCGAGACGGACGCATAGCTTGCCACCGCTGGCCGCCGAAGTCGCGGTCCGGCTTGGCCACTACCGCATGGCATCCAGGACGAGCCGGCCGGCGCCCGCTCCGGGCTCCTCGCTGGCGTGCCGTGCCAGGGCCTCGCGGGATTCGCGCTTCAGGGCGGCGAGCAGTTGCGAGACCCGGGCGTTGCGCACCGGATGCCCGTCCCGGCGGAGCTGGGAGGCGAGGGTGTCGCGGGTCAGCACGCTGCCCCGGTCCAGGACGCGGTCCCGGGCGGCGCGGGCGGCAGGCAGCAGCGCGGCGATATCAGGCTCGGCTCCCGTCCCCGTCCCGGCGGCCGTCCCTGCCCCAGCTGAGGCCGCCGTGACATGTCCTTGCCCGTCCCCTGGTTCCGTCCCCAGGGCGTACCCGGACGACGTGCCCGTGCCCGGATGGCTGGTCAGCCCGTTGCCGGTTACGGGATGCGAGACCGCCCGGATGCCGGCCAGGCCGGCCGTCCTCGCGGCGCCGTTTGCGGCGGGGACCCCCCGGCCGGGCGCCGGGCCGGCCGGCGTGCCGTGATCGTCCCCGCCCCCGCCCGGGACCAGGGGACGATCCTCGATGCTGACGGGACGATCCCAGGTACCGGCGGGACGATCAATGCCGCGGCGGTGTTCCAGCATCCCGGACAGCAGCTTGACCGCTACCAGGAGCGCGAACGCGGGCCAGCCCGCGATCACCCGGCCGACCGGCCCGGCGCCTGCCGCCGCGACGTTCGCGGCCAAGCTCGCCGTCGTCCCGGTCACCAGCGCGGCCCACGGCAGCCAGCCCGACCGGCGCTAGCTGATCGCGCCCGCGATGCCCGCCAGCCCGACGACGGTCACCCCGGCCGCCGCCCGGATGCACGCGTCCGCCCGGCTCCCGGCCGCCGGGACGCCGCCCGGGAGCGCTCCCGATCTGCTGCCGGCGCGGCTCATCGCGCGCCCTTTTCTGTGCCTGACCTGCGCAAACGTACCGGAAGCAGGTCACCTTCGAACAGCACATCGCGGTTCGTATGCTGGTACGTTCGGCCCACCGAGACATCGGTACCCCGTTCGATGGCCCTCACCTGGCGCTACGCGACCTAGCGGGGGGGTACCGATCGGTCGGCTTACCGCAGCAGGATGCGGTTGTACATCACCGTGGCTGGTAGGCGTCACGGCGGTGGGCAACCGCCAGGACAGTGATGGCTGCCTCCGGTCATCGATGGAGTACAGGGCGCGGTAGTC
>WNFC01003314.1_pt1 | contig 17435 bp, 18 predicted proteins | sample 5400541 | NCBI WGS metagenome assembly WNFC01 (sample SAMN13153342, study PRJNA577476) | soil metagenome | isolation source: 120 cm saprolite under Douglas fir tree site 2 hole 2 replicate 1 | place: USA:California | collected 2015-04-18
CCAGCTTCCTTCGTAAAAATATTTCGTGGCGTCGTCGGCCCAGCGGACGCCGAGCGCCTGCGCCACCTTCGGGTGAACCGGAACCTGCAGCCGGCGCATTTGGTCGACGAACTTGTGGCGCGGGAACGGCTCGTCGATGCCGATCCGCCGCACCACCTGCTCCATCAGCATCGCCAGCACTTCGAGATTGGGATGGTTGGTCGTGTAGAATAGCTGGCTTTCCTGGAAATTCGCCAGGATGAATTCGCCGATCGCGCCGCCGAACTGCCGGTCCATCGCTAAGAGGCGCCGCCGCTCGAAATCATGCAGATGCAGGTAATTGACGATGTCGGGAAGATCGAGCGAACGGTACGCGCGAAAGCGGGCCTCGGGGTCGGGGATCTCGTGGCGCAACCGGGCCAGCAAGCCATCGAGGTAGAGGAAGGTCAAATCGGGCCACTCGCGCTGATAGGCCTCGCGATCGCCCGGGCCGTTGTAATTATCGAACGGCCATAGCGAGGCGAAGTGAAGCATCGGGAATTTGACGATCTCGATACCGTCGGGAACGAAATCGCGCAGCGGGTAATGCTGCCAATCCCGGATGTCCTGCACCAGCAGGAGGTCGCATTGCGCCAGCTCGCGCTTGCCGAGCTCATGCAGCGGGTTCGAGAGCGCGACGAAATGGAATTTGGCGTTATAGCGGCGGGCCAGCGGCGGGGCGCGGCGGAAGGCCTCGTGCACAAAATAAGCCTGGCAATTGCCGACGATCACGACCCGGCTGCGCCGCACCGGAGAACGCGGCGGAGTGGTGGCGGTCGTTTCCGTTTCCGGCAATCTGAGCAGGTCGCACGCAGTGACGCTCAGATCGGCATTGCCGTAGTGGTATAGGGAGATGTCGCAGCGCGCCGCGTCGCTGCCGCCCGCTTCCGCCGGGACCGTGAAATCGATCACGGCCGGACCTGCCATCAGATCGGCCATGTGGAGTTCACGGCTGGCCAGCAGCACCCGCCGGCGGGGCCAGAGCAGCCAGTCGCCGCCGGGTGAGGCCAGCCATGCCGCAACCCTGACGCCGAGCACCGGCTGCGCGATATCTCGCGGTGGCCCGGCCGTCGCGCTGACGGTCAGGCGGTAGTGCCCGGCGCCGAGCCGCAGTGGCGGCCGGATCCCGGCGACAAGAATGCCCGGCTCGTCATCGCGACGGACCTGCACCGCTTCGGCCATCCGTATCGCCGCCCGCCCGAGCCGCATCCGACCGAGCAGCCGCCAATGCACCGGCGTCGTCGGCGCTTCCTCTTCGTCGCCGAGCCGGTCGAGATCGACGCCGTCGATCGCCACCGCGCCATTGCCGAGCCACAGCACACGGAACTCGACCGGCGCCGCCTCGCCGCTTTCGAGGCTCAGCTCAAGCGGCACCGAAAACTTGAGCGAGGCCGTGCCCCCGTTCAGCTCCGCGGCGGTGAAATCACCCGCCGCGAGGCGCACCGTCTCACGCCGTGCCGCGCGCCACGACCGGCTCAGCCACAGCGAGGGGCGGCGCCAGCGCGAACCGCCGATGATCTCGACCGCGATCAGCGGCTGGCCTGCCATTCCCGGCAGCTCGGCCCGGCCGGAGAGGCTGAGCCGGTATCGTCCCTCGGCGAGCCCCAGATAGGGCCAGCCGCCGTAAAGCAAGAGGCGGGGCGACGCCCAGTGCCGCGCGGTGACGCTCGCCCCCGGCCCGCGCCGCCCGATCGCGGTGGTCGACAGCCGCGCCAGCAACCGCCAACGGCGCGGCTCGGCCACGCAGCCGCCATCGAGGCGGTGCAGATCAACCGCGCGGAGCTTGAGGTCGGCCTGCCCGAGGTGAAAGAAGCGGAACTCGAACCGCGCGTCCTCGGCCGCCTCCAGGCTCAGCTCCTGCGGCACCGCGAAATCGAGCGATCCGGTGCCGGCGATCAGCTCCTCGGCGGTGAAGTCGCGCCAGCCCTGCTGCTCGCGGTTGCGGGCGATGATCTCTACTCCAAGCACCGGCGCTGACGCGCGGGCCCCGCGCGGCCGCCCGACCTCGCAGCGGAAGCTCAGCCGATAGTTGCCTCCCGGCAAGCGCCAGAACGGGCCATACAGAAAACATCCGGCGCGATCCCTCCGCCGCACCGAAACGGCACCATCGGCGCCGCGCTTGCCGATCGGCCCAAGGGCGAGGCTCGCGAGCACCGGCCACTCCGCTCCCCCGCGGCCGACGCCTGGCGCGCTGCGGCCGGGTACTGCCTCCGGGACCCCGATTCCGGCATTGATTTGATCCCCCAAACCTCCCCCCAGATCTGCTTCTTTACAGACGCCGCAGCGGGTTCGATGTTTACCGCCCGCTTTGCCGCATGATATCGGGAAAGTACACGTTGGCTCGACAGGATTGGGAGGTGGCACCGGTGCGGCGATGCGGCTCTCGACAGCAGGCGATGCGGTTGGTCGCGCTCGCTCTCGCGGCCATGCTGCCCGCCGCCTGCGTCGCTCCCCCGGGACCGCCCGACCCGTTCGCCGGCGCCTGGACCAACGGCGAGAGCCACCGGATCGCGTTTCGCGACAACACGGTCGTGCAGCAGCCTGCGAACGGCCCGCCGACCGCGATGAGCAGCCAGACCTGCGCCGGCCAGTTCCGCTTCGGCTATGGCCATAAGAGCCGCGAGGCATTGCTGGCGCTGACGCCGCAGCAGCCGGATCTGCGCGACCGCCTCGCCCGCCTTCTGGTGCGGCCGGATTATCCGGTGGCCGAGCTCGGCTGCGGCGAAGGCGACACGACCTACGTGCTGCTCGACGATCGCGATCTCGTCGCGATCTACCGCGATGCCGGCATCGCCGGCGTCGAGCAGCTGTCGCGGTCGTAGCGGCGGCGGCGCCCCGCCCTCGCATGGAGGCCCGGCTCAAGAGCGGCATCTGGGTCAAGGCGTTGATCCGGCGCTGCGATCTCGCCGCGATCGGGGTCGTGGTGGTGGCGCGCGGCGACGGCGACGCCGGCGCGGTCCTGTTGAAGCTGAACGGACGCGACGCCGGTTGCGCGGTGCTGGCGCAGACCCGCCGCGCGGACGGCGCGCTGGTCTGGCTGCGCGCGACCGGGCCCGCCGCGGTGCCGGAGGCCGACGCCGATGCGTATATCGCCCGCCAACGCGGCCGCGACCCCGATCTGTGGGTCGTCGAGATCGACAGCGCCTCCACCGATGACGTGCTCGACGGTCCGATCCTCGCCTGACGCAACCAACCGGAGCCGCTCATGGCGAAGAAGCCCCGCCCTTCCGCGCCGCCCGCCCATCGCGATCTCGCCGTCGTTAAGGCCGAGACCGGCTTCTCGCGCTTTCTGCAGCTCGATGTCGTGCGGTTTCGTCATCGCCTGTTCTCGGGTGAGTGGAGCGGCGAGCGGGTTTATGACGTGTTGCGGCGCGGCGATGCGGTCGCGATCCTGCTCTACGACCCCGATCGCGACAGCGTCGTTCTGGTCGAGCAGTTCCGCCTGCCGCCGCTTTATGCCGGGTTTTCGCCGTGGCAGATCGAACCCGTCGCCGGGCTGGTCGATGAGGGCGAGAGTGATGAGGCGGTGGCGCGGCGCGAAACCCGCGAGGAAGCCGATCTCGAACCGATCGGCGAGCTGATCGCGATCCAGCGCTACTCGCCTTCGCCGGGCGATTCCGACGAAGCGACCATGCTGTTCTGCGGTCGCATCGATTCACGCGGTGCGGGCGGTATCCATGGCCTCCCCGAGGAGCACGAGGACATCCGCGTCGTGGTCAAGACTGTCGCGGAGATCGAGGCGATGCTCGACGCCGGGCAGATCGAGACCGGCCACACGCTGATCTGCCTTTATTGGCTCTTGCGCCACCGCGAGCGGCTACGGAAGGGATGGCTCGGGGGCTGAACTCATTTCCCTCTCCCGCAATGCGGGAGAGGGGATTATCCCCGCTTGAAATGCTTCGACAGAGCCAGGCCCTGGCTCTGGTAGGACGAGCCGATGGCGCGGCCGTAGAGCCGGTCGGGCCGGGCGATCAGCGGCTCATAGATCAGCCGCCCGACCACCTGGCCGTGCTCGATCAGGAACGGCACCTCGTGCGAACGCACTTCGAGAACGGCGCGGCTGCCGGTGCCGCTCGCCTCGGCCGACCCGAAGCCGGGGTCGAAGAAGCCGGCGAAATGCACCCGGAACTCGCCGACAAAGGCGTCATAGGGGATCATCTCGGCGGCATGGTCGGGCGGCACCACGACCGCCTCGCGCGTCGCCAGGATGTAGAAATCGTTGGGGTCGAGCACGACGCCCTCGGCCTGCCTCCCGGCCCGATGGAGCTGGACCGGCTCCCAGAAATCGAGCGGATCGTAATGGTCGATCCGGTCGACATCGATGACATCGGTATGACGGCGCGCCTTCCAGCCGACGATTCCGTCCGCCGCCTCGCCCGACAGGTCGACGGTAAAGGCCAGCCCGTTGCGGATCGTCTCCGGCCCGGGCATGCCGCCGGCCGGCGCATCGACCAGCCCGACCTCGGCGTGCAGCCGGCGCAAGGCGGTGTCGCGGAACAAGGGCGAGCCGCGGCGGATGCGCAACTGCACCAGGCGCGAGCCGGCGCGCGCCAAGATGCCGAAGGAACGCGGCGAGATCTCGGCATAGAGCGGGCCGCGGTAGCCCTCGCGGATGCGGTCGAACTCGGTGCCCTGGTCGGTGATAACGCGGGCGAACACATCGAGCCGGCCGATCGAGCTCTTCGGGTTGGCGAAGGCCGAGACGCGCTTGCGCAAGGCGAGGTGTTCAAGGAGCGGCACGATATAGACGCAGTCCTTCTCCAGGACCGCGCCCCGGCTCAAATCGATCTGGTGCATCGACAGGCGTTCGAGCTTGTCGCGCACGCTGGCCCGCGGCCCGGGCAGAAAGCTCGCCCGCACCCGGTAGGCGACCTCGCCGAGACGCAGATCGAGGCTGGCCGGCTGGATCTGGTCGTCCTCGATCGGTGCGCTCGCCTGGATCTCGTGGCCGTGCACGACCGCGGCGCGCAGCAATTGCGACGGCCACAGCCCGGTCGAGCGGAAGAAATTCCGCCTGCGGGGTGAGGGCCGCAACAGGTCGGTCTCGGGCATCGGAAACAGCTCGCCCGCCTGCGCCTCGGTCATATCGTGAAGGTCCTCCGCCTGCGACGGATTGTAGGCCTAGGCGTAACCACCCGCTGTCAGGTCTGTCCTTCGAGCTGGCGCAGTCGCTGACCGAAGCGGGGGTGCTGCCGGTGCATGGCACGGATCTCTTCGAGAATGCGGCCCTGGCTGTTGTCGAGCCGCTGCACGATTGCGGTCAGCACGTGCATGTCGTCCCGCAGGCTCGCCACCTCGCTGGTCAAGCGCTGCAAGGCGCGCCCGACATAGGCGAGATCGACAATCGGCTCTGCGGACTCATCGCTCACGACCATCCTCCTCAGGGTGCTACCCAGGGCTGGCGCTGGTTGCCAGGATACTTACTGTCGTGCGCGCCGGATGCCAAACGGGAAATCCCGTGCGCCGCCGTCGTCTCTGCGGCAGGGCTGCCCTTTCTTGCCGCCCCGCGCGCGGCCCGATAGTGTTGGCCCTCATATGGCAGCAAACGCAGCGCCTAGTGGAGGCGAGGCATGGACATACGCGACGGGTTTATCGGCACGGTCGGCAACACGCCGCTGATCAAGCTGCGCCGCGCCTCGGAGACGACGGGGTGCACGATCCTCGGCAAGGCCGAGTTCCTCAACCCCGGCGGCTCGGTCAAGGACCGCGCCGCGCTCTACATCATCAAGGATGCCGAAGAGCGCGGTCTGTTGCGGCCGGGCGGGGTCGTTGTCGAGGGCACCGCCGGCAATACCGGGATCGGCCTCGCGCTGGTCGGCAACGCCCGCGGCTACCGCACGGTCATCGTCATGCCCGAGACGCAGAGCCAGGAAAAGAAGGACATGCTGCAACTCTGCGGCGTCGACCTGAGGCTTGTCCCGGCGGTGCCCTACGCCAACCCGATGCATTATGCGCGCTATTCCGGGACGCTCGCGCAAGAGATCGCCGCCGCCGAGCCGAACGGCGCGATCTGGGCCAACCAGTTCGACAACCTCGCCAACCGGCGTGGCCATTACGAGACCACCGGCCCCGAGATCTGGCGGCAGACCGAGGGCAAGGTCGACGGTTTTGTCTGCTCGGTCGGCACCGGCGGCACCCTGTCGGGGGTCGGCATCGCGCTCAAGCAGCGCAACTCCGATGTGAAGATCTATCTGTCCGACTGCATGGGTTCGGGGATCTACGGCTGGTACGCGCGCCGCGAGTGGAAGCCGGAGGGCAATTCGATCACCGAGGGCATCGGCAACAACCACGAGACCGGCAACCTCGAGGGGTTCGCACCGGACGGGCAGTACCAGATCACCGATGAGGAGATGCTGCCGGTGCTGTTCGGCCTGGCGCAGGAGGAGGGGCTGATCCTCGGCGGCTCGACCGGCATCAACATCGCCGGCGCGATCCGGCTGGCAAAGGAATTGGGCCCGGGCAAGACGATCGTCACGATCCTCGCCGATTCCGGCACCCGCTATCAGTCGAAGCTGTTCAACCCGGCTTTCTTGAAGGAGCGCAACCTGCCGACCCCGTCCTGGCTGGAGGGAGCGAGCGCATGACCGAATTGCTGTTCCGCGACGACGCCTACGCCCGATCCTGTCCGGCACGCGTTACCGCGGCGGACGACAGGGGCATCCGGCTCGACCGCACCGTGTTCTATCCGACCGGCGGCGGCCAGCCCGGCGACAGCGGCGTGTTGCGCCTTGGTTCGGGCGAGACGATCGCGATCCTCGATACCGTGAAGGGCGAGGCGGCGGACGAGGTGATCCACATCCCCGCACCCGGCGCGCCCTTGCCGGCGCCCGGCACCGAGGTCACCGCCGAGATCGACTGGGCGCGGCGCTACCGGCTGATGCGCATGCATAGCTGCCTGCATCTCCTCTGCGCCGTGGTGCCCGGCGCGGTGACCGGCGGCCAGGTCTCGGACGGCCGCGGCCGGCTCGATTTCGACGTGCCCGGATCGAGCCTCGACAAGGACGCGATCGCCGCGCGGCTGAACGAGCTGATCGCCGCCGGCCACGAAGTCGTGCCGCGCTGGATCACCGACGACGAGCTGATGGCCCGGCCGGAACTGGTGCGCACGATGTCGGTCAAGCCGCCGGTCGGCGCCGGCCGGGTCAGGCTGATGGAGATCGCCGGCCCCGATGTGACAATCGACCTGCAGCCCTGCGGCGGCACCCATATCCGCAACACCGCCGAGATCGGCCCGGTCATGATTGGCAAGATCGAGAACAAGGGCCGGCAGAACCGGCGCATCAACATCGCCTTCGCGGAGTAGCGCGATGCCCTACGCTCACCCCGAGGCGCTAGTCAGCACCGAGTGGCTCGCCGCGCATCTCGAAGACCCGCAGGTCCGGGTACTCGATGCCTCCTACAAGCAGCCCGGCATCACCCCAACCGCGCGCGAGGACTACCAGCGCGGCCACATCCCGGGGGCGGTGTTCTTCGACATCGACGATGTCGCGCAACCCGGAACCAGCCTGCCGCACATGATCCCGTCACCCGAGCTGTTCGCCCGCAAGATGGCGGAGCGCGGCATCGGCGATGGCGATCGGGTCGTCGTCTACGACTCGGTCGGCCTGTCCTCCGCCGGCCGCGCCTGGTGGATGCTGCGGCTCTACGGCCACGACAAGGTCGTGCTGCTCGATGGCGGGCTGCCGAAATGGCAGGCTGAAGGCCGGCCGCTCGACACCGCCCTGCCGGTAATCCCGCCGCGTCATTTCACCGCCCGTTTCCGGCCGGCGCTGGTGCGCGACAAGCAGGCGATCCGCGCCAATCTCGCGGGACAAGCGGAACAGGTCGTCGATGCTCGCGCCGCCGGCCGCTTCGAAGGCAGCGCCGAGGAGACCTGGCCGGGACGGCGCCGCGGTCATATCCCGGGCAGCCTCAACCTGCCCTTCGACTTCGTCACCGACGCTCGTACGAAGCAGCTGAAGAGCGCCGAGGAATTGCAACGGCTGTTCGCCGAGGCCGGGGTCGCGCTCGACCGGCCGGTGGTGACGAGCTGCGGCTCGGGGGTGACCGCCTGCGCGGTCGCCTTCGCGGCCCATTTGATCGGCCACCCCGGCGCGGCGGTCTATGACGGGTCGTGGTCGGAATGGGGCCTGCCGGGCGAAACCCCGATCGAAACCGGCCCGGCCAAGAGATAGCGCCGGCGATGGCCCAGCTCGACGACGTCATCACCTATCTGGAGATGCGGGCGCGCCCGACCACGCCGCACCTCCCGGCGCCGCTCGGCAAGCTCGCGCTGATGCGCGCCGACAACTGCACCGTCTCGTTCTACCGCTATCTCTACGAGACGGTCGGCACGCCGTGGCTGTGGTACGAGCGCCGGCTGCTCGACGACGCCGCGCTCGCCGCGACGATCGGCAAGGACACCACCGAGATCTTCGTGCTCTATGTCAGCGGCGTCGCGGCCGGCTATTTCGAGCTCGACGCCGCCGCGGCGCGCGAAACCGAACTGAGCTATTTCGGCCTGATCCCGGAATTCATCGGCCGTCGCCTCGGCCCGTTTCTGTTGCAGGCGGCGATCGACCGGGCCTGGACGCGGCCGATCAGCCGCTTCTGGGTGCATACCCGCACCTTCGACCATCCGAGGGCGCTTGGTTATTATCAACAGGCCGGTTTCGAGGTTTACGCGCGCCGGCCGTTGCGCTTCGAGGATCCGCGCCTCCGGGGCATCCTGCCGCGCTCGCTGCGCCATCCCCGGCTGCCGCCGCTCGACTAGATTCGCCGAGTCAGCCGGGTGCGTAGGGGTTGTCGCCCTTGCGCAGCATCATTCGGATCGGCGTGCCCGGCAATTCGAAATCCTGGCGCAGCGCGTTGACCAGATAGCGCCGGTAGGATTCGGGCAGTTCGCCCGGTTTCGAGGCGAACAGCGCAAAGCTCGGCGGCCGGGTATTGACCTGCGTCATGTAGCGCAGGCGCAGCCGCCGCGCGCCGACGAGTGGCGGCGGGTGGCGCTGCTGGACCACCGCGAGCCAGCGGTTCAGCGCGGCGGTCGGCACCCGCCGGTTCCACACCGCGTCGGCCGCGAACACCGCCCGCATCAGCGCGTCGAGCCCAACGCCGGTCAGCCCCGACACCGGCACCAGCGCGAGCCCGTGCAGCTGAGGCAATGTGGTGGCGAGGCGCTCGCGCACCCGCTTGAGCGCCGCCTCGCGCTCGCCGACCGCATCCCATTTGTTCAGCGCCAGCACCAATGCCCGCCCCTCCTCGGCGACATGGTTGGCGATCGTCAAATCCTGGCGTTCCAGCGGCTGCAGCGCGTCGAGCACCAGGATCACGGACCCAGCCAGCCCGATCGCGCGCCGCGTGTCGGCGGTCGACAGCCTTTCGAGGCGGTCTTCGACCCGCGAGCGGCGGCGCAGCCCGGCGGTGTCGACGAGCCGGATCGGCCGTCCCTGCCATGCCCAATCGAGCGCGATCGCGTCGCGGGTGATGCCGGGCTCGGGCCCGGTCAGCATCCGCTCGTCGCCGATCAGGCGATTGACCAGCGTCGATTTCCCGACATTGGGGCGTCCGACGATCGCGAGCCGTAGCGGCCTTTCGGGTTCCGGCTCGGCGGGGCCGGGTTCCGCATCCGTTTCCGCCGCGAAGGGCTGCAGCCGTTCATACAACTCGCCGAGCCCCTCGCCATGCTGCGCCGAGATCGCCACCGGATCGCCGAGGCCGAGCGTGTAGGCCTCGTCGAGCTCGGCGACCGCCTGTCGCCCTTCCGCCTTGTTGGCGACCAGCACCACCGGTTTTCCGGAGCGGCGCAGCCAGCGGGCGAAATGGCGGTCGATCGGGGTCAGCCCGGCGCGCGCATCGATCACCAGCAGCGCGACATCGGCCTGGGCCAGCGCGCTCTCGGTCTGCGCCCGCATCCGGCCGGCCAGTGTCTCCGGCGCGGTCTCCTCGAGCCCCGCGGTATCGATCATGCGGAAGGCGAGGTCGGCGACGCGCCCCTCCCCTTCGCGGCGGTCGCGGGTCACGCCGGGAGTGTCATCGACCAGCGCCAGCGGCCGGCCGGCGAGCCGGTTGAACAACGTCGACTTGCCGACATTCGGCCGCCCGACGATCGCGACCGTGAAGCTCATGGCACTTTGCCGCTCCGCGCTGGAAATCAGCGATAGGCGGAGAGATTTGCGTCGTCGGCCAGCAAGTAAAGAGCGTCGCCCGCGATGACCGGCCCGAGAAAACCACCCGCCGACATGCTCAGACCGCCGGCCGCCTCGCCGGTATAGGGCGACACCATCACCGCCTCGCCGAGCGAGGAGAGCACGATCAGCCGGTTGCCGCCGAGCACCGGACCCGCCCAGCGGATCGGGTCGGATTTGGATTTTTCGTCTTCGTAGCGGCGCAGCTGGTGCACCCAGCGCACCTTGCCCTCCTTGTGGGTCAGGCAGACCAGCGTGTTGTCGTTGGCCAGCACGAAGACATATTCGCCGGCTGTCCACGGGCTGTGGCTGCTGGCGATTTCCTTCTCCCAGGCGCGCTCGCCGCTGCGCAGATCGATCGCCGCCATGCGGCCGCTATGGCTGACGGCAAAGACCCGGCCGCGATCGATGACCGGGCGGCCACGGATATCGGCGAGACCGGCGACCGCATTGACGCTGCGCGTCGAGGCGAGATTGTCCGACCATACGGCGCGGCCGTTCTCGACGCGCAACGCGAACAGCTCGCCCGAATTGTAGCCGACGATGACGACCTCGCCTTCGACCGCCGGGCTGGCACCGCCGAGCAGGCCGGCCGTCTCGGGAATGCCGTTGTGCGACCAGAGCTTCCGTCCGTCATCGGCCGACAGCGCATTGAGCTCGTTCTCGACGGTAACGGCGAACACGCGGCCATCGACCACGGTCGGCGCGCTGTGCACCGGGGCGGCCACCTTCTGGCGCCAGATCACCTTGCCGTCGGCCGGATCGAGCGCCAGCACTTGGGCGTAGCCGGTCGCGACATAGAGGCGGTCGTTCCAGAAGGCGGGGCCGCCGCCGAACGCGTTGCCGCGCAACCCCTCGGGCTTCAGATCGACCTGCCAGGCGCGGCTGCCGCTGCCGGGGTCAAGGGCGCTGAGCTGGACCCCGCCATCCATCGCGAAAACGCGGCCATGCGCGACGACCGGCTGCGACAAGACCCTGGTATAGCGCGAGGCTCCGTCGCCGATACTGGTGTCCCAGGCGCGCGCGATCTTGTCGGGCAGCGACGGATGGACCATCGCATGGGCCGGGTTGCCGCCGGGTTCGGGCCAATCGGCGTTGGCGACCGGCGGCGGCAAGGTGACCGGATCATTGGCGAGCTGCGGGTCGGGGTCGAAACTCGTGTCGAGGCCAAGCACCGAAATCCGCTCGCCGGCCAGCGGTTGCTTCTTGTCGCGCAGCCAGTCGCAGGCCGCCGGAGCGAGCGACAGCAACAGCGCGGCGAAATCGCGGCGGTTCATCGCATGGCGCGGCGGAGCAAAGGCGGGCCGGCTATGGCGCCAAGGCAGCCGCCAGCTCGGCGGCGCGGGCACGCAGTCGCTGCGGCGCTCCAAGATCGTCGGCGATCTTTCGGTAGAGATCGAGCGCGGCGCCACGGTCGCCCGCCTTGAGCTTCGCCGCGGCGGTCAATTCGAGCGCGCTGGCGCGCCACGGATTGCCATTTTCGGTCAGCGGCTGAAGCCGCTCGATCGCCGCCTTCGCGTCCCCCTCGGGGAGGCCGTGCATGACCGACAACAGCACCGCCAGATCGCGGAATTCGGGGTCGAGAGCGGAGGAACCGGCGAGCCGGTCATAGGCGGCGATCGCCGCCTTGCGGTCGCCGGTCTTGGCCAACAGCTCGGCCTCTTCGAAAGAAGCGAGGACGCCGTAGCCGCCGCCCTCCCGCGCCAGCACCGCGAACAGCTTGGCCGCATCGGCGTCCTTGCCCTCGCGGACCAGCGCCAAGGCCGCCGAATAGCGCGCCGATTGAGCGTGTCTTTGCGAGGCCTGGTATTCGCGCCAGGCGACGATCGCGCCGGCGATGAGAACCGCCAGCACGGCGACGAGGATCACGTATTTGCCGTAGCGCTGCCAGAGCTTGAGCAGGTTGTCGCGGCGCAGCTCCTCGTCGATCTCGCGGAAGATGTCGCTCACGGAAGTCCCGAGCCGCCCTGGTCAAAGAGGGGCGTAACCATATCCGCTCGGTCGGAGGGACGCAAACCGCGCCGCCCGCCATCGCGGGACGGCGGCAACGGGTCGCACCCGGATTATCGGGCCGCTACGCCTGGCGCGCCGCGAGACGGCTGGACGCTCGGCCGTAAATGGTCAAAATTATGACAGCAGCCACGGGTGACGGTCGGCGATGCTGGGCAACAATGCGACGGTGCTGCCTCTCAGGGATTATCGGAGCGGGCGCCGCACGCTGTATTTCACGCGCTCCGAATTGAACCAGCTGTTGGGGCTCTACAGCCGCAACGTCGCGCGCGGCATATGGCGCGATTACGCGATCGACCACCGCGACGGACAGGCGTTGTTTTCGGTGTTTCGCCATACCCATGAATGCGCCGCCTATACGATCGTCAAATCCGCCTCTGCGGCGGCCCATCCGGTCGAGTTCACCGTGCTGAGCGGCCGCCAGCGGCTGCGCGCCGCGCGCAGCCTCGGCGAGGCCCTCGACTTTTTTGGTTCGAAGCTCGTGCTGGTCCCGGCCGGGCCGGGCTGAGCGTCGCGGCTCCTCACCCGGCACGGCGGCGCGGCAGCATCCGCTCGAAAACGCCGTCGCGCCGGATCAGCGCGTGCATCAGGGCGGCGGCGACGTGCACCGCGACCAGCGCATACACGACGAACTGCCCGGCCAGATGCACCGCATCGGCGATCTGCGACAGCCTACCGTCCTCGGGCAGGAGGGGCGGGATCGCGACGACCCCGAACAGGCTGACGGCATGGCCGGCCGCCGCGGCGTTGACATAGCCGCTCAGCGGCTGCACCACGAAAAACACGTAAAGCAGCAGGTGGTTGGCATGGGCGGCCAGGCGCTCGATCGGCGCGAGGCTCGATGGCAAGGGCGGCGGCGGATGACCGAGCCGCCACAGCGCGCGAGCCAGCATCACGGCAATGATCAATACGCCGACCGAGCGGTGCAGCAGGAGCAGCAGCTCGCGCGAGCCGGTCTCGCGCGGCGCGCCCGGGATCGCCCAGCCGAGCGCAACGACGATGACCGCGAGCCCGGCAATCAGCCAATGCAGGCTGCGCGCGACCGGATCATAGGCGGATGGGCGGTTTCCCTCTCCGCCCTTCAGGGCGGAGAGGGAGGGGCCCACGCCGGAGGCGCGGGAGGGTGAGGTGGGTATTGGCGAGCGCTCTGGAATCCCTCACCTCACCCCAACCCTCTCCGCCCCCAGGGGCGGAGAGGGAGTGAGCAACGGGAGACAAACATTCGGATCAGCCCGGGAACGACACCTCGACCCGGCCGAGCGGGCCGTATTCGGCGCGGATCTGCACGCCCGCCTCGGTAAACACCATGCCGGTGTGCGTCCCGGTCGTGACGAAGGTGCCGACTGGGACGCCGCCCTTCTGGCTCGCAAGATGATTAACCAGATCGACCAGCAGCCCGATCGGCTCGCCGGCGCGCAGCCCGGTGCAATCGGCGAAGGGCTTGCCGTCGGCGGTGACGGTGATCGGCGGGTGCGCCAGATCCATGCCCTGCCAGCCCGTGGCCGCCGCGCCGTAGACGAGGGCGCCGTTCGAGAAATTGTCGGCCAACACCTGCAAGCGGTCGAGCGAGCGGAAATCCTGATAGCGCGAATCGACGATCTCGATCGTCGGATGCAGCGAGGCGACGGCCAGCACTTCGTCGCGGCTATAGGCTTGCGCCCGGGCGGGGAGCGCCTGATTGAGCCGGAAGCCGATCTCGCATTCGATGCCGATCAGATGAAAGCCGCGCGCCGGCAACTGCGCTGGGCTCGGGTACACCGCCGAGGCATAGATCGGCGCGCAGAAGATGCCGCCCTCGGGCGAAAATCCGACCTTGTAGCCGCCGACGCGCTCGCCGAGCCGGCGCAGCACCGCGTCCTGAATGGCATAGGAGTCGGCTTCCGACTGCGGACGCGCTGCGTCAGGCAGGGCGGCGATCGGCTGGCCGGTGCGGGCGGCGGCGAGCGCGCCGGCGGCTTCGTCGGTCTGTTGCGGAGTCATGCGATCCTCCTGCTGAGGTTTGTTGCTACTCGGCCGAATCGAGCGCGCCGAGGAATTCGAGCGCCGCGGCGACCCCGCCGCCGCGATGCGGGATGCCGGCGCGGTGCAGCCCCATCTCGACGCCGCACAGCGTGCCGCACAGCATCAGATCGTTGAAATGGCCGAGATGGCCGATACGGAAGATCTTGCCCTTCAATTTGCCGAGCCCGGTGCCGAGCGACATGTCGAAGCCGTCGAGGATGATCTCGCGCACGCGGTCGGCGTCATAGCCGTCGGGCACCACGACCGCGGTCAGCGAGTTCGAGTATTCGCGGGGCTCGGCGCACAACACCTCGAGGCCCCAGCCGGTGACGGCGCGCCGCGTCGCCTCGGCATGCCGCGCATGGCGGGCGAACACCGCGTCCAGCCCCTCCTCGTCGAGCAGCATCGTCAGTGCCTCGCGCAACCCGAACAGCAGGTTGGTCGCCGGGGTATACGGGAAGAACCCGGTCTGGCCGGTCTCGCGCATCGCCTCCCAGTCCCAGTAGGAGCGCGGCAGCTTCGCGCTTTTCGAGACGGCGAGCGCCTTGTCGGAAATCGCGTTGAAGCCGAGCCCGGGCGGCAGCATCAGCCCCTTCTGCGAGCCGGCGACCGTCACATCGACCCGCCATTCGTCATGGCGGTAGTCGATCGAGGCGAGCGAGGAGATCGTGTCGACCATGAACAGCGCCGGGTGGCCCGCCGCGTCGATCGCGGCACGGATATCGGGGATGCGGCTGGTGACGCCGGTCGAGGTCTCGTTATGCACGACGCACACCGCCTTGATCCGATGCTCATGGTCGGCCGCGAGTTTATCGGCCACCTGCGCCGGGTCGACGCCGTGCCGCCAATCGCCCGGGACGAACTCGATGTCGAGCCCGAGCCGGGTCGCCATCTGCCGCCACAGCGCCGCGAAGTGGCCGGTTTCGAACATCACCACCCGGTCGCCCGGCGACAGCGTGTTGACCAGCGCCGCCTCCCAGGCGCCGGTGCCGGACGAGGGGTAGACGACAATCGTCCCCTCGGTCTGGAACACCCGCTTCATGCCGGCGACGATGTCCTTGCCGAGCGTGCCGAATTCGCGGCCGCGATGATCGATCGTCGGAAAGGCGATCGCGTGCAACACCCGATCCGGGACGTTGGTCGGCCCGGGGATCTGCAAGAAATGACGGCCGGTATGGCCGGGCGGCAGGTTTTTCATCGATCTCTGATCCGAGGGGGTTCCAGCAGCAAGCGGCAAGTGTGGCGGGGAAACGCTCCTGCGACAAGCCACCGGCCGGCAGCAGTGCCGTGGGAAAATAGGCGCCAGCGAGCGGCCGGGGGTCAGTAAACGCGGCGGAGCGGTACCTCGATCGGGGCGCAATTGCGCCGTCCGGCCATCAGGCAATCCTCGATTCGGGTGGTGCGGCTGATTTCGCGCATCAGCACGATGCCGGCGATCGCCAGCAACAGGATGACAACGAAGCCCATCAGCGCCGCGGTGCGGCGCTCTTCTCCTTCGTGATCCTCGTGGCTGCGGCGCGACATACGTCCCGTCCCGCGACGGCGTCGTCAGATTAGCCCGGTTGCCCCGCCGCGTCACGGTCGATCGTGGAAGCGGCGCAGCCTCAGCGGCGTGCGACCGATCCCACCACCGGCGTCCAGGAGGGGGGATCGCTCGCCGGGAAGCTGTCTTCCGATGTCAACAGCACCGGATCTTCAGACGCGACGCGTCGGGCGGGGCGATCGCGCCGGACAGGTGGCGTCGGCGCGCGGTCGACCCTCCGCCGATAACCCGAGCGATGTCCGGTGATGCCCCATTGCAGCAGCACGGCGCCGCCGACCGCCGCCGCGATCCGGCCGAGCGACGGCCGCGACAGCGCGCGTATGATCAGCGCCACGCCGCCAATAAGGGCGCCGAGCCGTTCGCCGCTTCCGAGATTGAGCGCCGCCTTCTGACGGCTGACGGCGTCGGCCGCCATTGGTCCCTCCGCAGATGATGGGCCGCTAGATCCAACATTGCCGGGCGATTGCGGTTCCGGAAGCGCCGGCAATCTGCCGAATCGTCGCCACAGTTTTACGGCATAATGCCCGGCAGCGCGGCGGGGGTGCCGCGTCGGATGGGGGAACACCAACGATGTGCCCGGTGAACCGCTCGGGGGAGAGCGGGACGGCGGTCGATGACTGACCGGCCATTGCGCGTCGATCCGCGCGACCGGATCGGCGCTGCCGCGTCGCGCCGGGGCGCGCCCGCGGGCAGCGGCAGGACGCGTTCGCGCCGCGTCCGCGGCGGAGCGCGGCGGCTGTTCGGCTCGGCGCTGAGATTGGCAATCCTGCTGCTGTTATGGGCCGTCATCCTCGCCGGCGGCGCGATCGCCTATTTCGCCCTCACCCTGCCCGACACCAGCCAACTGACCGTCGCCCAGCGCCGGCCGACCATCACGATCCTCGCCGAGGACGGCAGCGCGCTGGCCAATCTCGGCGATCTGTTCGGCGAGCCTCTGACCCTCAAGGAGATGTCGCCGTTTCTGCCGAAAGCGGTGATCGCGACCGAAGACCGCCGCTTCTACAGTCATTTCGGCATCGACCCGATCGGCCTGATTCGCGCCGCCTTCACCGATCTGCGCGCCGGGCATGTCGTCCAGGGCGGCAGCACGATCACCCAGCAACTCGCCAAGGTGCTGTTCCTGACCCCGGAGCGCAGCCTCGCCCGCAAGGTCCGCGAGACGTTGCTGGCACTGTGGCTCGAGCGCCGCTTCACCAAGGACCAGATCCTCGAAATCTATCTGAACCGTGTCTATCTCGGCGCCGGCACTTATGGCGTCGATGCCGCGGCGCATCGCTATTTCGGCAAATCGGCGACGAAGCTCAGCCTGTTCGAAAGCGCCGTGATTGCCGGCCTGTTGAAGGCGCCGACCCGGTTCAGCCCGGCCAACGACCGCGACAAGGCGGTGGGCCGGGCGACGCAGGTGCTCGACAACATGGTCGAAGCCGGCTTCGTCACAGTCGCCGAGGCGGCCGCCGCCGAGAAGCAGGGCGCGGGGCTGGCCGTCGCCAGCCGGCCCGGCTCGCGCTATTTCGCCGATTGGGTCGCCGACCAGATCCGCGAATTCGCCGGCACCGCCGACCGCGACCTGACGATCCGCACCACCCTCGATCCGCGGCTGCAGGCGGCGGCCGAGGTGGCGGTCGCCGAAATTCTGGCGCGCCAGGGAGCGAAGGATGCGGTCAGCCAGGGCGCGCTTGTCGCGCTGTCGCCCGACG
>WNFC01007651.1_pt1 | contig 17435 bp, 12 predicted proteins | sample 5400541 | NCBI WGS metagenome assembly WNFC01 (sample SAMN13153342, study PRJNA577476) | soil metagenome | isolation source: 120 cm saprolite under Douglas fir tree site 2 hole 2 replicate 1 | place: USA:California | collected 2015-04-18
GGCGCCGAGCGTCCCCTTGGCCCGCGCGACCAGGGTGGTCTGGATGAGGTCGTCGAGATCGCCGTCGAGGACGCGGCCCACGTCGCCCACCTCGTACTTCGTGCGATGGTCCTTGACGAGCTGGTAGGGGTGGAGGACGTAGGAGCGGATCTGGCTGCCGAAGGCGATGTCCTTCTTCGCGTTCTCGACCGCGTCCAGCTTTGCCTTCTGCTTCTGCAGCTCCAGGTCGTAGAGACGGGACTTGAGCACCTTCATCGCGACCTCGCGGTTGCGGATCTGGCTCCGCTCGTTCTGGCAGGAGACCACGATCCCGCTGGGCATGTGCGTGATGCGCACCGCGGAATCGGTCACGTTCACGTGCTGGCCTCCGGCCCCGCTCGACCGGTAGGTGTCGACGCGGATGTCCTTGTCCTGGACCTCGATCTTGATGTCCTCCTCGATCTCGGGCCAGGCAAAGACGGACGCGAACGACGTGTGCCGGCGTGAGGCCGAGTCGAACGGGCTGATGCGGACGAGGCGGTGCACGCCGACCTCGGCCGAGAGGTACCCGTAGGCGTACTCGCCGCTGACGAGCACGGTCGCGCTCTTGATCCCCGCCTCCTCGCCGGCCTGGATGTCGGTGATGTCGCGCTTGTAACCGTGGCGGTCGCACCAGCGGAGGTACATGCGGAGCAGCATCTCCGCCCAGTCCTGGCTCTCCGTGCCCCCCGCCCCCGCGTTGATGGTCAGGATGGCGTTCGCGCGGTCGTGCTCGCCGCCGAGCATCTTCTGGAACTCGGCCGCGGAGATCGTCTCCTCCAGGCCGTCCAGGGCGGCGCGGAGGTCCTTCTCGACGTCCTCTCCCGCCTGCGCCCACTCGACGAGGACACGGGTGTCGTCCTCCTGCCCGCGCAGGCGCTTCAGGAAGCCGAGGTCGCCCTCCAGGCGCTTGCGCTTCTGGAGCATCTTCTGGGCGCCCTGCTGGTCCTGCCAGAAGTCGGGCGCGGACATCCGCTGCTCGAGGCGCGCCATCTCCGCCCGGATCCGGTCTTCCTCAAAGGTAGCCGCGGATGTCCGCGGCCCTCGCAACCAGTTGTTCGAAACGCTGGGAAAGGTCAGAGCTCAAACGCACCTCCAGCGACGATTCTACCCGTGCTAACCTTGAACGAGCGCCTTCGAATTGGAGGAGAGCTTGATGAACACGGACCCGCGGCACGTCACGCTGCTCACGCCCATGCCCCCGGGCGAGCCCGAGGAGCCTGCGCTCTTCTCGCGCGTCGCGCAGGCGCTGGAGACGCTTCCCGGGCCATGGAGAGTCGGGCTCACCCATGGTGTGGAGCTGGGTTGGTGGATCGTCACCGTCTATCGGGAGGACGGCTTCGAGTGCACGCTCTTGCTGGAGGGGCTCGCTCAGCAGACCGCTTCCAGCATCCGTGACCAGATGGCGGACGCGCTGCAGCGCCATTTCCTGGGACTGTCCGGTCGGGGGCCCGACGATACCAGCCGGAAGCGCTGAGGCGTCTCAGTCCCGGCCGGGCATCGGACCGGCGGCGGCCTTGCTCACCGCGAGGTAGAGCGCGTCCGGCTCGCACGGCTTCGCGAGAAGAGCCGCGCCCAGGGCACGGGCCTCCGCCCGCTTGGCGTCCGTGGCCTGACGCGACAGGCCGACGACGGGGACGTCGCGCGTGGCCGGATCGCGCCGGAGATCCCGGAGGATGTTCCAGCCCGCGACCTGCGGCAGATCGAGGTCGAGCACGATGACCTCGGGCCGTAGCCGTCGCACGTCACCGGCGGCGGTCGAAGGCACCACGCTCACGGAGACGGTGCAGCCGCGATATTCGAGGTACTCCGCGAACAGCTCCCGGTCGCCGACGCTGCCGTCCACCACGAGCACCCGCGCGGGCAACGCCGACCCGAGGGGGGCGACGGGACCGGGCCGGGGCCCGCTCGTCTTGGCGAGGACCGACGAGATCTCCAACGCGAGATCGTGGGGGTAGCAGGGCTTCTTGAGGTAGGCCGCGCAGCCCGCACTGAGGGCCCACTCCCGGGGAAGCGCTCCGTGCGCGGTGAGGGCGATGATCGGGATGGCGCGAGTGGCTTCCAGCAGCTTCAACCGCTGGGTCGTCTCGAAGCCGTCCAGACCCGGCATGGCCAGGTCCATGATCACCACGTCGGGGCGCCGGCGGAGAGCGAGGTCGATCGCCTCGTAGCCGTCTCGCGCCAGGGCGACCTCGTAGCCCGCGAACTCGAGGTACTCCCCGTAGAGCTCGCGCTGGTCCTCGAGATCGTCGACGAGAAGCACCACGGGCGGATCGTCGCGGCAGTCGAGCGGAAGGCCGCGGCTGGGTTGCGGATCGGCCCCGGAGGCCGTCGGAGCGTGGCGCAAGGTCTTCTCGATCCAGCCTAGCACGACCTCAGGGTGCCGGCGGCCGGACCTCGCGTTTTCGAAGCCCGGCGGCCGTCAGCGCCACCGCCGCGCCCAGGCAGGCCCAGGCGAAGACGTCGCCGTGGCGGGTGTAGAAGGTCGAGCCCGCCAGGAGGGGCACCTCCCGGACCAGGACGGTCCGCTCGAACAGCTCCGTGCGGTCGAGGACCCGCCCGTGCGGATCCACCACGGCGGTGATGCCGGTATTGGCGGCGCGCACGAGGTAGCGCTCGTTCTCGACGGCGCGGAACTTGGCCATCGCGAAGTGCTGGTAGGGCGCCGAGGTCCGCCCGTACCAGCCGTCGTTCGTGATGTTGACGAGGAGCTGCGCGCCCCGCGCCGCGAACTCCCGCACGAGGTCGGGGAAGATCGCTTCGTAGCAGATGAAAGCGGCGATCGGGTGACCGTCCACCGCCCCCACCGCGTACTCTTCGCCCGGCGTGAACTCCCCCACCTCCTGGACCAGCTTCGCGGAGAAGCGGCCGCCCAGGGTCAGGACGGACTGGAGGGGGACGTACTCCCCGAACGGGACCAGGCGCATCTTGTGGTACCGGAGGACGACCGCACCCTGCGGATCGAGCATCTTGGCGCCGACCCAGATGCGCCCGCGCTCGTCCTCGCGCTCCTCGCGGTCGTCGTTCCCGAAGAGGAGGAAGAGGCCGGACTCCTGGACCATCTTCCGCAGCTGGGCGGCCACGACGGGCGTGCGATCGAAGAGGAAGGGGAGCGCGGACTCGGGCCACACCACGAGACGGGCGCCTTGCGCGTGGGCGCGCCGCGTCAGCTCGAGGTGGCGGTCCACGTTGGCCCAGGCGTGCGCGGCGTCCCACTTTTCGTCCTGGGCGATGGAGGCCTGGACGAGGCCGACCTTCAGCCGCCCCGCTTCGGGCAGGGTCTGGCCCAGGCGCCACTCGCCGTGCATCCAGACGACGGCCAGGAGGCCGGCGGTCACGAGCACGACGGCCAGGCGCGGCCCACGGCGCCGTTCGAGGACGAGGAAGGCGAGCGCGCTCGAGACGGCCGCCACCAGGAACGAGACGCCGTAGACGGCCGCATAGCGCGCGATCTGGAGGGTCTCTAGGTTCGCGTGCTGGGAGTAGCCGAGCAGGCACCAGGAGAAATTGAAGAGGGTGTGGGCGCGGAGGATCTCCGTCGCCACCCAAGCGATCGGGGCCAGCAGCACGGCCGCCGGCCCGTGGCGGCGCGCCCAGCGGGACAGCATCCAGCCGAATCCCGACGGGAACAGGGCCAGGGCCAGGCAGAGCAGCACCATCACGGCCACGCCCACCGGCCGCGCCAGCCCGCCGTACTGGACGACGACGATCGATGTCCAGTAGACGATGCCCAGCGACGAGAGGGCGCCCGTCACGTAGCCGAGCCGGAAGCCGTGGCTCGGGCTCGGCGCTTCGGCCAGGGCGACCAGCAGCGGGGTGAGGGCGACCCAGGCCACGAGGCCGCTGCCGTACTTCGGAAAGGAGAGGGCGAGGAGGAGGCCGGAGAGGGCGGCCAGACCCTCCCTACGGAGCGACAGGGCCGGCGGCCGGCGGCGGCGCCGGGGCCGCGCCATGGAAGATCTCCTCCGCGTGGAAGGAGGACCGTACGAACACGCCGGAGTGCACGGTCGGGAAACCAAGTGCGCCCGCCTCCTCCGCCCAGCGGTCGAAGTCGGCCGGCGCCACGTAACGCGCGACGGGCGCGTGATCGCGCGTGGGACGCAGGTACTGACCGAGGGTGAGGATGTCGACACGCGCGCCGCGCAGGTCGGCCAGGACCTCCCGGACTTCCCCGTCCGTCTCGCCCAGACCCAGCATGAGGCCGCTCTTGGTCACCTGGCCCGGCCGCAGCGTCCGCGCGTCGCGCAACACGGCCAGGCTCCGGGCATAGTCGCCCTGCGGGCGCAGCCGCGGGAACAGCCGGGGCGCCATCTCGACGTTGTGGTTGAACACGTCGGGCCGGGCGGAGAGCACGGCCTCCAGCGCCCCAGGATCGCCCTTGAAATCGGGGGTGAGCACCTCCACCTGGGCCGGGGGCAGGCGCGCGCGCACGGCATGAACGGTGGCCGCGAACTGGGAGGCCCCGCCGTCGGGAAGGTCGTCACGGGCCACGGCGGTCAGGACGACGTAGCGCAGGCGGAGGCGCGCGGCCGCGTCCGCGACCCGCGCCGGCTCGCCCGGATCGGCGGGGAGGGGGCGGCCGGTGGCGACCGCGCAGTAGCCGCAGCGCCGCGTGCACCGATCGCCCAGCAGCATGAAGGTCGCGGTGCCGCGGGAGAAGCATTCCGCGAGGTTGGGACAACGAGCTTCCTCACACACCGTCACCAGCCGCTCTTCGCGGAGAAGGACACGCAGGGGCCGCGCCGCCGGAGAGAGCGGGCTGCCCTTGCGCGCCCACTGAGGCAAGCGGAGGAGGGCCGGAGATCCGGCGACGCTCACGGCTTCACTATGAACGGCTTGTACTTCTCTTCGTCGCGGAGTTTGCCTTGGACGCGCTCGGCGTCCGCGCGGGTCGCGAAGTTGCCGACGCGCACGTTGAAGAGGCCCTCGCCCTCGGGTGCGACCACGTAGGCGGCGAATCCCTTGTTCTTGAGGCGCCCGACGATGGAATCGGCGCTGGCCCTGTCCTTGAAGGCGCCGACCTGGATCGTGAAATTGCCGCTGCCCGAGATGGGCGCACCCGGACCCTTGACCGGCTTCGCCGCCGGCGTGGGCCGGGCCGCCGGCGCGCCATGGCCCGGCGCGGGCGTGGGACGCGGGACGGCGGCCACGGTGACGGGCGGCGCGGCCGGAGCCGTGGTGCCGGGCGCGGCGGCGGCGGGAGGCGTCACGGCGCGAGCCGCTCGTCCCGTCGACGGCGTCCCGCCCTTGGGCTTCTCCAGGCCGTCGTCCGTCTTGTCGCTCTCGAGGCGCTGCGCGTAGGTCAGGTCCTCGGCGGCGGCGGAGGGGACGGGTTTGGGCGTCTCTTCGGTGACGACGCGCTCTTCCGCCACCGGGCGCGCCGCCTGCACCTCCCCTGCGCTCTGGTCGACCCCGCGGCCGACCATCACCCCGGCCAGGAAGCTCAGGATGAGGCCGGTGGCTCCGGCGAGGAAGTAGAAGACCAGTTGCTTGTTGGTCAGCTGGATCTCGTAATAGTAATCGTCCTGGGCCAAGTCGCTCCTTCCCCGCCTCACGTGCGGGCCAGCCGTCCTACCACCCTAACACCGACGCGGCGTGCGTCCGATCACGGGCGACGCGCCGCCAGTCCCTCAGCCCGCCCCGAGCTTCCGGAACCCGTCTTTGATGATGCCGGAGATCACGGCCTCCTCCTGCGCGCCCTGCTGGGTGCGCACGGCCAGCTGGATGGCGTAGACGAGCTCGTTGAGGGCCGAGACCATCAGGCTCTTGCGTTGCTCGGCGGGCAGGTCGGCCACGTTGGCCAGCATCTGCTCGAAATCGGCGCGTCCGTAGTGCTTGAGGTCCACGCCGTCGAAGAGCGCGCCGTACTGCCGCGAGACCTCCTCGAGGCAGCCGTCCATGAAGGGGTCCACCGCGTCCCCCAGACGCCCGTGGAGGAAGCCGTAGATCCGGCTGAACATCTGGTTGAACTTCTCGACGATCCCCTCGAGGTCCAGCTCCCGCTCCCGCTCGCGCGCGCCCTCTCCCAGCGCGGCCGTCTCTCCGGCCTGCCCGCGCCGGATGATGCCCAGCACCTGGAGAGCCCACAGGGTGCGGCAGGTCTCGAAGCTCGACAGGTAGCTGAGGTCGCAGATCTGCTCGACGGAGGCACGCCCGTTCACGTAGGCCAGGATCTCCTGCTCCTCCTCCGTGAGGTCGAGGCGCGTGTTCGCGTCCGTGCTTCCCGTCGGCACGAGGACGGACTCGACGTCCCCCAGGGCGCGGATGACCTGCTGCCACGAATGCGTGTTGCGGATGCCCTCCAGGATCAGGTTCTCCGTGGACATGTTGAGCATGGCCACGTTGTCGCGCGCGTCGAGCTCCTTGATGACGAACTCGTACTCGCCGCGGATCCAGGTGAACAGGTCCATCAGGATGCTCTTGACGTGCACCTCCACCGCGGGGATCAGCTCTTCCGGCTCCAGCGCGCCCAGCTCCACCAGGATCGAGCCCAGGCGCAGGCCGGGCCGGATGCGCTTGCTGGCCTCGACGAAAGTGCGCACGGTGATCTTGCCGCGCATGAGCAGCACCTCGCCCATGCGCTCGTCCTGGTTGTTGCTGGACGCGTAGGCGACGCGGCCGCTCAGGATGAAGATGCGCTTGACCGCCTCCCCGTTGCGGATGGTGAGCACGCCCGTCTCCCCGCTGTTGAGGATGGAGCGGAGCAGCTCGGGGACGCTCGTCGTCTCGATCTCGCCGCGGATGACGAGATCGTCGTCCTGGCCTGGGCGCTCGAGGTTCTGGCTCATGGCTTGGGCGCGCCCGATCCGAAGAAGGCCTTCAGCCAGTCGATGGGCAACGGGAAGATGATGGTCGAGTTCTTCTCCGCCGCGATCTCCGTCAGCGTCTGCAGGTAGCGCAGGTGCAGCGACATGGGCTGCGAGGACATGGCCTGGGCCGCTTGCGTGAGCTGCAGGCTGGCCTCGAGCTCGCCGCTGGCGTGGATGATCTTGGCCCGCTTCTCCCGTTCGGACTCCGCTTGCTTGGCCATCGCGCGCTGCATCTCGTGCGGCAGATCCACCGCCTTGACCGCCACCTGCGTGACCTTGATGCCCCAGGGACCCGTGTGCTCGTCGATCACCTGCTGGAGCACGGCGGCCAGCCGCTCGCGCTCGGACAGCAGCTCGTCGAGGTGGGCCTGGCCCAGCACGCTGCGCAGGGTGGTCTGGGCCATCTGGCTCGTCGCGTACAGGTAGTTCTCGACCTGCACGATGGCCTGCACCGGCTGCATGACGCGGAAGTAGACGACCGCGTTCACCTTGACGCTGACGTTGTCCCTGGTAATCACGTCCTGCGGCGGCACGTCGAGCACGACCGTGCGCAGGCTGACTCGCACCATGCGGTCGATGGGAAAGGCCACGATGACGAGGCCGGGCCCCTTGGGCACGGGCAGGAGCTTGCCCAGGCGGAAGACGACGCCGCGCTCGTACTCGTTCAGGACCTTGACGGAGAGGAGCAGCCAGAAGACGAAGATGAAACCGATGACGCCGTACTCCATTACGTTCCCTTCCGGACCTTCAACGTCAGCCCATCGACACCGGTGACGGTGACCTTCTCGCCGGTGGAAACCGGCGCCTCCGAGAGCGCGCGCCAGCGCTCGCCGACCACGCGGATCCAGCCCTCCGGCGCGAGGTCGGTGTCGGCGACCCCGCGCTGGCCGAGGAGCGCCGCGTCTCCGGTGAGGGGACGGCGGCGCTGGGCCTGGATGACGAGCCGCACCAGCGCGATGGTGCCGGCGCCCATCAGGAGGGCCGCCGGCACGAGCGTACGCAGCGGCACGCGCATCTCCTTGACGGGCGAGTCGACCAGCATGAACGCGCCCAGCATCATCGCCGCCAGCCCGCCCGCGGTCAGCATTCCGTAGGAATGGACCTTGGCTTCCGCCGCGAAGAGACCGACCGCGAGCAGGATGAGCAGCACGCCGGCCCAGTTCACCGGGATGATCTGGGCGGCGAACAGGAACAGGATGAGGCAGAACACGCCCACCACGCCCGGAAAGAGCATTCCGGGATGGCTGATCTCGGCGCCGAGCCCGGCCAGCGCGCCCAGCAGCAGCAGGAACAGGATCTCGGGACTCGCCACGGCGGCCAGGATGCCCTGCCGCCAGTTCATGCGCACCGGCGTGAGCGGCTGGCCGGCGACGTGCAGCGTGACCTTGGTCCCGTCGAAGCGCGTGACCTCGCGGCCTTCGATCGCGGCCACGAGCGCGGGCACGTCGCCCACCACGAGGTCGATGAGGTGGCCTTCGAGCGCCTCGCGCTCGGTGAAGGACTTGCTTTCCACGACCGCCTGCTCCGCGAGAGAGGCGTTGCGGCCGCGCCGCTCGGCCTTGCTCCGGATGTAGGCGGCGGCGTCGGAGGTGACCTTCTTCGACATCACCTCGTCCATCGCCCCCCCCATCCCCGACACCGGATGGGCGGCGCCGATGTTGGTGCCGGGCGCCATGGCGGCCACGTCCGCGACGACAGTGATGAGGAAGCCGGCGGAGGCGGCGCGCGCTCCGGAGGGGCCGACGAAGACCGCCACCGGAACGCGCGAGTTGAGCATCGCATCGATGATCTGCCGCATGGACGTGTCGAGGCCGCCCGGGGTGTCGAGCCTGAGCACGATGAGGGGCGCGCCCTCGGCGGCGGCGCGATTGATGGCGGACACCACGTGCGCGGCGCTGATCGCATGCACGACGCCGGTGAGCTCGACGACGGGAATGTCGGCCGGAGCCGGGGCGGCGAAAGCGGCGGCGGCGAGGGTCAGCGGGACGAGGCGTCGGCAGATCCCGACGGACACGCGGAAGTGTAACGGCCCCAATAGCTTCCTGTCAATGGACGGATGGCGGCCGACTACCCGCAGGGAGGCCGGGCGGCGTAGAATCGGGATCATGTTTGGAACACTCGGCGGACCCGAGATCATCCTGATCCTCGTCGTTGCCCTCATCGTGTTCGGCCCGCGCCGTCTCCCCGAGATCGGTAAGAGCATGGGCAAGATGCTGGCGGAATTCCGGAAGGCGTCGAACGACTTCAAGCGCACCATCGAAGACGAGCTCGAAGCGGAAAAGACCAAGGAATCGCCGTCCCCGCCGATCTCGCCGCCCGCGACCGCTGACACCGTGCCGCCCGCGACGGAGGTGACGGCAGCGGCGGGGACGGCGCCGGAGGGGACGGCGGCGGCAGTGCCGGAGGCCTCGGCCACTCCCGCTCCCCCGGCGGACGCTTCGGCGACGAGCGGAGGCACGCCGGAGTCCGAGCCGCACCTCGAACGCCCGGCCGAGCCCGTGGTCAGCCGCGATCGTTCCGCGGACAAGAGCTAGGCCGCGGACCGGATGGCCGCGATCAGCCCGGACCGGATGACGTTCCTCGAGCACCTGGACGAGCTCCGGGTGCGCCTCATGCACAGCCTCGGCGCGCTCGTCGTGGGGACGATCGTCTGCTGGGGGTTCCACGAGCGCATCTTCCACTTCCTGACCCAGCCCTTGCGCAACGCCTATCCGGCGGTGAAGTTCATCACCACGGGGCCGACCGAAGCCTTCATGATGTACATGAAGATGTCGTTCTTCGTCGGCATCTTCCTGGTCGCGCCGTACATCCTCTACCAGGTCTGGGCCTTCATCGCCCCCGGCCTCTACGCGCACGAGAAGGCCTACGCGGTGCCGTTCATCGTGGCCGGGTCGCTCTTCTTCCTCCTCGGCGGGGGATTCGGCCACTACATCCTGTTCCCCACCACCTTCAAGTTCCTCTACGAATTCGCGGGCGACGACATGCAGTTCCTGCCCAAGGTGGACGAGTACTTCGAGTTCTATTCCTGGTTCCTGCTCGGCCTCGGCCTCGTGTTCCAGATCCCGGTGATCATCTTCGTGCTCGCCCGCATCGGAATCGTCACCCCGGGGTTCCTGATGCGGCAGTTCAAGTTCGCGGTGCTCGTCTCGTTCATCGTGGCCGCCATCGTCACGCCCAGCGCCGATGTGGTGAACCAGACGCTGCTCGCGCTCCCGATGATGGGCCTCTACCTGCTCGGCGTGCTGGTGGCGTGGATGTTCGGGCGAGCCCGCCAGACGCCAGAAGGAGTCCGCAAAGATCAGGGTGGTGCGGACTCCTAACCTAATGGGCCCATTAGGAACGCGTCCCAGCTGGCGGGGACGCGTTCCTAGTAGGACTGCTTGACCGCCAGGGAAGCGGCGTCCGGCAGTTTGAAGGTGACGGTGGAACCCACCAGCGCCTTCTCGCCCCGCGCCTGCCCCGCGCTCAGCTCCACGACGTAGGAGGCGCGGGCGAGCGGGTAGTAGACCTCGCAGTCCTTGTCTTCCTTCGCGGTGCAGGGCGGCACCTTCTCCGCGAGGTGGACGACCTTGTGGTCGGCGTCCAGCCACAGGATGTCGATGGGGAACTTGCAGTTCTTCATCCAGATCCCGTGGAAGTCGGGCCGCTCGAACAGGAACAGCATCCCGTGGTCGAGGGGCAGGGACGGACGGAACATGAGGCCCATGGCGCGGTCCTCGTCTTTGACCATCACCTCGGTCTGGAGCACCTTGCCCGAGGGCAGGGTCAGCGGGATGACGGCGGGACGCTCGCCCGCGCGAGCGGAGGGCAGGACGAGGAGAGCGAGAGCGAGGAGAGGAGCAGCCACGCGCATGCGTCGATGGTACCGGAGTCGCCTCCGCCAGGGCAACGCGTCGCGTCAACCCGCCGTACGAAGGGCCCGCCAGGTGACGGCGCCCAGCGCGGTGACCACGGCGACGAGTCCGACCCAGAGAAGCACCGGGCTTCTCTCCGTCCACGGAGGCGGCGCGGGTGGAGCGACGGGCATCGCCTGCGGCGCGAGGAGCGGGGCCGGCTGGGCACGCGCCGCGAACAGCGCGGGGTCACCCGCCGTGCGCGCGAGGTCGTACGTGGGTGCGGAGGGGCGCAGGTCGCCATACCGCAGCCGGTACTGATCGCCCGTCCGGGCCTCGAAGACGAGGCGTTCGACCGGCACCAAGGCGGTCGCCCCCCGGATGGCGAGCGGGCGGTCGTTGCGGTTGCGGATTCGCAGCCGCAGCACCCGCTCGCGGCCGGCCACGTCCACGCGCAACCCTTCGCGTAGCGTGCCTCCCTCGTCGTAGCGATAGAGCGCGCACTCTCCCAGGTACCGCCAGGCCAGGGGAAGGCCGGGCGCCCCCTCGCGGGGAGGAGGCGGATCCACGCGGGCCTCCACCACGACGCCGCGGAAGAAGACGGGATCGGCCACGTCGAGCTCGAGACCGCGAAAGGGCTGATGGCGTGCGCCGAGGTCGAGGGTGAGGATGGTCTCGCGCGCGGGCGCGTCCTCGGTGCGGGTGAGACGGGGGGTGAGCGTCACCTCACGCGGCCGCCGTTTCTGGGCGGGGCGCGTCGAGGCCTCGAGGATCTCGATCCTCTCCGGGTCGTCCGGCCCGTTGTAGACGGTGACGCGCAGCGCCGGGAAGTTGTTCTCGGGGAGCGGCACCGTCTCGTAGCGCGCGGAGGTCGGACCGGGCACGGCGAAGACGTAGGCGGAATCCGTGAGCGTCGCCCAACGCGGATCGTCCCGCGCCCGCCCCTCGACCTTCACCCGCCGCCGGAAGTTGTCTCCGCTGAGGGTCAACGTGAGCTGCGACTTCAAGGTCGGTCCACCGAAATCGAGCGTGGCCTCCGCCTGCCGCCCCCGCGTGAACGCGCGGTTGACGATGCGGGGGCGCTGCTCGGGCCGCACACTCTCGTCGAAGGCGCGCTCGACCAGGTAGGGCACCTCGGTGCCGGCGGTATCGAGCACGCGCAAGTCGCCGAGATCCTCGCGAGCGCCCTCGTAGACGGCCGCGTCGAGGGTCAGGGCCACGCCGATGGCGGGCCACAGGGCCAGCGCGGCCGCCGCCGCGAGCGGCCCTCTCACGCGGCCTCGCGCGTGGCCAGCCGCTCGCGGAAGCGCAGGTTCAGATAGGCGCCCGCGGTCAGGAGCACGGCCAGGGCCAGGAACGCGAGCATGCGATACGGGAGCGAGAAGCTGGAGAGGTCCCAGAAGACCACCTTCCCCGCCGTGAGCGCGAACAGGCCGTACGCGCAGTAGAAGAGCGGGTGGCTGCGCAGGGCGAGGCCCGCCGCGAGGAGCGCGGTCGCGAAGACCGTCCACAGCACCGACACCGCGAGCCCGCCGACGCGGCGCGCGTCCTGGGCGGCCACGAGGTCGCCCGCCCGATCGGCCCGCGCCGCCTGCTGAGCGAACGTGCCGCTCGTCTCGCTCGTGAGCACGCCGAACAGCAGCACGAGGGCGACCACCGCCAGCAGGGGCCGGATCGCGCGATCGGGCGCGCTCGCGTCGGCGCCGGTCTCCCGGGTGAGGAGCAGGGACACGCCCATCGCGGCGATCACGAACATCCAGGTGGCGAATCCCGCGTTGAAGACGGGATCGAAGGCCCCCCGGTGCAGCGGGAGGTGCCGAGCGAAGAGCCGCATCGTGGCCAGGCCCAGCACACCGTATCCGCCGAGGCGGGCGAGCGCGGACTGGAAGCGCAGCCCGAGCCAGAGCAGGAGGACGCCCTCGACCGCCCATGCCAGCGTGATGCCGTGGAGGCCGAGCTGGACGGGAATGGCGACGGTGAGGAACGACGCGGCCAGGCCCAGCAGTACGCGCGCCTGCGGCACGTCACGGCGGCCTCCGCTGAGCGCGGCCAGGCCCGTGACGAGGTAGAGGACGGCCAGGGCCACGGAAGCGAGGCCCAGCATCTTCGGGTTGGTCGTGTAGAGGACCCGGTACAGCACCGTCCAGGTGAACAGCGCCGTGACCAGGTGGGCGATGCCATCGGCGAGGCGCAGGGGGACGCGCGACAGGAGGCCGCGCACCAGGAGCGCGATCAGGTAGGCGCCGGCCACGGGAAGACCGATGAGATAGGCATCCGAAGCACGATCGGGACGGAAGAACGCGTCCATCCAGGCCAGCACGGAGAGGGCGGCGCCGCCCGCGCCGATCGCCTCCGCCCAGTCCCAGCGCCGTCGGACGAGGATCGCGACGCCGGCCTGCGCAAGCAGGTAGGCGAGCAGCGCGCGCGGACGGTTGGTGGCATGGCACAGCCCGATCGAGACGAGGGCGGCGCCGATCAGGACCGCGCCTTCCATCGCCACCGGCGGGGTGACCGCCCCCCCGACCCAGGGCACGGTGAGGATCAGCAGGGCGCCGACGACCCAGGCGGCAGCGAGGCCGAACGCGTCCGCCCGATAGTAGGCGCCGCACCAGGTCAGCAGCGGCAGGCCCATGGCCAGCCCGGCGAGCAGCACGAACGCCCAGTGCCGGCGCGCCGCCTCCCGGACGGCCGCCGCGCCGAGGGCAAGGGCGAGCAGGAGCAGGATCTCCGGACGATCGGCGCTGCCCGCGAGCACGCTCAGCCCCAGGCCGGCCATCGTGAAGACGGCGCCGAGACCCAGGCCGCGCTCCTTGGGCGCCATTCCCAGCGCGAAGAGCGCCGTGAAGAGCACCAGACCGAAGGCGGCGGTCTCGAAGTGCTCGGGGGTGAAGAACTGGGCGTACCAGCCGCCATAAAGAAGGATCGTGCCCAGGAGCGCGAGCGGCACCGTTTCCGGCCACGGCTTGCGGTGGTCGAGGATCAGGGCGCCGGCATCGAGCACGGCGAGGAACAGGAAGAGGGCGAGCGCCTTGTCCTCGCCGGTCGAGAGCAGCATCGGCGTCATGTAGCCGCCGATCCAGGCCAGCGCGGCCAGGATCCGTGCGTCGAGGCGTGCCGCCAGCAGGACGGCGGAGCCGGTGATGGCGACCATCAGCGTTCCCGACGCGCCGCGCGGAATCAGGTGATAGAAGGCGTGCGCGGCGAACGCGGACGTGTAGAGACCGGCCAGCCCCGCCCCGGCCAGGGCCAGGAGACCGAGCCCGAAGACGGCCCCGAACAGGACGCGCCCGGTCGGGCCGACCCAGTTGTTGTCCCATGCGATCTTCACGAACAGGCCCAGGGTCACCACGAACGCGAGGCCGGCGCCGGCGGCGAGGATCTTGGGGCCGAGGTTCGAAGCGAAGTCGCCGGCGGGAGGGCGCGGGGGCGCGACCGGTGATGATCGCCGCGGCACGCGAGCCTCCGACGGCACGGGCACGGACCTCTCGTGGGCAGCGGCCGCCGGCACCGGCGGCGGGGTGAGTGGGGGCAGTGGAGGTGGGGGCGAAGCGACCGGTCGCGCCGCCGAGGGCGGAGCCGCCTTGGCCGGGACCGGAGGCGGAGTCGTAGTGGTGGGCGGAGACGCTGTCCAGCGGTCCACGCGCGTCCGCAGGATGCCGAGTTCGGTCCGCACGTCTCCCAGCTCACGCGCCAGGGCCTGCAGGCGCATGAACGCGAACACCGCCAGGAACGGCGAGGCCAGAAGCAGCGCCACGACCGCGATCAAGGCCACTGCGACCAGGGGCTCCATCGGTCCTCCCCACGCGGGGTCATCGGCGCCGCGCTCTTCTAGCGTACGGAGCGGGCACGCTCGCGCGCCCCGTCGCTGTGACGCTTCCGGAACCGTCTCACCGGGTGCTTCGCCCGACGTGCGACTCGAACGCAGCGCCGCCGCGGCGCGTATGTTACCGCGGCGGCGCGGGCGTCGTCGTCGGATGTGGCGCCGGAGCGCGGGCGCTATGGCGGGGGTGGCGACAGCGCCGGCACCGTGGGCACAGCCGCGGGCGACGGCGGAGGCGTCGACCGGTCGGCCTCGAGATACTCCTGGAGGTCGGCGGCCGCCCGTTTGGCCCGAGGGTCGCCGGCGTGCTCGTAACAATCGGCGCGCGCCTGCAGCATGTCCGGCCGCCAGGGCAGGTGCCTCTCCAGCGGCGCCATCGCTTCCCGACAGCGCTCCCACAGGCCACCCGACCGCGCGACGAGCACGCACAAGAAGAGCCTCTCCTGCTCGAGCGCGCGCACGGAGAACGGCAGTGCCAGCGCGTCGTACAGGCGTGGCGCCGTCTCGGGGTTCGCGGCCGCGATCTCCCGGGCCAGCGCGAGGCCACGCTCCATCGCGGCCTGGCTCGGCCAGGGATCGCCGCGGTAACGCGTGAAGGCGGAGACGAGGGCGTCCACCGCGACGTCGACCCGTCCGAGCCGGTAGGCGAGGCGCGCCGCCGCCGCATCCGCCTCCGCCGGGACGGCCGCGCCCAGGGCCCGGATGTACGGCGCCGCGTCCGTGTCTCCGCGCTCCGCGAGGCCCTCCGCGAAGAGAGCGATCTCGACGAGACCCGAGGGCGGCCGCGGCTGCTTCCGGAAGGTGTCCACGGCGTCGGCCAGGCGCCCGTTCGCATAAAACCTGTGGGCGATGATGCGGTCGCGCTCTTCGGCGGATGCGCGACGCGGAAGGGTCGCCCAGTCGGAGGCGATGGTGTAGATCTCGACGCGGTGCCGCGCCACCCGGTCCCAGTCGATGGCCCCGGTGACGGCCGGACGATCGGCGCCAAGAGCGGCGGCGATGGCACGCATGCGCTTCACGTCGAACACCGTCTTCTGCGCCACCATGCGCGCGAACGAGAACTCGACGGAGTTGCGGTCGTCCGTGTTGATCTCCTCGCCCATGTCCAGGACGTGCCGCGCGAGGGGAGGTCCGGCCACGAACGCGCCCAGCAGCTCACTGACATCGGTCACGCGCCAGGCGTTGCGCAGCGCGCTGGCGAACGGCTCCTGGCGGATGCGCGCCTCGAGGGAGGCGGCGTCGTGGCGCAGGGGCCGTCGGGAGGCGACGAGGACGAGATCGACGTTGTGGACCTGCCAGACCTCCACTTCCGGGAACACGGTGGCCAGGGTGGCCAGGATCGTGGACATCGTGCGCTCGTCCACCTCGTAGGCCTGCACCCATTGCAGGAAGACCCCGTCGGGGGAGAGCCGTGAATCGACGGCCTGGTAGAACTCGCGCGTGAAGAGGCTGGCGATCCCCGCCCGGTAGGGATTGGAAGGCTCCGAGAACACGAGGTCGTACTGGCCGCGCCCGGTCATGAGGACTTCGCGCGCGTCTCCGGTGGTGACGTGCACACGCGGGTTGTCCAGGGCGCGCCGGTTGACGGGCGCGCACAAGCGCGCGACGTGGAGGATCGCGGGCTCCAGCTCGACCACGTCCGTACGCTCCATGCCCGGGACGTCGGCCAGCCAACCCGCGGTGCTTCCCGTTCCCAGGCCGATGACGAGCGAGCGATGCACCTCCGGACGGAGCAGAGCCCCCAGCAGCCCGCCCATGACCTGGGTGGGGGCGTCGTCGCGCGCGTTGCCGTCGATCTTCCCGTTGACCACGAAGGAGAGGCCGGCGAGGGCCTGCACGGCGACGCTGCTCTCGACACCTTCCCTCTCCCAGAGGACGAAACGGCGCGAATCGTTGAGCCAGGCGCGATAGCCGTTGGGTCCGCGCAGCGGCCCAGGACCGAGGGTCATGATGCGTCCCACGCCTACGCCGCCGTGCCGCCAGGCGGCGGTCGGGCCGGGAAGGGCGAGGAGAGAAACCGCGACCGCGGCCGCGCCGACGAACGTGAGGGCAAGGACGGGCGGCGGGCGGTCGGGAGTGGCCAGGAGCGCGGCCAGGGCGAGGGCCACGAGCATCAGCGCGGCCGCACGCCAGCATCCGGGTGCGGTGAGAAGAGGGAGCAGGCCGAAGCCGCCGGCGAGGGCGCCCGCGATCCCCCCGACCGTGTTCCAGAAGTAGGCGAGCCCGACGTGGCGGGCGACACGATCGCGGCCCCGGCCGAGCAGCGCGATCAGGAGCGGGAATTGGGCGCCCGCCACGGCGGCCGCGGGCAAGACCACGATCCCGGTCACGACCGTCCATCCCTCGACGTGACCCCAGAGGCCCGCGCCCGGTCCGGGGCGGAGCCGCAGCGCGAGCAGGGCCAGCCGGTCTCCGATCGCGTAGGGAACGGCGAGGCAGGCCGCCTCGGCCAGGCACGTGAGGGCGAAGGCGGTGAGGCTCGGACCGCGCCGTCCGACGACGAACGGGTAGGCGAGGCCGCCGAGGGCGATACCGGCCAGGGCCACCGCCAGCACGAGCCCGAACGTGTAGACGGTGCCGCCGAGGATGGGCCCAAGCATGCGGTACCACACCAGCTCCATGAGGAAGAACGCGAACCCGACGATGGCGGCGGCCGCGAGCACGAACCTCGGAGAGGCCGCCACCGCGCGGTCGGCGGTCGGACCTTCGTCGGTGACCGGGGGCACGAGGCCCATGCCCTGCGCGCGGGCCAGGACGGCCGCCCCCAGGGCCACCAGGAGGTTGGTCAGGCTGGCCAGCCACAGCGTATGCCGCGTGCCGAAGGTCTCGAGCATGAAGAACGTGGTGGCCAGGCAGCCGGCCACCGCGCCCATCGTGTTCACTCCGTAGAGGACCGCGGTGGCGCGCCGCGACGCGTCGCCCTCCCCCTCGACCGCGCGCGCCGCCGCGCCCAGC
>WNFC01003756.1_pt1 | contig 17433 bp, 20 predicted proteins | sample 5400541 | NCBI WGS metagenome assembly WNFC01 (sample SAMN13153342, study PRJNA577476) | soil metagenome | isolation source: 120 cm saprolite under Douglas fir tree site 2 hole 2 replicate 1 | place: USA:California | collected 2015-04-18
CGATCGCCGTGCTGCAGAACGCGGCCGCGCTGGAGCGCGCGGCGCTCGAGCTCGGTATCGATTCGGCGGCCGAGAACATCGACTACCTGGAGGTGCGATGGGCGCCGCGACTGCATCTGCGGAGCGGCCTGAGCGTCGGAGAAGTGATCACTTCGGTTCTCGCGGGGCTCAACGCCGCACCACTGCGCGCGGTGGCCATCGTGTGCGCGATGCGCCACCACAGCGTCGAGGAGAACGTCGCCCTCGCGAGGGAGGCGGGGCGGTTTGCCGGCCGAGGCGTGGTGGGCTTCGATCTGGCGGGCGACGAGGTGCAGTACCCGGCGGCGCCACAGCGTCCGGCCTTCGAAGCCGCGCGCGCGGCAGGATTGCGCCTCACGTGCCACGCCGGCGAGGCTGGCGAGCCGTCACACGTCGAGGATGCGCTGGACCTGGGGGTGGAGCGAATCGCGCACGGGGTGATCGGGGCTCGCGATCCGCGCATCGTGGAGCGCATCCGATCAGAGGGCGTCGTGCTCGACCTGTGCCCGACCGCGAACTGGAAGTGCAAGGCGGTGCCGAACCTGGCGGAGCATCCATTGCCGCGATTGGTGCGCGCCGGGGTGCGCTGCACGATCAGCACCGACTCGCGCACCGTCGCCGACACCACCCTCAGCCACGAGTTCGAGCTCGCGGCTGGGATGGGGATGAGCGACGAAGATCTGAGCCGGTGCAATGAAACTGCCTACGCGGCTAGGTTCGGCTAAGGAAACCCACGCCCCTCTCCCTAACCCTCTCCCCTGCGGGGAGAGGGGAGGGCGGATTCGATCGCCTCTCTGGTCTCCATGGCGATGAAGACCAGCAGCACTAGAGCAGCGACGTATTCCGCCCACCACCAGCCGGCGATCAAGTTGAGGCCGGCTCCGACCAGCGTCGCGGCCGCCAGATAGGCGCAGGTGATCGTTTCCGCGATGTCGGCTCGCAGCGCCGGACTGCCGATCACGAGGTTGGCGCGGCGCTTGCGCCACGCCAGCAGCGGCATGACGAGAACGGCTGCGGCAGCCACCCCAAGAGCACGGCCGAAATCCTGGTCGCGCGTCGCTCGACGGATTCCATTCGCTCCGAGCCTGCTCCCCGCGCCTCAGACGACAGCCTCCACAGCAATGTGCCCCCACTGATGAGCTCGATCACGCTGTCGAAGCCGAAGGCGGTGAGCAGCACGCTGCGCGCCACGACTCCGGCCCCGATTGCGAGCACGGCCTCGACGGCCATCCACAAGACCGTGACGACCTCCAGACGGACTCCGACGCGAACCGCATCCGTACGTAAACTCACGCCCCTCTCCCTAACCCTCTCCCCTGCGGGGAGGGGGATTGCTCAGTTGGTGCCGAAGAGGCGGTCACCGAAGTCGCCGAGACCCGGAACGATGTACGCCTTGTCGTTGAGGCGTTCGTCCAGCGCCGCGGTGTAGATGACGACCTCGGGATGGCGCTCCTCCAGCACCTTGACGCCTTCCGGCGCCGCCACCACGCAGACCATGCGCGTGTCGCGGCCGCCCGCCTCCTTGATCAGGTCCAGAGCTTGCGCGGCCGAGCCGCCGGTGGCGAGCATCGGGTCGAGCAGCAGCGGCACCTTGCCCTTCAGCTTCGGCAGCTTTTTGTAGTAGATCCGCGCCACGGCGGTCTCCTCGTCCCGCTCGAGGCCGATGTAGCCGACGCTCACGCGCGGTAGCAGCTCCAGGACTGGCGCCAGCAGTCCAAGGCCTGCGCGCAGCACCGGGATCGCGACCACCTCGCGCTCGACCAGGATGGCCGCGGCCTCGGCGAGCGGTGTCTGCACCGTCCCGCGCCGCACCGGAAGGTCCGCGGTCGCCTCATACAGCAGGAGCGTGATGAGCTTGCGAGCGAGGACTCGGAACTCTTCGGGAGGGGTCGCGGAATCGCGGAGGCCGGCGAGACTGTCGGCGACCAGCGGGTGTCTACTTACCTTTAGCGGCACGGTCGTGCTCGATCAGGCGGCGGAGAGCATCGACGGCGACCCGGAGCATGCGGTCCATGTACTTCGGGTCCAGGTGATGGATCTCGCCCGCGCCGAGCTCGTCGACGCAGAGGTTGATCGTACCCGCGCGCCGCTTGCGAATGCGGGAGACGACGAAAAGCGTGGACGACTCCATGTCGTTGCTCAGGATGCCCGCGCGCGACCACATCTCGAGCTCGTCGCGCAGGTGGGGCCGCGGCATCGTATCGGGTACGAGGTCGGAGTAGAGGGCATCGACCGAGCGGAGGATGCCGACGTGGTGGGGCGCGCCGGCGGCGGTGCATGCCTCGACCAGGGCGTTGACGACGTCGCGTGACGCGATCGCGGGGTATTCGGGCGGGACGTAGCCGTTGGGCGTGCCCTCGCTGCGCACCGCCCCGATGCCGATGACGAGGTCGCCCATCTTGATCTCGGGCTGCGCGGCCCCGCACGTGCCGACGCGGAGGAAGGTATGCACGCCGAGCTCGCTCAGCTCCTCCACCGCGATCGCCACCGACGGCCCGCCCATGCCGGACGAGATGGTCGAGACCGGGACGCCCAAGAGGCTGCCTGTGAACGTGCGGTACTCGCGGCTGAACGCGATTTCGCGGGCGCCGTCGAGGTACTTGGCGATCATGGGCGTGCGGCCAGGATCGCCAGGAATCAGCACGTACTCTCCGACATCGCCTTGCGCGAGCCCGATGTGGTACTTCTTCTCTCCGGTCGCCGCCACCGCAGCGAAGTCTAAGGGCACTGGGAAGAGGGAGTTAGGGCCGGGCTTGGGTGGATTCGAAGCGTGGTTTGCGTGTTAACGTATTGACTCCCAAACAAATGTTTGGTAGGCTTTCACCATGGTAGGGGTAGGGGTCACATCCCTCTCGAGACTGGAAGAGGCAGTGCGCGATTTCCATCGCGATCACGCGTCCTACGAGGACGACCCCAAGCGTCTGCGCGCCGCCATTGACGCCCTGGAGCTCGAGTTCTCCTCGATGGTGCGACGAGTCCAGCAACGAGGTGATCACCTCCTGGACGGGAACATCACCGCTGCTGCCTGGATCAGCCGGACCTGCGGCATGTCAGTGACCTCTGCGGCTGATCGGCTCTGTGTCGGCGAGCAGCTGCAATCGATGCCCAAGGTGGCGGCGGCGCTCGGCTCTGGGGAGATCGGCTTTCAATCCGCCTCCGTCCTCTGCCACCTCCGCGACCAGCTTGGCGACAAGCGAGACCTCTTCAACGAGGACGAGATGCTCGACTTCGCGCGCCGATTCTCAGTTTTCAACCTGCGCATGCTGTGTCGCTACGCCAGGCATGTCGCCGATCCCGACGGCTTCTTCAAGGATGCCGAGGAAAACCACTTGCGGCGCCGCCTTCATATCAGCCTGATGTCAGATGGGATGCACGCGATGGACGGCATCCTCGACCCTGAGTGTGGGGCGGCTGTGAAGACGGCGCTGGATTCGCTGGCCAAGCGGCGAGGGCCGGAAGATGATCGGTCGCATTCGCAGCGCATGCACGACGCCCTGGCCGAGGTGGTTCATCACGCGATGGACGAGGGGAGGCTGCCGCGGCGCAATGGCGTGAAGCCCCACGTCACGGTCACGACCACACTCGAGGGCTTGAAGAACGAGCTCGGCGCTCCGCCGGCCGAGCTCGAGCTCTCGCTGCCGATCTCCACACGGACCCTGGAGCGCATCGCATGCGACTGCACGATCTCACGCGTCCTGCTCGCGGACTCGATGGTTATCGACGTCGGCCGCGCGACTCGAGTCAACTCTGCTCCGAGGCGGCGGGCGCTTCGGATCAGAGATAAAGGCTGCCGGTTCCCGGGCTGCGACCGGCCGGTCAACTGGTCGACTCCACATCACATCGTTGCCTGGTCGCGTGGCGGACCGACTGATATGGCCAACGAAGTCCTGCTCTGCTACTACCACCATCGGCTGGTGCACGAAGGTGGCTGGCAGGTTATCAAGGCGGGTCGCGAGTTCCGATTCCTGCCGCCCGAACGTGTCGTGATGAGACGAGCACGAGGACCGGGGGTGCGCTGGGCGGCTTAGGCCGTAGTCAGGCTCTACCCACCCGCGTAACCCCGTCCTTGTCCACTCGGGCGAGCACGTGGGGCGGCCGCTTGACCTCGTGCGGGCTGAGCCGCCACGCATTCTGCAGGCGACTCATGACTGATCGCGCGAGCTCTTGGGAGCGCGCGTGGACGACGGCCAGCGGCTCGCCGGCTCGAATGCGGGCGCCCACCGGGGCCTCGATCACGATGCCGGCGGCATGGTCGACGGGGTCCTCCTTCTTCTTACGGCCAACGCCCAGCTCAAGCCCCGCCAGCCCCACCTCGAGGGCGTCGATCGCCTCCACGTAGCCATCCGCCACCGAGAGCACCTGCAGCTGGATCGGCGCCACCGGCAAGCCTTTCTCGATCTGGCCGCCCTGGGCGGCCAGCATCTGCAGAAACTTCTCGCGGCCGGAGCCGGATCGTAGGGCGTCGTCAGGATCGTTGCGAACCTCCGCCAGCCAGCACATCTCACGCGCGACCACGAGCGAAACCTGCACCAGCTCTTCGTCTCCCTTGCCGGCCAGCGCGTCGAGCGCCTCCTGCACCTCCAGCGCGTTGCCCACCGAGCGGCCGAGTGGGTTGTCCATGGCCGTGACTAGCGCTACGGTGCGCCGTCCCGCCCCCTCACCCAGCAGCACCATCTCGGTCGCCAGCTCCTCGGCCGCGGCCACATCGGGCATGAAGGCGCCACGCCCGAACTTGACGTCGAGCACGATCGCGTCGGCGCCGGCGGCGATCTTCTTGGACATCACGCTGGAGGCGATGAGCGGCACCGACGGCACGGTCGCGGTGACATCGCGCAGCGCGTACAGCGCCTTGTCTGCCGGCACCATGTGCGGCGACTGCGCGGCGACCGCGATCCCCACCTGACTGACCTGTCGGATGAACCGGTCGGGGTCGAGGTCGACGGTGAGCCCGGGCACCGACTCGAGCTTGTCCAGCGTCCCGCCCGTATGCGCGAGCGCACGACCGCTGAGCTTCGGCACCTTGACGCCGCACGCGGCCGCCAGCGGCGGGCCGATGAGCGTGACCTTGTCACCCACGCCGCCGGTCGAATGCTTGTCCACCTTCGTGCCTGGAATCCCGCTCAGGTCGAGGACCTCGCCGCTCCGGACCATCGCCTGTGTGAGTGCGAGCGTCTCGGCGCGGGTCATGCCCCGGATGCAGACGGCCATGAGCCAGGCCGCCATCTGGTAGTCGGGAATGTCGCCGCGCAGGTAGCCGGAGAGCAGGAATTCGATCTCCTCGGGGGGGTGCTCGCCGCCGTCCCGCTTGCGGCTGATGACCTCGAGCGCCTGCACCGGCGCCTAGCCCTTCTTGTACGGCTTGCCCACCGCCGCCGGTGCCACCGCTCGGCCCATCGCCCCAGCCACCACGATGATCGTGAGCACGTACGGGATCATCCCCAAAAACTGGAGCGGTATCGGGACGTGGAACACGCTTTGCAGGCGGCTCCCGAGCTGGTCCGAACCCGAAAACAACAGCGACGCGCCGAATGCTCCCGAGGGGGTCCACTTGCCGAAAATCATGGCCGCCAGGGCGATGAACCCTCGCCCTCCGGTCATGTTGGGCAGAAAGTTACCGATCTGCTGGAGGCTGAAATAGGCGCCACCAAGACCGGCCAGCGCACCGCTCGTTATGACGTTGACATAGCGGACGAAATAGACGTTGATGCCGGCCGTCTCAGCTGCGCGCGGGTGCTCGCCGCAGGCTCGCGTCCTGAGCCCCCAGACCGTTCGGAACAGCACGAAGTGGACGACGAATAGCAACACGAGCATCGCGTACGTCACGAACTGGTTCTGGAAGAAGATCGGGCCCAGCACCGGGATCGACGACAACAGCGGCACGTTCCAGTGTGGGAGGGTGCCCGGGCCGGCTGTGGTAGCAGACTCGAGGTAGGTTCGATAGAACACGCCCGTGATGCCGACCGCCAGGATGTTGATCACCATCCCGCTCACGATCTGGTCGACAAGGAACGAGATGGACAGCACCGCGTGCAGCGATGCGATGAGCATTCCCGAAACCACCGCCGCGAGCACACCCAGCCAAAGGTTGTGCGTGAAGAACGCAACGCCGTATCCGATGAAGGCGGCGGTCAACATGATTCCTTCGAGCGCAATGTTGACCACGCCTGAGCGCTCGGACATCATTCCCCCCATCGCCGCAAGCGCCAGCGGCGTGGCGGTTACCAGTGTGATGCTGAGCAGGCTGACCGGATCGAGCTGGTGAAGGAAGTCGCTCATGTGACCGGCGCTTCCGTGTCCCTCTGGGTGATCTGGACGGTCGCACCAGGCGCGCGGCGGAGCCGGAACAGCCAGCCAACGATCACGGGCGCGGCCACGAAGATGATCACCGCGGCCTGCACGATCGAGATCAGGTCCGAGGATACCTGGGTCTCGAGCTGCATGAAGCTGGCGCCGTTGTGAAGCGCGCCGAACAGCAATGCGGCAGGCAGCACTCCCCAGGGATTGCTGCGAGCCAGGAGGGCAACCGCGATGGCGTCGAAGCCGTAGCCGGCCGCCACGGTGTCGGTCATGTGGTAATTGACTCCGAGCACCTCGACGATGCCCGCGAAACCGGCGAGCGCGCCCGATATGACCATCGTGAGCACAATCGTCCATCCGACGGAGATGCCCGCCGCACGCGCCGCACCCTGGTTGAACCCCACCGCCCGGAGTCGAAAACCGATCGTCGTGCGCTCGATGAGGAACCAGACCACGGGCACCGCGAGCAAGGCGACTATGAAACCGAGGTGGAGGCGGCTCCCCGCCACGAGGATCGGGAGCACAGCGCCACCGTCGATGTTGGGAGTGCGCGGCGTTGACACGCCGGGGGCGAGCATCAATCCAGGCGTGTCCACCAGGTAGCTGGCGACCAGGAAGGCGACGTAGTTGAGCATGATCGTGGTGATGACCTCATGGGCGCCGAAGCGAGCTTTCAAACCCCCGGCGATCGAGGCCCACAGGGCCCCACCCACCATGCCGGCCAACAAACCAAGCGGCACTTCGATCAACGCCGGCAGGCCGTGGATGCTATAAGCCACGAAGGTACCGGTGAGCGAGCCAATGTAAAACTGGCCTTCGGCGCCGATGTTGAAGAGTCCCGCCCGGAATCCGAGAGCCACGGCCAGCCCAAGCCCAACGTAAGGGGTGGTGCTCACCAGGGTCTCCGCGAGTGCGTTGTGGTTTATGAAAGCGCCCGCGAAGAGGGCGCTATAGGCCTGGATCGGGTCGGCGCCCGCAGCGACGATGGCGATGGCGCCGACGAGAAAGCCGCAGAGCACCGACACCAGCGGAACCAGGACCGTGGAAACGATCCGGCCCCCCCAGGCCGCGAGCATCAGGCGGCGCCGGCCATGAGTAGGCCCACACGCTCGCGATCGGCTTCGTTCGCATCGATGACAGCGGCGACTCGGCCTCGATAGAGAACCGCGACGCGATCAGCCAGCGAAAGCACCTCATCGAGCTCGGAGGAGATCAGCAGCACAGCCAATCCTCGGTCCCTGTCGCTGACGATTTGCCGATGAATGAACTCGATCGAGCCGACATCAACCCCCCGGGTCGGCTGGCTCGCGATGAGGACCTTGGGCAGGGTGCCCAGCTGGCGGGCCACGACCAGCTTCTGCTGGTTGCCGCCGGATAACGAGCTGACCGGCTGGTCCGGACTCTGGACGCGGATGTCGAAGGTCTTGATCAATCGCCCGCCGTACTCGGCGATGGCTTTGTACTGGCGGACCATCCAGCGAGCGAACGGAGGGCGGTCGTAGTCGTCGAGCACCAGGTTGTCGGCCACCGACAGCTCGAGAATCACGCCCATGCGATGGCGATCAGGCGGAATGAGTCCAAGGCCGTCGTGGAGCCGCGTCCGTGTGGTTGCGTGGCTGATGTCGCGCCCGTCCAACCGCACGTGCCCGGCGCTCGCCGGCCGCAGGCCCATGATCGCCTCGACCAGCTCGTTCTGCCCGTTGCCCTCGACGCCGGCAATCCCGAGTATCTCGCCGGCTCGGACCTCGAGGCTTACGCGGTCCACCGCCACGTGACGGCGGTCGTCCAGAACGACCAGGTCTTCGATGCTCATTGCGATCGCTCCGGGTTGGGCTGGCTTCTTGTCGACACTCAACAGCACCGGGCGGCCCACCATCATCCGGGCCAGGTCAGCGGGGCTCGACTCCTTCGGCGTCGTGGTCGCGACGACCCGGCCGCGGCGCATCACGGTGATCTGGTCGGCAATCTCCATGACCTCGGCGAGCTTGTGCGTGATGAAAATGACCGCATTGCCCTCGGCCACAAGGGTGCGGACGATCTCGAACAGGCCATTGATCTCCTGCGGCGTGAGGACCGCAGTCGGCTCGTCGAGGATGAGCAGTCGGGCGCCGCGGTAGAGAGCCTTGAGGATTTCCACACGCTGTTGCAGCCCCACCGATAGGTCGGCGATGCGCTCTCGCGGGTTCACCTCGAGGCCGTAGCGTTTCGACAGTTCCTCGACCGTGCGACCGGCACGATCGAGATCCATCACGCCCCGGTTTGAGATCTCGTGCCCAAGGACGATGTTCTCTGCCACCGTGAGCGGCGGGATGAGCATGAAATGCTGGTGGACCATCCCGATGCCGAGCTTGATGGCGTCCTGGGGTCCGTGGATCTGCACAGGGCGGCCGTCGAAGACGATCTCGCCTTCATCTGGCTTGATCAGGCCGTAGACGACGTTCATCAGCGTCGACTTGCCGGCGCCGTTTTCTCCAAGCAAAGCGTGGACCTGGCCCCAATCGACGGCCAGGCCCACGCCATCATTCGCCCTCAGCTCCCCGAAGGTCTTGACGATCCCTCGGAGCTCTAGGGCGCGTCGCTCGGTGTTTACGAGACCCCCGTCTTGATGGTGCCCGCCTTCAGCTTGGCTTCGATGTCCGTCATCTTGGCCTTGATATCGCTGGAGATCTTCGAATCGTAGTTGTGGTAAGGCGCAAGCCCGACACCATCGTTGGACATCTCGAACGTCAGGATTCCGTTCTTGAAGTTGCCCTGGACCATGCTGACGACCGCGGCTTTGACGGCCTTGTCGAGGTGCTTCTCGGCGCTCGTTATGAGGCAGTTGGCTACGTCGGGATAGGAGATGAACTGGTCAACGTCGACGCCAATGCACATCTTGCCTTTCTCGTTCGCCGCCAGCAGGCCACCGTTGCCTGTGTTGCCGCCGACGCCGAAGATGATGTCAGCGCCCTGGCCGAAGAATGTCAGCGCCTGCTGCTTGCCCCAGTCAGGGTCGTTGAAGTCCTTGGGCCCGCTCTCGGGCTGGTAGATCTTCAGCACCTTGATTTGGGGATTCGTGTACTTGGCGCCGTTCTCGTAGCCCTGCACGTAGTGGACCACCGGCGGTACTGTCTGCAGGCCCGCCACGGCCCCGATGACGTTGCTCTTGGTGAGCAGACCTGCCAGGGCCCCCGCCAGGAAGCCGGGCTGGTCCTCCTTGAAAAGAAGGCCCACGAGATTGGCTGGCGCGGTCGGGTCGACGAAGTCGGCGAAGTCGACCATCACGAACTTGATGCCCGGGTTGGCCTTGGCCGCGGCAATCGTAGCGTCACCCAGCTTGAAACCGACCGTGACGATCATGTCGTACTTCTGGTCGACGAACTGGCCGATGTTCTTTGGGTAGTCGGACTCGACGCTGGACTCGATCGCACGGCCCTGCACGCAGAGCGAGGAATCGGCCTGGGCGTCCTGGACTCCCTTGTAGCTGTCGAAGTTGAACGACTTGTCCGAGAGCTTGCCGACATCGGTCACCAGTCCAACCTTCCAGGTCTTGGTGCAGCTGGAGGTGGGAGCCGGATTGGGGCCACAAGCGAATCCGAGGACGGCGGCCGCTAACAGGGCCGTCAGGGCACCTATGCCCGTCAGTGATCTCATGGGTATACCTCCACAATCTCGGTCGCGGCCAATGTGTGTCGAAACGGGAGTCTAAGCCAAGTCGGGAGCAGAGGAAACAGGCAATCTCGGCCGCACCTGGCCTGCCTCCTTGCGTGTGGCTAAGCCGTTGACCGATCGATTGACTCGAGAAAGGCGCCGAGCTCGGCGATGCTCGGGAGGCGGTGCCACCCCGCGCTGGGCATCGCGTCCTCGGGGACCTGTTCGTGATGCCACGTGAGCGGGTAGGGGATGTGCACGCCAAGCGCGCCGAGGGCGACGACCGGGGCGATGTCAGAACGCAGCGAGTTGCCGACCATGACGAACTCGTCGGGCTCGATGTGATGGCGGCGCAGCACCGCGCGATAGGCTTCGACGTTCTTCTCGCTCAGGATCTCGACCCCGGAGAACATCTCCGCGAGCCCCGACCGCGCCAGCTTGCTCTCCTGGTCGAACAGGTCGCCCTTGGTGATCAGCAGCAGCTGGTGGTTGCGGCCCACCTGCCGCAGCGCGTCCTCCACCCCCTCCAGTAGCTCGGTCGGCTCGCCGAGCATCTTCTTGCCCCAGCCGAGGATCACCTCCAGGTCGGAGGTTGGAATTCGTCCATCAGTGACCTGAATCGCCGTCTCGAGCATCGAAAGGGTGAAGGCCTTGACGCCGTAGCCGTACAGCCCGAGGTTGCGCATCTCGACCTCGGACAAATGAGTGTCGACGTCGGCGTCGGGCACGTGGCGGCGCAGGAGATCGCGCAGCGCGGTCTGGGTGAGGTGGAAACGCGTCTCGTTGTGCCACAGCGTGTCGTCGCCGTCGAAAGCTACGTACCGTATTGCCAAATGCGACTCCCCACCCCGCATTTGCGGGGACGTGAATGATATCCGGGTACTTCATTGCCTAAACCCACCACACCACCAAAACGTTCAAGAAGCGGCAGCCGGAAGCTGTACTCGACCGGAGATGACGACCTCGATCGCAGGCTGAGCGCGCTCGTCGATGAGCTCGACCTCGCCCCGGTCGACGCACGCTCGACCTACGAGCTGCTGGTGACCGCCATCCGCATGGCGGGCGAACCCCTCAGCCGCCTCGATCGCAAGCTCATCAACGCGTCCATCAAGGAGATGAGGTACGCGTTCAACGTCTTCTCGAAATACCGAGACCGCAAGAAGGTGAGCGTTTTCGGGTCGGCGCGCACGCCGCCGGGCGATCCGAACTATCTGTTGGCCAAGGAGTTCGGCCGGCGCATGGCCGAAGCCGGCTGGATGGTGGTAACCGGCGCCGGACCCGGCATCATGAGCGCGGCCAACGAGGGCGCCGGCCAGGAGAGCTCGTTCGGCGTCAACATCGTGCTGCCTTTCGAGGCCAAGCCCAATCCGTTCATCGCCTCAGACCCCAAGCTGATCAACTTCAAGTACTTCTTCACACGAAAGCTCATGTTCATCAAGGAGGCGGAGGCGTTCGTCCTCTTCCCCGGCGGGTTCGGCACGCTGGACGAGCTGTTCGAGCTCTTGACGCTGAGCCAGACCGGCAAGAGCGACCTGCACCCGATCGTGATGATCGAGGCCGAGGGAGATGGCTACTGGCCCGAGATCGACAGGACGTTGAAGGCCGGGCTCCTCACGCGTGGGTACGTCGATCCGGAAGACCTAGGGCTCTACCACTTGACCGAATCGCTGGACGACGCCGTCGACCACATCAAGCGCTTCTATCGCGTCTACCACTCACAGCGGTACGTCGACGGCAAGCTCATCCTGAGGCTCAACGCCGACATCCCGGATGCCAAGATCGAACAGCTCAGCGAGGAGTTCGCCGACATCCTGCGCGGTCCCATCGAGCGCACGACCGCCTCCAGCGGCGAGCGCCAGGATGGCGACATACCCGACCTCCCGCGGCTGCGGCTCCATTTCGATCGCAGCCATTTCGGGCGTCTGCGACGGCTCATCGACCGGCTCAACGAAGCGTAAAACCTGGCTCCCTTCTCCCCACCCGGCGCTCGCTTCGCGCGCGCCGACCTCCCCACTGCGTGGGGAGGCGAATGCCGAGCTAAAGGTCCAGTCCGCTCAGGCCGTGCATACCCAGCGTGAGCGAGATTTCACCGCCGTGGTGAATATCGTGCTCGGCCACGTGCCAGACGATCCATCCGCGCGAGCGAACGGGCTTCTCTCCCGCGGCGTTGGGAGTTGGTCTGGTGAATTTCGCCTCGAGGTCGGCGGTCGTCCACCGTGCCAGGCTCGGCGACATCAACGCCCAGCTGTCTTCGAGCGCCCGCACCAGAACGGGCGCCTTGCGCGTGGCCATCTCCTCGAGGTCGTCCCAGCTCTCGTACTGATCCCACTCGGCGCCGCCATCACCCATCCAGTCGTGAAAGCACCACTTGCGGGCGGAGACTACGTGGCTCACGAGCATCCGGACCGGCCACAGCCCTTCAGCTGCAGAGAGGCCAAGCTGCGCAGCGTCGAGCGGAGCGACCGCTCGCACTAGTTTCGCGTGATAGTCAGCCCAGCTGGCGTAGATGTCGCGCAGGCTCGGAGCCGAGGCTCGCTCCATGCTCATTGGGTGATCCGGTCGATCTCCGCGAGCTCGTCACGAGTGAAGGTCCGGTTGTCGAGCGCACCAAGGTTTTCCTCGAGCTGCTGCACGCTGCTGACCCCCACGATCGCGGACGTGACTCGCGGGTCGCGCAGCACCCAAGCCAGAGCCATCTGCGAAAGCTTCTGGCCGCGGCGCTTCGCGAGCTCGGCGAGGGCCCGCACACGCTCCATGTTCTGATTCACAGTGTCGGGATTCAGCGAATAGCCTTGCGTCGCGCGCGAGCCGGCCGGCACGCCGTGCAGGTAACGATCGGTGAGCATGCCCTGCGCCAGCGCCGAGAACGCGATGCAGCCCACCCCCTCATGTTCGAGCACGCTCAGCAGCTCCGGCTCGACCCAGCGATTGAGCATCGAGTACACGGGCTGGTGGATGAGCAGGTGGATGCCCATGCCCTTGAGGATCGCCGCCGCTTCGCGCGTCGCCGGCGGCTGGTACTGCGAGATGCCCACATACAGCGCCTTGCCCTGGTGCACGGCGGTTGCGAGTGCGCCCATCGTCTCTTCCAATGGAGTGTCGGGGTCGGGCCGGTGGTGGTAGAAGATGTCGACGTAGTCGAGCCCCATCCGCTTGAGGCTCTGATCGAGGCTGGCGAGCAGGTACTTGCGAGAGCCCCAGTCGCCATACGGCCCGGGCCACATGTCCCAGCCCGCCTTGGTGGAGATGACGAGCTCATCGCGGTGGCCGGCGAGATCGGTCTGGAGCATCTGCCTGAAGTTCGACTCGGCCGATCCGTAGGGCGGCCCGTAGTTGTTGGCGAGGTCGAAGTGGGTGACCCCCAGCTCGAAGGCCCGGCGGAGGATCGCGCGATTCTCATCGGAGGGTGCGTCGCCGCCGAAGCGCTGCCACAGGCCGACCGACAGAGCGGCAAGAAGGAGACCGCTGCGCCCGCTGCGGCGGTAGATCATCCGCGCCAGAGTAGCCTATGACCGTGAGCGGAATCGAAGAGCTCTCCGGGGTCTTGCCGGCGCTCGTCACACCGCTGCACCGCGACGGTAGCGCGGACGAGTCAGGGATCAAACGGCTCGTCGAACACGTCATCACAGGCGGCGTGCACGGGCTGTTGCCCCTAGGCTCCACCGGCGAGGGCGCGGCCCTCGGCGAACGAACCCGATGGCAGGTCTTGAAGAGTGTCATCGAATCAGCTGCCGGTCGCGTGCCGGTGATCTGCGGGGTGGCGCAACCTCACCTCGAGGCCGCGCGCGCGGAGGTCGCGGCGGCGGCCCGCCTTGGAGCCGGCGCTGCGCTAGTAGCGCCTCCGTTTTATTACCTCACAGACCAGGCCACGGTCCGGGCGTTTTACCGACGCCTGGCGGCCGACAGCAAGATCCCTCTGCTGCTCTACAACATCCCGCAGTTCACGAAGGTCTACGCCGAGCCCTCGACTGTCGCCGAACTGGCTACGGACGGCACGATCGCGGGCATCAAGGATTCGAGTCGCGACTTCGAATATTTCGAGAACGTTCGCCTGGCCACCCGCCACCTGGAGCAGTTCCGCATGTTTACGGGCAGCGACACCATGCTCCTGGCCTCGATGGCTATGGGCGGAGCGGGCACGATCTGCGGCGCCGCCAACGTCGCGCCGAGCTGGGTGGTCCGGGTGTTTGACGATTTTCAGCGCGGCGATTGGAAGTCGGCGCGCGCGGACCAGGAAGCGTTGATCGAGCTGGTCAATGTGCTCCGAGCCGGGGTCTTCCCGGCCTCGATCAAGGCGGCGCTCCAGCTGCAGGGCATATGCGAGCCGTGGCCGGCTCCGCCCACCGCGGCGCTCGACGACGCCGCCACGGCGCGGCTGCGCGAGAACCTCGACCGGTGGGGACTCCTTTCGACGCCCCGCGACTGATCCCGTGGGGGCCTGACCGGCTCGAGCTGGGCGAGGGCGCGCGCTGGGTCGGCGATCGGGTAGTGGTGGTCGACATTCCCACCGGGCGTCTGCTCGAGGCCGATCCCGCGGGACCGGGTCCGCTACGCCAGCTGGCGAAGCTTGACGTGACCCTCGGCGCGGTCGCGCCGCTGGCGGGCTCGGACGAGGCGTGGATCGCCGCATGCGGCACAGGGATCGCGATGCTGCGCGCAGGCGGGCGGCTCGAGTGGCTGGAGCGGCCAGAAGATGGCAAACCGGTGAAGATGCGCATGAACGACGCGTGCGCGGATCCGGCGGGGCGCTTCTGGGCGGGCAGCATGGCGTTCGACTTCACGCCGGACGCAGGTTCGCTGTACCGCGTGGACCGCGACGGGACTGTCGAGAGGGTCCTCGACGGCATCACCATCTCCAACGGCCCCGCCTTCGACGCCGCCGGCACCACGATGTACTTCACCGACACGGCGCGAGGCCGAATCGACCGGTTCCACGTCGATCCGGAATCGGGTGCGCTGAGCGAGCGGACGCTGTTCCTTCAGATGAAACCGGGCCGGGAGAACCCCGACGGCATGGCTGTTGACCACGAGGATCACGTTTGGGTCGCTATGTGGGGCGCTTCGGAGGTGAGGCGGTACCGGCCGGATGGCAGCCTGGCCGAGACGGTTCGCGTTCCGACCAGGCAGCCGTCGAGCGTGTGCCTCATAGGGCGGGGGCAGCCGCGGATGCTTGTCACGAGCGCCGCGACCGGTTTGGATGCGTCGGACGAGCTTGCGGGGGCGGTGTTCGCGATGCCTGCAACGGTCCGAGGAAGAGTCGCCGACACTTTCAGGCTCGGACGAGGTGCTTTACGCCCCTCTCCCTGACCCTCTCCCCTTCGGGGAGAGGGAACTGGTTAGGCTGGGCGGCGCTCCAGCAGCTCGGCGAACGAGCCTTCGAACTTGGCGAGGCGCTTGTGCACCTCGATCACCTCGTCGGAGCTGACGGGGTCGAGGGGGTCGACATCGGTCTGGTGCTCGGTCCACTCCGAGCCGCAGTCACAGCGGTGGAACAGGAAGCGGTCGGTGTGGGAGCGGTAGATGTAGACAGACGCGTCTTTCGTACGCCGTCCACAGGCGCATTTGCCCTTGTCTGGTTCCAACTTTGACCTTTGCAATGACGTGTTCCTCGACTCTTATAACGAACCAGAACCCGAATTCGTTGCGGATGCTACACCGAGTGCCCCGTATCTGGGACCCACAAATGTATGTAAAGGCCCGGGCGTTACTGGGCGGAATTCAACTCCGCGAGCAAACCGGCCAGGTCCCGAAGTCGCTCGGTTTGCGCGGCGTGCTCAAGCGTCTGGTACTGGGACAGGACGTCGACGAACCCCTCGCCGACGTCGTAGCCATGCTCGAGAAGCAGCTGACGGCCCCGGTCGCCAAGCCGGTTCAAGACGTCGCGGACCCTGCTCTGGGGCGAGAACAACGCAGTTTCAGGCACGTGGTGCCGCCTCGGGGCTCCGGACGATCACCCGGTGCCCGTGCCAGAGCTCCGGGACGCCAGCCGGCGGATCCCCGGTGTAGGTGAGCTCCAGGCACCAAACGCCGTCCACCTGGGCGGGCGCCACCGAAAGCTTGCTTTTGGGGTTCCGGCGCTGGAGCGCCTGGACGAGGGCGACGCCGTAGAGCACGAGGGCGCCGGGCAGATTGACGGTGTTGATCCGGCCGCCTTCACTGGAGCCGTCCATGCCGGACGTGCGGGAGCCGAGGGCGTGGGTCACGGAGACAAGGTTACCTGCTCCACGCCCCTCTCCCTGACCATCTCCCCTTCGGGAGAGGGGATCCTGCTCCGCGCCCCTCCCCTACCTGGAGCGGCCGGGGAGGGCGGCGATGATCGCCGCGACGGTGGCGTCGTAGCCCAGTCGCCCGGTGTCGAGCACCAGGTCGTAGTGCGAAGCCAGGTTCCGGTCGTGTCCGTAGACCTGCTTGATGTAGGCCGTCCAGTTCTCGTCGGTCTGCTTGAGGCGCTTGCGCGCCTCCTCTTCGGTGCTGTGCTCGAGCTCCATGAGGGCCTTGATGCGGATCGCAGTATCCGCGCGCAGGAACACGTGCAGCGCCCCGGGATGGTCCTGGAGGATGTAAGCGCCGCCCCGACCGACGATGACCACGTTGTCGCCGCGGGCAGCCTCCTGGATCACGTTCTGAGTGATCTGGAGGACGGCTCGACGCGTGTCGAAGACAGGGTCTGCGTTCGGGGGGCTCCAGGCGGAGGTCTCCGGCGGGATCATCGGCTCGGTGTTGGCGGCGCCGAGAGCCAGGAGGAGGCGGCTCAGCAGCGAGCCGGGGTGCTCGTCCTCCGCCTCGACCTCCTCCTTCGGCAGCTCGAGGCGGTGCGCGACCTCGTCGATCAGCTCGCCGTCGAGGAAGTCGAGTTTGAGCCTGGTCGCCAGCATGTGGCCGACCGAGCTGCCCCCGGCCCCGATCTGGCGCCCGATCGTGATGACAGGCATGTGGGAATCAATCTAAGGGGGAATGGCGCTTATGGGAAGCTCGAGTCTCCCTAACCCGACAGTGCCTACGGCAATGCCGACCTCCCCACACGGTGGGGAGGCGAGATTGTTACTCCAGGTAGTCGCGGAGCTTCTTCGATCGCGAAGGGTGGCGCAGCTTGCGCAGCGCCTTGGCCTCGATCTGGCGGATGCGCTCGCGGGTAACGCCGAAGCGCTTGCCCACCTCTTCCAAAGTGCGCTGGTGGCCGTCGATCAGCCCGAACCGCAGCTGCAGCACGCGCCGCTCGCGGGGCGTGAGCGTGTCGAGCACGTCCTCCACCTCCGAGTGGAGCATGGTCAGCGAGGCGGCGTCTGATGGCGAGACGGCCTCGCGGTCCTCGACGAAGTCGCCGAGGTGTGAATCCTCCTCCTCGCCGATCGGAGTTTCGAGCGAGACGGGGTCCTGCGAGACCTTCACGATCTCGCGCACCTTCTCGGGCGTGATCCCCATCTCCTCGCCGATCTCCTCGTCGCTCGGCTCGCGGCCCAGCTCCTGGAGCAGCCGGCGCGAGACGCG
>WNFC01003320.1_pt1 | contig 17426 bp, 20 predicted proteins | sample 5400541 | NCBI WGS metagenome assembly WNFC01 (sample SAMN13153342, study PRJNA577476) | soil metagenome | isolation source: 120 cm saprolite under Douglas fir tree site 2 hole 2 replicate 1 | place: USA:California | collected 2015-04-18
GTGAACAAAGTCGCCGGTTGCGTGCCTGGCGCTGAGCTGTCAGAAGTCGTCGACCCGAGCACCTTCAAGGGCAAGGTCAAGATCAAGGTGGGTCCGATCACGGTCGCCTACAACGGCACCGCTCGGATTGTCAATCGGGATGACAGCACCCACTCCGCCTCGATTGAGGCGGAGGGCCGCGAGACGACCGGGCCCGGATCCGCGCGTGCGACGGCGCATATGAGCGTGGCCCCCGACGGCGCCGGCTCCACGGTCACGATCGTCACCGACTACAACGTCGCCGGTCGGGTCGCCCAATTTGGCCGCGGGGTCATGGAGGACGTATCGCGCCGGCTGGTCGGAGAGATGGCGGCCTGCATCGCGGCGAACATCGAGGCCGATGAGCCGCGCGCTGGAACCGCTGCCGGTGCGAGCGGCGGCGCTGGAGCCGGCGAGGTGAAGGACTCGCACGATCGCTACGCGAACCTCGAGGCCGGTCGTGCGCCGGCCACGGTGAAACCTGTCAATGCGATCGGGCTGCTCCTCTCGGTCTTGTGGGCCCGGCTGCGCGGGCTCTTCGGGAGTACGAGCCGGACCTAGCCCAGGTAGATCGCCATCATCTGGTCGCGGTTGATCCAGATGGCCGGCTGGGTCCAGCTCTTGCCCGCGATCCCGATCACGACCACGGTGACGTCGACCATGGGAAAGAATCGGCTCTTCATGACGAGCTCAGAGTGCATCTTCGGATCTGACAGCTTCGGGAATTCCGCCGCCCCGGTGACCATGAAGCTGGTCCCCTGGAACATGACGAATCGCCGGATGACCTCGGGCTGGTCGGGCAGCGGCGGTTCCACGTCGATGGTGCGAATGCCGCACACGGCCATCTTGTTGAACGTGCCCTCTGGCACACCGTTGAGCGGCACCGCGCCAGGCATCAGCGGTTCCGCACTCACGTTGCGAAGATGGAACAGCGACTCCGGATCGTTCATCGTGTCTCGAAGCCGTCCGCGCACCTGCATCTCCGCAGTGATGCGCTGGTACGCCGTCAGGACGTCGACCCTGACCCACGCGATGCTCGGGCCGACCGCGCCCATTGGTTGGGACATCTCAGTGGTGTGTCTGGGAATAAGCTCGACAAGGCGCGGCCTCGGCGGCCGGAGCCAAGGAGCCGACGAGCACGCGAGGGAGCGCATCGCGTAGATGCGTGACCGAGTGCGCACAGGAGGCGACGCCGGCTTCAGCGAAGCCCGGCCGCCTAGGCCGATGAATTGGCGAGCGGTTTCCCGGATGCACCACTAACTCGGAGGATAACTCCCCGGCTGCCAGAATTGGCCGGATGGACCTCGCGGAGGCGCGGCGGCGTATTCGCGAGCACGCAGACCTGAACGCGTTCATCTCCATCTCGGACGAGACCGGGAGCGGCACGGTGGTCGCGGTGAAGGATCTGGTCGACGTGGCCGGGATGGTCACGACCGCAGGCGGGATCATCCTCCCCAACGTGCCCGCCGCTGACGATGCACCCGTCGTCAAGAGCATCCGCGCCCGTGGCTGCGTGGTCGTAGGCAAGGCCAACCTGCACGAGTTCGCCTACGGCGTGACGAGCGTCAACCCCCATTACGGCCCTGTGCGCAACCCGCACGACCCGAGCCGCGTGGCAGGTGGCTCGTCGGGTGGGTCGGCGGTGGCGGTGGCTGCAGGGATGTGCGACTGGGCGATAGGAAGCGACACTGGCGGCTCGATCCGCGTCCCCGCGTCCCTGTGTGGCGTGGTTGGTTTCAAGCCGGCATTGGGCAGCCTCGACACCGCGGGGGTGATCCCCTTGAGCCGTTCGCTGGACACTCTCGGGCCGATGGCCCCCGACGTAGCGACCGCGGCGGCCGCCTACGCGATGATGGGTGGCGAATCGCCGCCCGACGCGCCGGTTCGCGCCCCGCGACTGGGGGTGCCGGCCGGCTGGGTCAGGGGCCTGGACGCGGAGACCGCGAACGCGTGGGCCGCAGTTTCCGCCGATCTGCCCGAGGTGCCTTTCCCCGACCGCGAGGAGCTGTTCAAAGTCGGGCTGACGATCCTGCTCGTCGAGGCCGCGGCTTATCACCGGCGTTGGGCGGCCGAATTTCCTGAGAAATACGGGGCGGACGTCATCGGCCACATCAGGCGTGGGCTCGAGGTCCTCGCCGTCGATTTCGAAGCGGCGCTGTTGGCATTGCCGCGCCTCCGCGCGCGTGCGCAAAACGCCATGGAGGACATCGACGCCCTCGTCCTGCCGGCCACTGCGATCGTCGCGCCCCCGATCGACGCGGGCAACGAGGTGCGCGAGCCTTTGTCGCGATTCACGCGTCCGTTCAACACGACGGGGCAACCGGTGGTCACGCTGCCGGCGCCCGCATCGGGACTGCCAGTCGGCATCCAGGTTGTGGGCCGGACGAACGCCGAAACGCTGGCGGTCGCGGCCTGGCTGGAGCGTGAGTGGCGACAGCCGGCATGAAGTCGAAAGACTTCTTCCCGGCTGTGTTCAGCCGGCACGCCGAGGCGTACCAGCGACGCCTCGAGAAGATCATGGCCCGCGGAGAGGCGCCCGGCCGGGCGCGAGTGGTCGAGCTCGCTGGAGCGCGACCCGGGATGCGGATCCTCGACCTCGCCTGCGGTCCCGGCAACCTCAGTCGCCTCCTGGCCAAGCGGGTCGTTCCGGGCGGCGAGCTGGTCGGCGTCGACCTGGCGCCAGGCATGATCGAGCTGGCTCGCTCGGCCGGAATTCCGAATGCACGCTTCGAGGTCATGGACATCGAGCGCCTGGAGTTTGCCGATGCCACGTTCGACGCGGCTGTGTGCGGCCACGGACTCCAGTTCGCCCCCGATCTGGGGCGCGCCTTGCGCGAAACGTGGCGCGTGCTCAAATCGGGCGGCGGCCTCGCCGCCAGCGTCCCGATCTCGACGGCGCAGGAGGCGGCATGGAATCTGCTTTACACCGTCCTCGACCGCTGGCTCCCGCCGCGGACAGAGGTGGTCGACCAGCAGCCGACGCGTGAGACGGTCGGAGACCGGCAGGCGTTCCGGCAGGCAGCGCTTGATGCCGGTTTTGCCTCCGCTCACGTTGAAGTCATCGAGGAAGAGGTCAAATGGGAATCCGCGGAGCAACTGGTTTCGATGTTCACGAGCTGGTGGGACTGCGCCTCGAGATTGGAGACGGTCGAGCCGTCACGCCGCGCGGGATTCATGCAGGATGCGGTCACGACGCTCAAGCGCGAGCATCCTGGGACGATCTTGACCACCGGGCGAAACCATGTGCTCGACGCTCGCAAATGAGCCGCCGGGCGGTAAGCGCGATAGCGCTCATCGTTCTCTCCTGCGCGTGCACCGACCAAACAGCTTCAGCCCCGCCGATCCCAACGCCGCCACCTAGTCCGATCGCGTTCGGTCCACCGCAGTACCGGGCGATGTGGGTTGACGCATTCCACGACGGCATCAAGTCGCCGGCGCAGGTGGAGAAGTTGGTCGCGGACGCGCATCGCGCCAACCTCAACGCCCTGATCGTCCAGGTCCGCAAAGCGGGCGATGCGTACTTCAATCATTCCGACGAGCCTCGTGCGACCGATATCACCGGACCCCCGGACTTCGACCCGCTCGCATATGTGATCAGGCTCGCGCACGCCTCCGTCCCCCGCATCGAGGTTCATGCATGGCTCAACACGTTCTTTGCGGGTGAGTCAAGCCAGGTCTATCTCCAGCACGGCGACGTGTGGGGCAACCGAGCCGATGACGGCAGCACCAGCGGATATCTCGATCCCGGTGTGCCCGAGGTCCAGACCTACACGCACAAGGTGTTCATGGATGTGGCCCGGAACTACGACGTCGACGGACTGCACATGGACTTCGTGCGGTATCCAGGTCTGGGGTGGGGTTACACGCCCGAGTCATTGTCCTTGTACGCGCTCGAAACCGGAACGCAGGGTGCACCGTGGTCGGGCGACGAGAGGTGGAAGGCATGGCGCCGAGCGCGTGTTACCGGTTTTGTCCGCGACCTCCATGACGACCTCAAGCGTGAGCATCCCAACGTCAAGCTCAGCGGAGCCCTGATCTGCTTTGGAGGCGGACCTCTGACTCCAGCCGATTGGCCGCGAACGTCCGCTTACTCTTCGGTCTTCCAGGATTGGAATGACTGGCTGAGCAACGGGTACCTCGACTTTGGCGTGCCCATGAACTACGACAGCGACTGGAGCGGTCTGGAGAAGGGTTGGTTCGAACGCTGGCTCAACTTTGAAAAGGACTCGAGTTTCGCAAACCGCGTGGTGACCGGTGTGGGCGCTTTTCTGAACTATCCCGAGGAGACGCTGGCGCAAATCAACCGCGCGCTCGCACCTTCAGCCAGAGGCAACAGCGTCCTTGGAATCGCGATCTACTCATACGGCTCCACGTCGGTTTATGGCACCGATGACTTCTATGGATACCCCGACCTCGCCGCCGGCCTGCCCCGGCAGCCCTACAGCGGCGGCATCAAAAACCAGGCCGCGTTCGCCATGCGCGCGCGCACGTTCAACGACTGGTTCATGACCCAGCTGGCGCAGCCGGACTACTACCGCGACGTCCAGCTCGGATGGGTCTCGACGGCCCCGGTGTTCACGCAGCCGGCGCCAGTGCCCATGCTTTCAGCTCCTTGATCGTTCTATCCCCATGAGCTACAGGGCAATGCCGCCCGCGAGCAACTTGCTGCGGCTGGTCGCGTTCGCGGTGCCGGCCGGGTTGACTCTCGCGGGAGTGCAGCCGGTGATGGGTGCGGCGACGGGCTCGGTGGGTCCGGGATGGGCGGCGCAGCTGGCCGTCCCCGCCATCTCCGCCGCCGCGCTCCTGTTCCTGGCCGCGCGGCGCTTCGATCGGGGCGACGGCGTGCAGCCGCCGTGGTATGCCGCGTGGCTGCTGCTGCCAGGCGCGTTCCTGCTGGCGGGGGCGGCGGCGATGTGCATCTTCGGCGCCCTCGTCGATTTCCCGATCATCGCTCCGACGATGTGGGCGCTCGTTGCGGTGGGCACGGTGGTGTGGGCGGGCGCCATCGCACTCGTCGGGCGCGCCTCCCGCTAAGACGCCGGCGCTCGCGAGTGCGTCATCCCCGCCCCACCTGTCAGCGTCCGCCGCAGGCATACCGCCACCCACATCCGGTACGGCCGCCATTTCTCCGCCAGCGCCTCGAGCTCCGCGGGATTCGGCTCCGCGTCGAGGCCGTACTCGGTGCGGATCGCCCCCAGCAGTCGCGGCTCGCGCGTCGGCAGCTCGTCGACTGCACTCAGCGCGCGCAGCCGCACGAGCTGCGATCCGAATTCGCCGATGCCCGCGAGCCGCTGCAACCGCTCCAGCGCTTCATCGCGAGGTAGGGCCCGCAACGTTTCGGTGTCGAGCTCGCCGGCCAGCGCCGCGCGGCCCAGACGGTTGAGGTACTCGACCTTGCGGCCGAAGAGTCCTTGGTAGGACTGCAGGTCGATCAGTCGCGACGGCTCCGGGAACGCCCACAGCCGTTGCCCGTGAACGTCCACCTCGTGTCCGAGCTCGCGGCACATCCGGTCTTTGACCGCCTGCGCCTGCCGCATGTTGATCCGCGTCGACATCACGCACCACGCCGCCGCTTCGTAAGCGTCCGACCAGTTCACGGGCCGGAAGCCCGGGAACCTTCGCTGCAGCCTTTCCACAACCTGATCGCGCCGCCCGACCTCCGGCCAGTCGCGGCCGTCGACGTCGAGGCTGAGGATGCGGGCCACCTGGCGCTCGACCTCCGCAAGGCTCGCGCTGCCGTAGACCTCGCCGCTCACCACGCCGGAGTCGCTTTGCGTGAGGCACACGCCGATCGGCTTCCAGCCCTCGTCGGTCAGGAAAGCAAGGTGGAGGTGCCCACCGGCCGATCCGCCTCCTGACGGCGCGTGGTGCCACGCCCCGACGAAGTCCGCCGACTCCTCCAACGAGTACGGGCCAAGTGGCTGGATCTCAAATATTCGTCGTGCGGTCTTTGTATTCATGCCTGCAGTGTGCAACCTAATTGTTGACATCCGATGTCATCATTGAAAATGAAGGTCTCCGACGAGGCGCACCTGCCGCTCGTGCTGCGCGTCTCCGGCGACCGGGTGGTCGGCCGGCGGCGGCGCGGCGTCGTACGGCTTTGCGTTCCCTGCGCTCGAGCCCGCGGCCGCATTCGTGAGCTCGTTCGGCGCCATGGTCGAAGTGCTCGAGCCGGTCGAAGTCCGCGCCGAGCTGGCTAGGCGTGGGGCTCAGCTGACCCAGCTGTACGGACGCCCGGAGATGCCAAAGAAAAAGGCCGGTCGCAACGGCGATCGGCCTGGAAAGGTCAGCTCAGCTACGCAAGCTTGATGCGATTCGCGCGCGGGCCCTTCTGGCTCGCCTCGATCTCAAAGCTGACGCGCTCTCCGCCCGCCAGGGAGTCGAAGTTCACGCTCGAGTCGAGACCCGTGCGGTGGAAGAAGTACTCCTTCCCGTCCTCGGCGGCGATGAACCCGAACCCGCGGTCGGATACCAGTTTCTTGATTGTGCCTGTCGGCATCTGCAACTCCTCTTCTCGAAAGTAAATCTCGCGAACGCTCGGGTCCTTTCGAGAAGAATCGACGACCGCGGCGAACATCGCTCGACGTCCGGGCGACGAAATTACCTTACCACGGCGTCCTCGGCCCGGAAACCCGGCCCAGGGCACCCCGCGGACACCCCTCAGAGGGCCAGCAGTGCGACCCCAATGAGGGTGGCGACGGCGCCCGACAGCTTGAGCGCAGCCGCCTGCCTTTCCCGCAGCCTCCACACGCCCCAAACCGCCACCGCGACGACGGCGGTCTCGCGCACCGGGGCAACGACCGAGAGCGGCGCGATGCTCAAGGCGACCAGCACCAGCAGGTACCCGACCCACATGAAAAGGCCGACGACGACTGCCTGCCGCCACGTGACCGGCGCGGGCAGCGGCACTCGCCCGGGCTGGATCGTCGGATGTGCGCGCCTGGCGCCCACCCAGCGCGCGACACTCAGACCCGTCGCCAGGAGCACGATCAGCAACCAGCCGTACAGCCACGGCGCGGCAAGCCTGACCCCGACTCTATCGATCGCCGTGTACGCAGCAATGGCGACGCCGGTCGCCAGCGCGGGCAGCGTGGCTCGCCCGCTGGTTTGCGGAAGCGTGACGGCCAGGATGCCCGCGAGCAGCAGGCCCACGCCGAGCAGTTGCGGCGCCGCGAGCCTCTCTCCCAGCAAGCCAAGACCGATGAGCACGGCCAGCAGCGGCGCCGAGCCCCGCGCGATCGGGTATACGACCGACACCTCGCCGCGGCGGTAGGCGGCCGACAGCAGAAATATGTAGATGAGCTCGAGAAGCGCTGACAGACCCGCGAGCCCTGCCGCCTCGATGCTCAGACCGGGCCGTCCGGTGATCAGCCAGGCGACGAATGCCGGCGGACTCATCAGCACCGCCCCGGCCACTGTGGCGCGGGTGAGCGTGCTCGTGGGGTCGCCGCTGACCTTGACGATCACGTTCCAGGTGCCGTGCATCGCGGCCGCCACCAGCGCCAGGCCGATCGCGATCGCAATCAACGCGGCTCAGCGGCTCTCGGATGGCGCCGGTCGCGCCCATCGCGGCGTACGCCGCGAGGTCCATCGACTTCGCGGGCAACTCTGCGAGGTCGCGCCAGCAGCCGGCCCAAAAGCCGATAGACCTCGGGGTTGCTGACCAACCCGTTATGGCTGCCCCAAACCGCGATCGAGGGAATGTCGGGACGGATGCAGCTGCGGAAGTTCACGACGTCGTCCGCTCGTGTGTAGATGGAGGTCGTCGGCACCGCGGGCGCTTGCGCCAGGTCGTAGGCGAATCGCCCTTCCGACCGCATCCTGAGACCGAAGCCGATCTCGTTGGCGGTGCGGACGACGCCGACCGCGGCCTGGGTCAGGGGAGTGATGTCCGACTGATCGGCGAGAGGCGCCCCCAACGCGATCACCTGCTCGATGGCATCCGGCCGCCGCTGGGCGAGGACCTTCGCAAGGAGACCGCCGCGGCTGTGGCCGACCAGGGTGACACGCGACGGGTCGGTCGCCTGGATCTCGCCCAGCCGGTGGCGGAGACCGGCGACCATGTGCTCCGACGCGCGCACGTTGAAGTAGATCCCCGACATGTACGCGTGGTACCCGATTCGCTCCAGCCACCCATGCAGCACCACCAATGCCCAATCGCCCGACAGGAAGCCAGGCACCAGCAACACAGGGCGCCCGTCGCCATGAGGCACACCGCGGCCACGAAACACCGGATCCCGCAGCAGCGATGACAGCTCGCGCAGAGCCAGCGGATCCGGGAGCCTCATCGGCACGGGATGGTAGGTGGTCGGCGCATCCGAGCGGACGATCGGCAATGGATGTTCAGTTGACAGACTGTATGTTAATGTGCCCGCGTGAATGGTCGGCATGATCTCGGCAAGCGTCAGGCGGGAGTCGACCGCACCCGGGCCGCCGTGATGGCGGCTGCCCGCGAGCTGGTCGCGGCCGGCGGCGGCTCAGCACTCAATGTGGGCGCGGTGGCACGCAAGGCCGGCGTCTCCCGGCTCACGATCTACAACCGGTTCGGCTCCCGATCCGAGCTGCTGCGCGCGGTCGTGGGCGAAGCGCACGCCCGCACCCGCCCACCCGCCTCGAACGGAGCCACGGATCCCCGCGAGGAGCTGCGCGAACGCATCACCGCCGCCTGTGCGATCTGGGCGTCCGATCCCGCCCTGTTCCGCGCCCTCCCGGCCATCACCTCCCCGGGCGACCCCGCCGCACTCAAGGATCGCGGTCTCGCCGAGAGGCTGGCATCCGCCGATCAGCTCCGGCCGGGCTGCTCGCTCAAGGAGGCAGAGGACGTCATCGGCGCGCTGACCTCGTTCGCGGTCTTCGACCGACTCCATCAGGACGGCCGCCGCTCATCAGCCGCCATCGCCGAGATCCTGATGCGATTGGCGGGCGCGATCTTGAGTCCCCCGTCGTAGGATTGACGCAGTGCGCCATAGGATCGCCGATCTGGACGGCCCGGTTCACTACATCGACTTCGGCGGCGCGGGCGAGCCGTTGCTCATGGTCCACGGGCTGGGCGGCAGCGCACTGAACTGGATGGCGGTCGGGCCCGCGCTCGCCGAGCGCTACCACGCCATCGCCATCGACCTCGTCGGCTTCGGCGAGACGCCTCTGTTCCGCCGCTCGGCGACGGTCGGCGCCAACGCGGAGCTCGTGAATGAGTTCATCGAGAAGGTCATCGCGGAGCCCGTGGTGTTGATGGGCAATTCGATGGGTGGTCACATCGCCGTGATCGAGGCCGCCGACCACCCGCGGCAGGTCACCGAATGCATCCTGGTCGACCCTGCGGTTCCCATCCCGCTTGCGCAGGCGCGGAGGCCGGACCCCGCGATGCTCGGAGTAGCCGCCGCGGTCTCGATCCCTGGCCTTGCTGAGGTCATCTTCGAGCGCAGGCTGCGTGACCTGGATGCGGAGACGCTCGTCCAGCGGTCGCTGGCGCTTGTGTGTGCCGATCCTTCGCGTGTGCGTCCCGAGGTCGTCGAGGCTCACGTGCAGCTCACGCGAGAGCGAGGCCACCTTGGCCCTCAAGGCAGCCGCGCTTTCATCCAGGCCTCGCGCTCGATCGCCCTCAGGATGGCCGACCCGCGGTTCTGGACTCGAGTGAAGAAGGTCAAGGCGCCGACTCTGGTGATCCATGGATCGCTCGACCGCGTCATCCCGATCGCTGCCGCGCGGGACCTCGTGCGCCGGCGGCCGGATTGGACCCTTCGCGTGCTGGAAGGCGTCGGCCACGTGCCGATGATGGAGACCCCCGACCAGTTCCTGAGCGTTGTGCAGGAGTGGCTTGCAGATAGAATCGCGCCCGAGCCCGCTGCAGTTTCGTAACGGAGAGACGCTCAGAACTTAACTTGGCTACGGCCTCACAACATCACACCAAACGACGCGGACGTTGGGAGGAGGTCGCAGCTTCCATCCTGCCCGACCTCCGCCATCTGGGCACCTGGGACCCCGTCCCGCCGATGTGGCTCGAGGGCCGCTTCTATCTCGAATATCTCAGCCTCATCCGCGATCCGGTTTTCCGCGGCGTCGAGGTTCCTCCTGGATTGGGACGGCCGGTCATCCTCATTCCCGGCTTCTTTGCGGGCGACTGGACACTGCACACGCCGTTCCAATGGCTGCGGCGGATCGGATACCGGCCGCAGATGGCGGGCGTCACGCTCAACGTCACGTACTCGGAGGTCATGCTGCGGCCGCTGCTCGACGCCCTGCAGCAGCTTCACCGCCGCACCGGCGCGCGGGTCTCGCTTGTCGGCCACAGCCGCGGAGGCGTTCTCGCCAAGGTGCTGTCGCACCGCCAGCCCGAGCTCGTGGAACAGGTCATCACGCTGGGCGCGCCGCTCAACGATCCGTTCGACATTCATCCGCTCACGATGGCCGGCGTTCGCGCCGCGCACGTTTACAACGTCTTTCGCTACGGACATCCAGCCTCGGTGGAGATGCGATTCCTGCGCGACCTCGCGGCGACGCCTCGCGTGCCCACCACCTCGATCTACTCGCGCTCCGACGGCGTCGTGAGCTGGCGCGCGTGCCTGCGCCGCGACGTAAACGCCATTGAAGTCAGGGGCAGCCATGTCGGGCTGGCCTTGAATCCCGAGGTTTATCGGATCCTGGCCCACCTCCTGCCGGCTCCGTGGCGACAATGGTGACCATCAGCGACAGGCCTGGGTTGCTGTATAAGGAGTCCCCATGAGCAAGCGCAAGCGCTCCACATCGAAAGAAACGCCCCCGGCCACACCGTCTGAGGGCACCGAAGGCGCGCCCACCGTCCACGTCAGCTCGGACATGCTCGCCGGCAGCCCGGATATCTGGGCGCCCGGCAAAGACAAGCCCATCGAAGAAAGCTCCGACGTGGCCGCGGAGGAAGCCAAGCCCGCGACTGAAGCTGAGCCGGTGACCGAGGAACCGCTCTCGATGAGCGAGGACGCACCCGCCTCAGAGGAACAAGCTGAGGCGGTCGCCACCGAGACCGACGCCACCGCGAGCGCAGTCAGCGCGCCGCCGCCGCCGACGTACCAACCACGGCCCCCGGCATACGTGGCGCCAGGGCCGACTCCTGGACGGACGGGATCGAGCATTGCATTCGGAGTTGTCCTGGTCGTCTTGGGCCTGTTCGCTCTGGTGGTTCAGTTCACCGGATTCGATGCCGGGGAGAGCTGGCCCCTGTTCGTGATCATTCCTGGCCTGACCCTTCTCGTGGTCGGCTACATAAGCCTTGGCACCGGCGCGCTCATACCAGGCGCGATCCTGACCGTCGTCGGGCTGATCCTCGCCTATCAAAGCAGCAGCGGCGACTGGCCCTCGTGGGCCTTCGCCTGGCCGTTGGTAGCGCCCGGCGGCGTGGGCCTCGGTCTCTACCTCCAGGGCGTGCGCAACCACGATCCCCACTTGCTCAGGCAGGGCCGCGTTCTGATGTTCGTGGCGGCAATCATCTTCATGATCGCCTTCGTGATCTTTGGAACCGTGTTGAACATCGGCGGTTACAACTACGGCTGGTTCGGCAAAGCCGCGCTGCCGGCGCTCCTGATCGTGGTCGGGCTCGTCCTGCTCGCGCGCAGCATCCAGCGCACGCGCAACGCCTGAGCGTCTATACCGGCCGAGCCTTTACGAGGTTGTTGCGACCTCGCGAAACCGTGCCGCGAGGCGGTCGCGGGTGACCTGGTATTCGCTGCCGACCCGATAGGTCTTGAAGCCCATCTCGGTGTTGATGGCCAGCATCGGTGCGTTCGAGCCTGCGTTCTCAGTGCTGAACCACTCGGCCTTGGGGTAGAGCTCGTGCATGTGGATCACCATGGCCGCCTTCAGCCACTTGCCCAGCCCTCGCCCGCGCGCGTCGGGCCGGACGCCCGTGAAGCCCTGATGAACGATGGTCGGGCTGTAAGGGGCGTAGTACATGTCGGTGATTCCGGAGATGACCCCGTCAGGTTCGCGCGTGAGCATCCAGTGCCCGGCCTCGCCGGACATGTCCATGCGGGCGAACCATTCCTTGATCATTTCCGGTGTTTCGACGATCTCGCCATGGTCGAGGTCTTCGAACGGCATCGTGTTCAGCATGCTCGAGAGCTGCGGGCAGTAGTCGTCGAGCATCGATTCCGGCAAGCGCCCGTCGTACGACTCGAATTTGGTTTCGGGTGAGCGCCTCCGCCCGTCTTCAACCCAGCGGCGCATCATCGCCCAGTCGACGTCCGCCAGCTTGAGGCGGTTCTCCGCGCCCGTGAGCTTGGCTTCGGCTCCGATCCATTTCAGGAACGCGTGACCGGAAGCCTCCTCGCTTTCGGCGCCGGCGGTCGTGTACGAATGCCGATCCATGATCTCCAGCACGAGCGGAATCCAGCTCCGGCCGATGCCACGACGCCGGTGGTCGCGGTGCACGGAACACTCGACCCACAGCAGGTGCTTGTTGGTGTCGTAGCCGGGCGCCCCGGGCCTGGTCGCCTCGGCGCTGAACCAGCTCAACATCTTGCCGCCGTCGGAAATCTCGTACCGGTAGTGGATTTCGAAAGGATCATTGCGCTTCATTCCGTCCTCGATCACGCGGTCGGGCCGGATCGGGTCGTCGGGCCGCGTCTCGGCATGCCGCAGCCGGCGATAGGCGTGAAAGCGCGCCCAGAAATCCGGGCTTGCAGCGGCCGCGTCGACCTCGACCGGCGTCCAGCGATTCGTCATGAGAGGGAGAGGATAATCCCTGACCAATGTCCGAAACGAAGCGCTTCAAAGTCGGGGTCACGATTCATCCGCAGCAATGCACGATCGCGCAGCTGCGCGACGCATGGCGCCGCGCCGACGAGCTTGGCGTGGACAGCATCTGGTTCTGGGATCACTTCTTTCCACTTTACGGCGACCCCAACGGCAACCAGTTCGAGTGCTGGTCGTTGCTGGCGGCCGCGGCGATCGACACCAAAGCCCCCCAGATCGGCCCCATGGTCAGTGCAATCGGATATCGAAATCCGGATCTCATCGCCTATCAGGCGGGCACCATCGATCAGCTGTCGGGCGGCCGGTTCGTGCTCGGCCTTGGCGCGGGATGGTTCGAGCGCGATTACGACGAGTACGGGTTCGCGTTCGGAGAAGCGAGAGACAGGCTGCGCACCCTCAAGGAGGCGCTGCCACGCATCAAGGAGCGCATCAAGAAGTTGAAGCCCGGGCCCGCGGGACCGATGCCGATCCTCATCGGCGGCGGCGGCGAGAAAGTGACCCTTCGCCTGGTGGCCGAGCACGCGCAGATGTGGAACGCGCTCGGTGACCCTGACGAATATGCACGCAAGTCGGGGATCCTCGACGAGTGGTGCCATCGCATCGGGCGTGACCCCAAGGAGATCGAGCGCACCGCCAACGTGAACGTGAGAACGTCGAGCGACATCAAGGCTTGGCTCGACGCCGGCCTTCAGCACTTCGTGCTGCGGCTCTCCCATCCCTTCGACACGAAAGCGCTCGAGCGCGTGCTGAAGGAGTCCCTGTCCTAGCTCGCGCCCGGCTTACCGCGCCCCACTTGCTCGCCAGGGCGGGGACGCCGAAAGGGCGGCGATTCGGCGTCGATGGCCAGCCGCTGCCACTCACGCATGGCCTGCAGCAGCTGCTCGGTGGGAACGCCGAACGCGTTGCGGATGGCGCCGTCGTAGTACGAGAAGCCCCGAATCCTCTGCACCAGCGTCTTGGGTGTGTGGACGAGTGCGCGATTGAGCCTGAAGAAGATGACGTTGGGCCGCAGCTTGGGATCCTGCCACTCACCTGCTTCCGACATTCTCATGCCGCTGAAGGCGCCCAGGCGCGCGCCGACCAGGTCGGTGACGTGGATCCAGCGCACGAAGCGTTCCCTCCCACGTGAACCCAGTCGGAATCCGTCCTTCGAGAGCGTGAGCGGCTCGCCCAATCCCTGCATCGCTGTGAAATAGAAGGCGTTCAACCCGACCATGACCAGCACCGCGAGTGGCGCAATCCATGGAAAGCTGCGGTTGGCGAAGACCGCCAGCACCAGGGCGATGGGAAACGCGACCCAGCCGACCAGGCGGATCCGGCGCAGGGCCGTGGGTAGAGCAGGAGCCTGCAGGACCACGTCGCCCTCATCCCTCGGCCCGATGGTGGTGACCTTCACCGCGCGCCGGCGCCAGGCCTCGTTGATGCGGATCGCGGTCGCCGTCGCGCCGCCGATCGCGATCACGTACACCACCAGCAGGGCGACGGTGACCAGCAATACGATCTCGCGGCCGTCCACCGCCCGGATTGTAGGTGCCCTGCGTTACGCCACAACGAAACAGGACCGGATTTGTAGGTTGCGCACTAACCGATCCGGCGCCCAAACCCTAGGATTCGAGCCACCACACCCTCTTCGCGGCGCGAGCCTCCGTCCATCACCGGTCGGGGGCTCGTGTCATTTCAGCCGCCAGGCAGGCCTGCCGGCTCGGTTGGAGTAGCACGTTGCCCGCAGGCGATTGGTAGGTGCACGCCTCGGGACGGCCGGGATAAACCCGGCCTTCGGCTCCACTTGCGTTCTAACTAATCAGTTAGGCGGCTTTGACCGCGTTCACAAGCTTCGTCAGCGAGTCCTTGGCGTCCCCGAACAACATGATCGTCTTGGGGTCGTATAGAAGTTCGTTGTCGATGCCCGCGAAGCCCGGTCGCATCGAACGCTTCATGAACACGATGTTCTTGGCCTGGTCGGCGTTGAGGATGGGCATGCCGTAGATCGGGCTGCCGGGCGTGCTGCGCGCCGCGGGGTTGACAACGTCGTTGGCGCCCACGACGAGCACGACGTCCGCGTTCTTGAACTCGTCGTTGATCTCGTCCATCTCCTTGAGCTGCTCATAAGGCACGTTCGCCTCGGCGAGCAGCACGTTCATGTGGCCGGGCATTCGGCCGGCCACGGGATGGATCGCATAGTTGACCTCCACCCCTCTCTTCTCGAGCAGGTCAGCGAGCTCTCGGACCGCGTGCTGTGCTTGCGCGACGGCGAGGCCGTACCCCGGGACGATGATCACGCGTCGCGAATATGCCAGCAGCGTGGCGAGGTCTTCGATCGAACCCGTCCGGACGGAACGACCCTCCTTCCCCGCCGCCGCACCGGCGGCCGCCTGCACTTTCCCGAACGCTCCGAACAGGACGTTTCCAAGCGAGCGTCCCATCGCGTCGCTCATGAGCTTGGTCAACAGGCTGCCGGAGGCGCCGACCAGGGTTCCCGCGACGATGAGCGCGAAGTTGTTGAGCGTGAACCCGCTCGCGGCTACAGCGAGCCCGGTGAACGCATTGAGCAGCGAGATCACGACCGGCATGTCCGCGCCGCCGATGGGCAAGACGAAGGCGACGCCGAGAATGAGCGCAAGCAGCATCAGGGACAGGAACGAGAAGGGGATCGAGGCGATCGCCAGCACCGCGATCACGAAGCCGATGATCGCGGCGGCGATCAGGCCGTTCACGAGCTGCTGTCCTGGGTATGTGATCGGCGTCCCGGTCATCAGCTCCTGCAGCTTCGCGAATGCGATCAGGCTGCCCGCAAAGGAGACCGAGCCGATGACGATGCTGAAAACGCTGGGCAACGCCTCGGCCAACGGCGGGTGAGAGCCGAACTTGAGGAGCTCCGCCACCGCCACGAGCGCGGCGGCCCCGCCGCCGGCGCCGTTGAACAGGGCCACCATTTGCGGGATCTGGGTCATCTTGACCTGGCGCGCACCGACCGTCCCGACCGCCGCACCGATGACGACCCCGATCAGGATGATGACTGCGCCCGCCGCCGTGAAGTGGAGCTGCGGCACGGTCGCGCCCAGCGCGATGACCATGCCGGCCGCGGCGGTGAAGTTGCCGTTGCGGGCCGTCTTGGGCGAGCTGAGCTGCTTGAGGCCGAGGATGAACAGCACCGCGGCCAGCAGGTAGGCCAGAGCGTAGACGAGAGTCACTTGGACTTGACCGGTTCTTGAGTCCTCGTGGTCTGCCGGCCCTTGAACATCTCGAGCATGCGGTCCGTGACGACAAAGCCGCCGACCACATTGGTCGTGGCGAGGACGACGGCCAGCAACCCGAGGATGATAGTGACCGGCGAGTTGGCCCCGGCGGCGATCACCAGCGCACCGACGAGGATGATGCCGTGGATCGCGTTGGTCCCAGACATCAGCGGCGTATGGAGCATTGTCGGCACCTTGGAGATGACCTCGATGCCGACAAAAACCGCCAGCACGAAGAACGTGAACTCGTTCAGCAGCTCGCTGTTCATTTGGCGGCCGCGGAGACTATCTGCCTGGCGCGTTCGTTGACGATCTCTCCGTCGTGGGTCACACAAGAGCCCTTCGTGATCTCATCGTCGAAGTCGAGCACGATCGCTCCGTCCTTGACGAGATGCAGCAGCAGGTTGGCGACGTTGCGCGCGTAGAGCTGGCTCGCGTGGAGGGGCATGGTCGACGGCACGTTCCGAGTGCCGATGATCGTCACGCCGCCGACCTCGACGTCCGTGCCCGCCTTGGTCAGCTCCACGTTGCCGCCGGTCTCGGCCGCGAGGTCCACGATCACCGACCCTGGGCGCATGCCCTTCACCATCTCGCCCGTGACCAGCAGAGGCGCATGCCGGCCGGGCACGGCGGCCGTGGTGATGACGACGTCTGATTTGGCGACGTGCTCACCGATGAGCTCGCGCTGCTTGCGCAGGAACTCCTCCGACTGCTCCTTGGCGTAGCCGCCCTCCCCTTCTTGCGTCTCGAGGGCAAGCTCAATGAATGTCGCGCCCAGGGACTGCACCTCTTCCTTGACCGCAGGTCGCACGTCATAGGCGGAGACCACAGCCCCGAGCCGGCGCGCGGTCGCGATCGCCTGCAAACCGGCCACGCCGGCGCCCATGACCAGCACCCGCGCCGGGGGAATGGTTCCGGCCGCGGTCATCATCATCGGGAAGAATTTGCCCAGGCGGCCGGCCGCGATCAGGACCGCCTTGTAACCCGCCGCCGACGCCTGGGAGGACAACGCGTCCATCGACTGCGCCCGCGAGATGCGCGGCACGAGCTCCAGGCTGAAGGCGGTGACTCCCCGTTTGGCGAGGGCCCTTACGGTGTCGCCCTGGGTGGCGGGCTGCAAGAAGCTAATCAAGACCGCGCCCTTTTTGATTAGATCGACCTCGGCGGCCGAAGGGGCCTGCACCTTGAGCACCGCGTCGGCCTCGCCCAGCAGGGCGGCGGCGCTCTTCACGATCTTGGCGCCGGCCTGCTGGTAAGCGTCGTCGGTGATATACGCCGCCGACCCGGCGCCGGACTCGACGTTTATCTCAAGGGCGGCGGCGGCAAGCCTGATGGCGGTGTCGGGGACGAGCGCCACCCGGCGTTCGTCGGGCGCGGTTTCCCTGGGGGTGCCGACCTTCACAAGTTGTGGACTCTACCCAATCGGCGGCCTGAACACCTGGTTCG
>WNFC01003321.1_pt1 | contig 17425 bp, 14 predicted proteins | sample 5400541 | NCBI WGS metagenome assembly WNFC01 (sample SAMN13153342, study PRJNA577476) | soil metagenome | isolation source: 120 cm saprolite under Douglas fir tree site 2 hole 2 replicate 1 | place: USA:California | collected 2015-04-18
ACGCCGCCGCCTATTCCGATACGACGCGAGCAAACATCGCGGATTCGCATCCCACAGGCGGAGCCGTTGCGAATTCCAATATCAGAACGATGCAGGAGCAGGTGGCAGCGGCCGCGGCGGCCGCGGAGCGAATGACGATCGGCGCCGTGGTCCCGGCGCCGGAACCGGAAGCCAATAGTAAGGATCGTTCCAGTCACTCGGAAACCGTGCCGCGTGGCGATGCCGAAAAGACCGCACCTGCGTCGCCGAATGAACCGCCTGCGAGCGCTCAAAACCAGCCGGCGGATACAGCCTGGGTCGTAAGTGAAACAACCTCCCCCGTGGATTACTCCCCTCTCATCACGGCGGTGATCCACTCAACGTCCAGTGTGAAGGATGCACCAAACACTCTCGCTGTTCGCTGTCGTGGATCACGCACCGAACTCCTGCTTCGCACGGAGGGAGCGTGGCGCGCGTCGCGCGCCAGCGAAGTTCAAGTCGACCATCAGATCAACGACCAGCCCTTTGTCAGGCTGCAGTGGACTGTGTCCGCGGATGGAAAGACCGCTAGTTACAAGGACGATGCAGTTGAGCTTCTGCGGTCGCTGCCAGAAGGCGCACGGTTGAAAATCAGCGTGTTCGTTAGGCAGGAGGGCCCCGGCCAAGAAGCGACGTTCCAACTCACCGGATTGGATGGCGTCCGGAAGAAAATTGGATTGGCATGCAAGTGGCCATCGACAGCAGCCAAAGTGTCATCGGGGAAACGATGAACCACAACTCTGTACCTGTTGTGATCGGGAGTCGACCGGGGTAACGTGAAGGACGGGTGCAGCGGGCGTCGCCGTTGGTGTGCGCGGCCGACCGAGCCCGCTACTGCGACATTTTCCAACGGGTTGGACTGCCGGGAGAATGATCACAAACCTCGCGGATGAATCAGCGGCCTGTCCGAGTTGGGTCGTTCACGTCGTTTGACGATATCTTTGTTACCACCGCTGATCCCCCGATAGCTGTATAGCGGACGTCGTGGTATGCGGTGCATGACATCATGCGAGCGTCCCTTCAGCGGTCGCAGGGGCACGGCTGAGCGGCTATTGATGCCGGCAATCCCCGTGATCGGCCATAATATCACTTAACATCTCATTTAATTTGATCTACTTTAATCGATGCGTATTTAATTTGATTTACTTTGATCGATGCGGATTTAATTCGAGACGGCGTCGCATTTAACCAAGCGAGGCTTGCTGCTATGGAGTTCGCAAACCAAATTGACGGTGCTCCTAGGAACGGGGATTTCATTATCCTGCAGGACGCACGTTCGCGGGAGGTGGGACGCTGGGCTCAGGAGGCCAACGGGTGGGTTCAACCCGACGGAACACCGGTCCGCATTTCTCCAACACACTGGACACGAGTCTCCGACGACTTTGCTGGCCCGACTGATCGTGAACGTTCGCTGTTCCTTGCTGCTCTTGCTGCTCCCCTCCCAGACGACGAAACAGAGCAAACACAGCAGCGATCTCTCACTCCTTTAGTCCTAGCTTTGGTGACCGCAATTTTCTGCGTCAGCGGATATGTCTTTTGGACTGGATCCAAAGATTCAAGCTCGGATAATTGGGCAGCCAGCCTGAAACGAGAATTCTCTCGAGAACAAGAGCGAGCGTCTGTCGCTATCGGCGGTCTCACTGCCGCTCGGGAGCGCGAAGATGTTGCGCTAACCGAGGCCTTGGAAAGCACACAAATTGCGAATTCCCAACAGAGGGAGTCGAAGCAGGCGCTCAACGAAAGCGAGGCAAAATCGGAGGCGCTCGCCCGTGAGCTTGCATCCGCTCGCGAGAATGATGTCGCGGCCCGCAATCTCGCTGCGGCGCGCGAGCGCGAAATGACAGCACAGGGACTGCAGACCAAGCAAATTGCCGACGCCAGGCAGAAGGAGTTCAAGCGGGCGCTCGACGAAAGCGAGGCAAAATCGGAGGCGCTCGCCCGTGAGCTTGCGTCCGCTCGCGAGAATGATGTCGCGGCCCGCAATCTCGCTGCGGCGCGCGAGCGCGAAATTGCCGCACAGGCACTGGAGACCAAGCAAATTACCGATGCCAGGCAGAAGGAGTTCAAGCGGGCGCTCGACGAAAGCGAGGCAAAATCGGAGGCGCTCGCCCGTGAGCTTGCGTCCGCTCGCGAGACTATTGCGTCGGCCGAAAAGCCCTCCAATGCAGAGGTGACTGCTCGAGACGCCGCCGCACCGACTGGACCAGTCAACCGGCCCATGGAACAGTCGAACGCTGCGTCTGAGACCATGGCGACCCCGCAAAGCGGGGGCAACGTAACGGCAGGAGTGCAGGCCTCTTTCGACGCAACGCCAGACGATGCAACAGTGGACACGTCGGGGCGGCTCACGCGATCCACTCGATCCGAACCTAGTCGACCCCAACCGCCGAGTGCGATGTCTTCCGCAGAGCAGGCAAAGCTTGTCGCGCGCGCCGAATCTCTGATCAAGCAGTTCGATTTTGTCGGCGCGCGACTTTTGCTCGCACACGCCTTGGAAAAGGGGAGCGCTCGCGCTGCCTTCATGATGGCTGAAACCTATGACCGGCAAATACTTCGCTCATTGCAGGCATATGGCGTGCGCGGGGACGCGCAAATGGCACTGGAATTTTATCAGCTGGCCGCAGCGGCCGGCATCGAGAAGGCGCGGGAACGGGTGGAAGCGTTGCGATCGGATACGAACGCCGACACGCGTGTGGAAGGAAAGCATGGCCGGTAGGAGATCTCTCGCAGCCTCCATCAGGCATCCCAATTGAGGCGCAGATCAAAGAGCCGCTCGAAATCGCGATCGATCCCTGCGATCTTCGCGCTGGAGAGCTTCCCAAAGTGTGCGGTGGCACCGGCGTGATCGACATGGGCGTGCGTGACGAGCAGCAACCTGATGTCCTCTGGCTTGAAGCCAAGTTTTTCGGATCGAAGCCTCAACACTTGCCGCGGTTTGCGGCATACCTCCATCAATCAAGATGTGGGCTGCTTCTGTCGTGATCACATAGTTGGTGAGCCCACACGTGCCCATAAAATCGATGGGGCCAACATGTGCGTGGCCTCCGCCGGTTCGATCCAAGCCGGTGGCCAAGGAGAGGGCTGCCGGGCGGTTGCTGCGGCGATGAGACCCAAACTCCGAGCAATATACGCATTGGATTTTCTCTTTTCCTAAGCGATATGCCTCGCAGATGCTCAATTTATAGACCAGCGTTCGGGGGACGAAAGCAGAAAATTTCTCCAACGACCCTGTGTCTGGTGATGGTCGCGGTAGGGACGAGGATTTCTCCTCGTCCCCGCACAGATCCCGGCGTGCGCTGCTAACGCACCTTGCTCCTCCCTCAATATTCGTAGGCGTGCCGGCCATCGGGACCAACATTTCTGTTAGCTGGGGCCATGGGTAGTTACGGTATTCTGGACTACCGTATCTCCACACAATCTATCCACGCCGGCTGATGGGCACGACGCGTCCGGCATCGCGCTTGGCTAAGGCGCAGGACTTTGCCCCATCCGTCATTAATGAGCGGCGCTTGTCGAATAGGTCACCGCGCCGGTGGGCGGCTTCGACTTTGCTGCCAATTGTGTGCGCCGGAGCCATCTCGAGAACTTCGCTCGGATAGTGGTCCGGTTGTGATCATCTCCTTTTCAATGACCTCCCGATAAGGCATATTCTGTTGATGAAACGCCGGGCGGGTGAGCTTTCGCTTTATTTTATTAGCGCTGTCTTTGCAGCGCTGTTTCTCGAGTATTTAACTCATAATGAATGGGGCCTTTCTCGTCTTGAAATCGGCATCGATGCTCTTTGGATCGCCGCTTTTGTAGGAACCGTCTGGGGCGCGAAATCCGTGCTTGGAAAGAGCGCGACATGATTACCAGGCAGTCTGCGCCGCGCCGCTCGACCAATGGATGCTCGGTCGCCAGCACGGCGATCGGGTGCCAGCTACCTTGCGCTGATTTGGTCTTCACCTTTAGGCCCCGGATGAGCCGGAAGATTCTCCAAAGATCTCGGAGGCAATGCGGTTCGTTTCGATTGCGGCGGGTACGCCGCAATACATCGCGACCAGCAGCAGGACGTCCTGCACTTGTTGCTTCGTGCATCCGTTTGCCAGCGCGCCCTTTGCATGAACGCGGAATTCCGCCGGCCGATTGCTCGCGGCGGTTATTCCGAGCATCACGAGACTGCGAATATCGTCGGCAAGGCCCTCTCTTTCCCAAACATCCCCATAAACATAGGCATTGATAATGTTTTGTAGTGGCGCGCCGAACTCGCCCGAAGCAGTCATCCGCTTTTCTACGTCGGCCTCGCCAAACATTCGTTTTCGCCGTCGCAACCCGCGCGCGTACATTTCGCTGGTGTCCACGTTGTCTCCTCTTGTCGTAGGTGGTTGAGCTCAATTTTGAGCTTAGGAGTCATGTACATATGAGCCCTTCCTCCATTTGTACCCATAAAACCCTTCGCGCGAAATCCTCAAAACGAGTGGTGACGAGGATGGGCAAGCCGATGATGGTGCGATCGGGCCTTCTTGCCTGCTTTGTTCTGCTGGGAGTCTTTTCGCCGCAACTCGCCAACGCTGTCGACGACTATCCAAAACGACAGATCAAGATCATCGTGCCGTTTCCTGCTGGCGCGGGCCCGGATCAGGTCGCGCGCATGCTCGGCCAGCATCTGCAGGACGCGTTTGGACAGACGGTTGTGATCGAAAACCGAACCGGCGCACTTGGCAGCATCGGTGCGCAGGAGGTCGCCCGTAGCGCCCCTGACGGATACACTCTGTTGATGGGAACCAACACTACGCAGGCAGCGAACGTCGCGATGCTGAAAAATCTGCCCTACGATCCGGCCAACGACTTTGCGCCGATCATACGGACGATAACAACCGCGATGGTGCTGGTCGTGAAGCCGAACTTTCCGGCCAAGAACCTGGCTCAATTCATGGAGTATGCTCGCACCCACCCGAACCTGACCGCCGGCTACGGCTCGGGGGCATCGCAGATATCCATCGGACAACTGCAAACGCGCGGCGGCATGTCGGTGATCGCGGCTTCCTATCGGGGGGTACCGCAGGCTGTCACCGACGTGATAGCTGGCGTGGTCGACCTCGCCTTCGCCGATTTTTCGATCGCAATCCCGCAAATGCAGGGTGGCACGCTGCGTGGCATTGGCGTGACATCGCCTAAGCGAAACGACTTGACGCCGGATCTTCCCTCGCTTGCCGAGGCCATGCCTGATTTCGAGGCAACGATCTGGTACGGGTTACTGGCGCCGGCTGGTACGCCCGAACCGATCGTCAACAAACTTTACGACGAGAGTCAAAAGTTCCTGACGATGCCCGGGACGCGCGAGAGGCTCGCCGGCGTCGGCGTGATTGTCTCGCCGATGCGCCCAGCCGAATTCGGCGCCTTTATCCGCAGCGAGATCAAGCGATGGACGGCAGATGCCAAGGCCGCCGGCATCGAGGCGAAATAGTCACTTATCGGAAATGGCGAGTTGATCATGCAAGTGAATGGGCCGGTCGGAGTTATTGGACCAGGTCTGATGGATACCGCGTTGTCCGAGCGTCTGATCGGCGCGAGGGTATCGGTGATCGGTTTCGATGTTGAACCCGCCAAGTGCGAAAAGCTGCGGGCATTCGGTGGCCTAGTCGCAACGTCGGTGCACGAACTCGCCGACCGATCCCGTGCAAGCGTCGTAGCCGTCTATAGTGGAGAACAGGTGGAAGTGCTGTTCGGCGAGCTTGGCAGCGGCGCCGGTTCTGCGTGCCCGACCGTCGTCTGCACGACGACATGTGCGCCTGACGAAATTGCCCGGCTCGCCCAGCGAGCAACTGGTCTTGGAATTCCTTTTTTAGAGGCGCCTATATCCGGCACCAGCGCGGAGGTACGAGAAGGCACCGCTACTGCACTGGTGGCAGGCGAAACCGGCGCCATCGAGACTATTGGAACGCTCTTGAGCATTATCTGTCCCCGCAGCATGTGCGTCGGAAAAATCGGAAATGCCAGCCGGGTCAAACTCGCGATCAATCTTATCCTGCAGAACAATCGTGCCGCATTGGCCGAAGGAATTGTTTTTGCCGAATGTTTGGGGCTCGATGGACAGACCTTCCTGAAGGCGGTCCGCGAATCCGCCGCGTATTCACGAGTTATGGAAGCAAGGGCGACAAGATGCTGGCGCGGGATTTCCAGCCGCAATCCCATATTTCTCAAACTCTGAAAGATGCTGAATTGATTCTGAAAGAAGCACAGCGGCAAAACCTGCGTCTGCCGATGACGCTCACTCAGACCGGCCTGTTGCGTACGGCCATTGCCCTAACAGGCCCGAACAGCGACAGCGCGGCGGCGATCGAGGCGATTCGGCGACGAGCCGCTTCATCCGAGGTTTCTCGATGATCAACGCTGCAATCGTCGGGCTGGGGCGCTGGGGTCGGAATATTGTGGAGACCTCGCTGAACCACGAGCGGTTCAAGATCATCCGTGCGGTCGAACCCGAGATCGACAGTGTCCGAGATTTTTGCACAACTCATAACCTCGAATTATTCGACAACCTTGACGCCGTGCTCGCGGATTCTAATGTCGATGCCGTGTTGCTGGCGACACCACATTCGCTGCATACAGCGCAGGTGATGGCCTGCGCGGCCGCGCGAAAGGACGTGTTCTGTGAAAAGCCTCTTGCGCTCCACCAAGCCGATGCTGCTCGTATGTTCGAAGCCTGCCGAAAAGCGGGTGTCACACTTGCCGTCGGGCACAATCGCCGCTTCTGGCCCGCGATGAGCGCGCTGCGCAATGTGGTCGCGAGCGGCAAATTTGGCACCATACTTCATATCGAAGGCCACAATAGCAACGAGAACTCGAACAACGTCTTGGTGGGCTGGCGGCTGTCCCCGGAAGAGTCGCCGGGCGGCGGATTAACAGGTGCCGGATTGCATATCCTGGATGCGTTCGTCAGCATGCTAGGACCGGTTCGCCGCGTTTACGCTCAAGTCAATTCGCATCAGCAGGGTCCCCCTCCCCTCGACACGGCGATAGTGACGCTGGACTTCGTCAACGGCGTGACAGGTACGTTGGCAACGGTGAGGGCAACCCCATTCTACTGGCGCGTTCACGCCTTCGGCACGAATGGATCTGCTGAGGTGCTGGATGAAGTTACCTTGATCTTGCGAACAACGGGCAACAAACCGGAGCGGATCAGCTACCCGGCAATCAATGTCTTACGCACCGAGTTGGACGCGTTCGTCGATGCGATAGAAGGGAAACGCCCATTCCCGGTCCCGGAGGCGGAGGTATTGGCGACACTGTCAGCATTCGAGGCCGCGCTTCAGTCAATAGCATCTGGAAACGCGGTTGGATGCGGCGACACATAGGCGGAAGCGCGGCGGATCGTCTCGCTATCGCAATACGACGGCTCAGAGGAAACGCGCGATACGCCAAAGTGGGTTACCGAAAGATCAAATGCCCCTCAAAGCAGCGCCGGCTTATCAAATCGAACTCGAATAGGACCCTTGCTCCTCTCGCCGCGCTTGGCTTTCTTTGGATTTCTCTTTGACTCCTACTTCAAATGCAGCCTCATCAAGATATCGTGGTTATGATTACCAAAGCCGCGGCCGAAAATATTGACGCCTCCAGGATGCGCGGCGTTTTCGTCGATACCGATCCGCAGGCGAATCGAGTGATGTTCGGCTAACCGCAGCTGCGCCAGCGTTACAGATGAAAGCTTCTTCGTGCCCATAAAGGTGCCCTTCGATGAGATATGCCACTGCGTGAGAGCGCCGTACTGCGAGCCCTCGAGCTTCCACCACCGCGGGGTGTGAACGCCCCGACGGTCGCCGTAGTCGCCCGGCGACGTCCATGTCCCGACCTTGACGTCGTTGACCCAAAGACTGATGTCGGAGGGCCAGTTGGCATTGGTGCCCGGAACTTCGGACGACAGCTCAAGTGCGAATTCAAGCGCCGCGACCGGCACATCCAGGACTTTTGCATTGTTGGGGAACTTGTATTCGACATGGCCGCGTCCAAACCAAATCAGCGCGGCCTGGACCCGACAGGGATCGAGAAACAGATCGGGCACGTCGAGCACTCCCATGATCCCCTCGGTCGAGCAAATGCCGCACGGCGCCGACACATTGTAGCTCGTATAGAGCCCGAGCGGCATCTCGATGATGTCCTTTTCGCGGCTGGTCTCTTCACCATCGAGCCGGATCACGATCTCGTCGAACCGCGCCGTGCAGATTTTTTGCTGGCCCTTGCGGGCTCGCCCTGTCTCCGTATCGATCAAATCCGATTCCTCCAGAATCTGGATATTGGTAGCGATAGTCGATTGCGGCATCCCAAGCGCTTCGCTGATCTGGTTGACGTTAAGCGGTCCGCGGCGGCGCAGCAGCCGCAGGATCCGCACACGAACCGGCGAAGCGAGCCCGCGGACGATTTCAAACTGGGTTTCGGGATTGACGTTGAGAAAGCTGCGAATGCTTTTTGCCTTTGACAAGGGCGGCGTTCGTTCCGATGTACCGTCGGACTTTGTCCGCTTCCTCGGCTCCGATTTCCTGTCGAGCATTTTTGAGGTCCTTGCTGTGCAAGCCGGCACGGTCTGTCGGCTTCGTGGTCTCAGCCTTATGTCAGTTCGCAGACAAATGAATCACATTCCATGACGCCGGCATCAATGTCACGCGAATATGGCCGCCAGCCACGGTCACACCCTTCAATGGCGCTGGTTTCACGCGCTCCGCGGCATCCCTGGTATTTGTCGCCCGCAAGTTGTCGTGACGCAATTCGAGCGCCTCGCCCATGGCGAGCCGGCCGAAGCTGCGCGCCTCCAGGCTGACCTGCATCTCCTGCGTCAGGTCTCGGTTAAGCAGGAACAAGGAAAGGCCGCCGGATTCGTCGGTAACCGCCGACATCTTGAGATAGGGCACATTGGGGACCGGAAAGGACAGCTCTTCGGTTCCGCGGGGGTCGTAGTAGGACGAATCGTAAGTCTCCGACGCGACCTGCGCGCGCAGCACCTTCCCGCGGCCGAAGCGGCTCATATGGGCGAACGGGAAGAAAATGGTTTGCCGCCATGCGGGCCCGCCGGTCTCCGTCATGATCGGCGCAATCACGTTGACAAGCTGGGCGAGACAGGCGGTCTTCACCCGATCCGCGTGGTTGAGAAGCGAAATGCAGGCGCCGCCGAAAGCCAGCGCATCTTCCATGGTATAGATCTCTTCAAGAATCGGCGGCGCCACCGGCCAGCCCTCCTTGACCCTGTCGGCGCGCTTGCGACGGGTGCGATACCAGACATTCCATTCGTCGAAACTCAGCATCATGCGTTTGGCCGAGCGCCGCTTGGCCGCAACTGAATCGGCGATGGCGACGACCTCATCGATGAAGCGGTCCATCAGATCGGGACAGGCGAGGAACGCCGCGGTGTCTCCCCTGTAATTGTTCAGATAGGTATGCAGCGAAATATAATCGGCATGATCGAAGGTGTGATCGATCACGGTGTCTTCCCAGTGCCCGAACGACGGCATGTTGCGTGCCGACGAGCCGCAGGCCGCAAGCTCGATGGTCGGATCGATCCAGCGCATCATCTTGGCGGCTTCCCGCGCCACCGCGCCGTAGGCGGCCGCGGTCTTGTATTCCATCTGCCAGGGACCATCCATTTCGTTGCCGAGACACCAGAATTTTACGTCGTGCGGCTTGTCCCAGCCGTGGGCGCGGCGCAGGTCCGACCAATAGGATCCGCCGGGGTGGTTGCAGTATTCCACGAGGTTGCGCGCGGCGTCGCCGCCCCTGGTGCCGAGATTAACGGCCATCATCGGCTCGACGTCGGCGGCCTTGCACCAGTCCATGAATTCATTGGTGCCAAAACTGTTGGGTTCGGTGCTGAACCACGCCAGATCGAGCCGCGCCGGCCGCTTCCCGATCGGGCCGACGCCGTCTTCCCAATTGTAGCCGGAGACGAAATTGCCACCGGGATAGCGCATGATGGTCGGACCGAGCTCCTTCACCAGCGCCAGCACGTCCTGTCGAAACCCTTTTGCATCGGCGGTCGGATGTCCGGGCTCGTAGATGCCGCCATAGACGCATCGCCCGAGATGTTCGACGAACGCACCGAACAAGCGGGGATCGGTCTCGCCGATGGCAAAATCGCGATCCACCAGAACGTTCGCTTCTCTCATTTTGTCTCCGATGTCATAGGATTCGTGGCGCGTATCAGGGTGATAGGGTGGCCGATGGCGCGGCGGCCGCCACTTCGGGCAACAGCACCGCGGCGCGCAGCTGGCGGGAATAAGGGTGCTGCGGCGCGTTCAGCACCGCCCTCGCCTCGCCGCTTTCGACGACGATGCCTTTCTGCATCACGATGATGCGGTCGCTGATATAGTAGGCGGTCGCCAGATCGTGGGTGACATAGACGATCGAGATGCCGAGGTCGTCGCGCAGCGCCTTGAACAGGTTGACGATCGACATGCGTAACGACGCATCGACCATCGATACCGGCTCGTCGGCGACGATCAGCCGAGGATTGGAGAGCAGCGCACGGGCGATCGCGACACGCTGCAGCTGGCCGCCGGAGAGTTCATGCGGATAGCGGTGGCGTACTTCCTTCAATGACAACCCGACCCTGCGCAGGGCGTCATCGACGGCGATGTCGATATCGGCATGGTCACCTGCCGCCAGAAACCGCCGACGCGTCATGAACAGATAGCGGTCGAGCTGTTTCAGCGGATTGAAGGCCTCGAACGGGTTCTGGAAAATTGGCTGAACCTTGTGCATAAAGACCATGCGGTCGGCGCTGCTGCGCACCATGGCAAGATCGATGCCGTCGAACAGCAGCGCGCCGCTGGTGGGCTGTTCGATATTCAAAATTATCCGCGCCAGCGTGGTCTTGCCGCTGCCGGATTCGCCGATGATGGTGAAAATCTCAGGTTTCTCCGCCTCGATCCGAAAGCTGACGTCGCAGACGGCGTGAATCCGCCGGCTCGAGAACACCCCACCGCGGGTGAAGGTTTTGCAAACATGTTGGGCGTCGAGAAGTGCGCTCACGGCTCCTCACTCCCATTGACCGCGAAACAGGCGACGCGATGCCCTGGCGCGGTCCCGATCATGGTGGGCACGCTGCGGCTGCAAACCTCCATCGCGAGCGGGCATCGTGGATGAAAGCGGCATCCTGGCGGCGGATCGGCGAGATTGGGCGGTGTGCCCTCAAGTCCCTTGCGCGGCGTGTCGTTACCGATGCGGGGCAGGCTCGCGATCAGGTGTCTGGTGTAGGGATGCAGCGGCGCGCGAAAGATCTCAGCCGTCGTCGCCTCCTCGATCAGGCGGCCCGCGTACATAATGCCGAGCCGGTCGGTCAGATGCGCGTGCACGCCCATGTCGTGCGTCACGAACAGCACCGACGAGCCGATCTCGCGCTGGATCCCGCGAATCATGCCGAGCACGTCCTTCTGGACGATGACATCGAGCGCGGTGGTGGGCTCGTCGGCGATGATGAAATCGGGGCGGCAAATCGTGGCGAGCGCGATGGTGACACGCTGGCGCATGCCGCCGGACAGTTCATGCGGGTAGGCCGCCAGCACCGAGGCATCGAGATTGACGCGCGCCAGATGGTCGATGACGGCCTGCTCGAATTTTCTTTCGGTGCCGGCCATGTGCGGCCGCGCGAAATCAACAAAACTTTGCCGCAACCGACGCACCGGGTTTAGCACATTCATTGAGCCCTGCATAATGTAGGAGAGATGCCGCCAGCGAATCCGTGCCACTTCGGCGGCCGGCGCACGATGCAGGCCGTCATAACCGGGCAGGAATGAGAATTCCGCGGTGCCTCCGACCACTTCGAGCGGCGGCTTGATCGCGGCTGCGATGGTCCTGACCAGCGTCGTCTTGCCCGAGCTGGATTCGCCGGCGAGGCCATAGATCTCGCCGCGCCCGACGTCAAAGCTAATGCCGTCTACCGCTCTGACAGTGCGATGGACGCCGAAATGATTGGTGCGGAAACAGGCCTGCAGGTTGCTGACCGACAGAATCGGCCCAGCGCCGTCAGGCTGTGTCGCTCCCACGGAATTGGCAGCGATGGTCATGACGTCACCCGGCCTATGCGGCTCAACCGGCTGCGGGGATCGATATATTCGTTCATCGATACCGCCAGCAGGAACAGCCCGATGAAGGTGATGACTACGGCGATCGTCGGAAAGGCGATCCACCACCAGACGCCCGCGACCATCGCGGTGTGCTGATTCGCCCAATAGATCATGCCGCCGATGGTCGGAGTGTTGATGTCGGTGAAGCCGAGCACCGCCAGCGTCACTTCCAGTCCGATCGACCAGATCATGTTGTTCATCGTGGTCGAGAACACGATCGGCATCACATAGGGCAGATGCTCCTGCAGCAGGATTTCGCGCGTGCTCATGCCGGAGAACACGCTGCTCTGGGTGAATTCGCGGGTCTTCAGGCTCATCGCCACCGAGCGGATCAATCGCGCGTCATAGGCCCAGCCGAGGCAAGCCATGATCAACGCCAGCATCAGCCAGGACATGCTGTCGCGCATCACGAAGTAGAACAGCACCAGGACGGGAAGCAGCGGAATCACGATGAAGGTGTCGTTGATCGACATCAGTACGCGATCAATCCAGCCGCCCTTGTATCCGCTGAGCAATCCGATCACGAGCGCAAGAACGCGGCTGATCAGCGCCACCGTGCAGCCGAACAACAGGGTATTTCTGATCGCAAAGGTCAATTGCCAGAATACGTCCTGACCGCGCGAGGTGGTGCCGAGCCAGTAGCTCAGCGACGGCGGCACATCCGGCGACACCACATAGACGTCCTGCGGAGGATAGGGTGAGAAGCCCGAAAGCACCGACAGAACCAGGACGAAGCCGACTAGCACGATGCCGATGCGGAATTCGAGGTTGTAACGCAACAGATCGCGCAGGATTGCCAGCATCAGCTCACCTTCACCCGGGGATCGAGCAGCGGATAGAGAAAATCGATGACGAGAACGCCGATCGAAACCCCGAGAATCGAGATCGTGGTGACGCCGAGCACAAGGCCATAGTCGCCGGCATAGACGCCATCGACCAGCAGCGAGCCGATGCCAGGATAGCCGAACACCTTTTCGGTAATCACCGCCCCGTTGAAGATACCGCCGAGCGAGATCGCAAGGCCCGTCACCTGCGGGACGAGCGCATTGCGCATCACGTAGGACGACAGAATGCGGCGGCTCTTGACCCCGGCGAGTTCGGCGTAAATCACGTAGTCCTCGGTGACGACGTTGGACACCAGCGAACGCATGCCGAGAAACCAGCTCCCGACCCCGATCAGGATCAGGGAAAGCGCCGGCAGGATGGCGTGCTGCATGACGCTTGCGGCAAAGGCCCAGGTCCAGGCCTGCGGCAGGTTCATTGTCGAGCCGCCGCTGATGGGGAGCACCGGCCACAGAAAGCCGAACACGATCAGTAGCAGCAGCGCGAGAATGTAATAGGGTATCGGATGCAGGCCCATCGCGATCACGCCGAGCAACTTCAACCCGCGGTTTTTCTGGTAGTAACCGGCAAGCCCGCCCAGCCAGTTTCCAAGCACCCAGGTGACAATCGTCGAGACCACGAGCAGTCCGGTGGTCCACGGCAGCGCACGGGCGATCAGCGTGGAGACCGGGGTCGGGAACGCCGACATCGACGGCCCGAAATCAGCGCGCAGGATCCGCTTCCAGAACACCGCATATTGCTGCAAGGCGGAGCCTTCGAGGCCATAGAGCTCGCGCAACGAAATGCGCATCTGCTCGATCGCTCCGGGCGCCGTATTGCCATACGACGTCACGGCCGAGATCGACTGCTCGACAGGGTCGATCGGCGTGGCATGGGTGATCACATAGGCAAGGTTGATGCCGATGAAGACCACGAGCACGAACTGCACCAGCCGCTTGGCAATGTAGGCAAGATATCCACTCATGAATTCCCGAGATGTGAAAGCGCCGTCTCCGGACAATCCAACCCGTCTGTCCGGAGCGACCTTCGTCCGTTTTCCGACCTCGCCCTAATTGGCCGGCTTCAGCCTGACAAACATGGCGCGGGAGTTGCCCCAGTTCGGAACCGGATCGGTGTACGGATCCTGCGCTGTCGGATACCCCTTCCAATAGGTCTGATCCATCGCCGTGAAGACGTTGTATGCCATCAGCGGGATGGTCGGCATCTCCTTCACCGCGAGCTTGACGTAGTCCTTGCCGAGCTCGATCGATTTCGGATCGTCGAACCCGACGGAGCGGGTTTGCTCGATGATCTTGTCGAGCGCCGGGCTCGACCAGCGCTGCCAATTGCGCGCGGGCTGCGGCTTACCGGCTTCGGCGACGAACTGCGAATGCCAGCTGTCCATGAAGTAGGACAGGTCCTGATGGCCTCCCCAGGTCTCGACGCTCCAGCCGATGAAGGTATCGAAATCGCCGGCGGCCCGGCGCGTCGGCAACGTGCCCTGCGCCACATCGACCTTGGCGTCGATCCCCGCCTGTTTCCATTGCTGCACGATCATGGTGCCGGCGCGCGTCATCACCGGACGCAGATCGCCTTCGACCATGACACGAATGGTGAAGGGCTTTCCGTCCGGCATCATCCAGGCACCATTGCGCTTGCTTAAGCCGGCTCTCTCAAGCAGCTCCCGCGCCGCCTGCGGATCGGTCCTCCACCAGCCCATGCCGAAGGCGCGGGCGATCTCCTTCGGATCCGACGGAATCTGCTCGCCCATCGAAGGACGCAGCATGTCGGCGATCTGCTTGCCGACGGTCGGATCGTACGGCTTGATCTTGCGTTTGCCGGTATCGATCTCGAAGTCCTTGAGCCAGGCTTCCATCGGCTCGTGATACGCCGCCGGATGAGTACCCGTCGGCGGCACGCCGATCGCCGATATCGTCGCCGCACCCCGATAGGCCGCCATCGATACCGCCTTGATGTCGATCAGCAGCGCCAACGCCCAACGCACGTCCGGATTCTTGAACATTTCGTTCTGGTCGTTGAAAATCACGGCCGGCAGCGTCGGATCCGGATGGCCATAGGGGAAACCCTTGAACCACGCGACCGTCGATTTGCTCTGCTTGGCCAGCGCAAACATGCCTTCCGGCGCGATATCGTGGATCACGTCGAGTTCATGGTTGAGCTGGGCGATCACGCGCTTGTCCGGCGGGCCGGGATCGACGTAAGCGAGATATTTCGGGCCCGGCGTGCCAAAGCGCGCGAGCGTCGTGCGCTTCCAGTCATCGCGCAATTGCCAGATGTACCATTTGCCGTCGGGGTCGTAACTGTTCAACACATAGGCACCGAGCGAAACCGGCTTGTTGAAATCGAATTTGGACGGGTCTTCCACCTTGTCGAAAATATGCTTGGGCAGGATCCAGATCGCATTCCATCGCACGGTGAAGTTGGCATGGAAGCGCGAGTTCGGCTTCTTGAGCTTGAACACCACCGTGTAAGGATCGGGCGCTTCGGCCGACGCGACATTGCTGGCCAGGACGGCACTGAATCGCATCCCCGGATTTTTGATCTGGGTCATCACGGTTGCAATCACGTCATCGGCGGTGAACTCGACACCGTCGCTCCAGTAGATGCCCTTGCGCAACTTCGCCGTCATTTCGGTGAAGTCGGCGTTGTATTGCGGCTTGTCGGAGGCCAACGAGTTATCCCAGACGCCATCGAGGCCGCTTTCCGGATCGATGTACCAGAGCGTGTCCAGCGCCGACTGCTGCAAGCCGTTCGACTGCGAACCGGCGTTGATCGCCCAGATGTTGAACCAACCGGCGTTCTTGATGGTCCCTTCCGGGTTCTCGAGAATCAGCAGTTCTTTTCTTGGAATGTTTTGCGGAATGCCCTGTGCGCTCGAACTCATCGACAGGAAAAGTTGCGACGTCAAGGCACACGCCGCCAGCAGCAGTGCACGAATGCGGCTCATCGTTTTCTCCCCGATCGCGAAGTGCTCTTTTTGGCACCCTGCGCAGGCAATCTAGCCACGAGGAATTCGATCAACAACAGAAATCGTGATTTATATCCGAAGATCGGGTTCAGTCGACCAGAAATCTGGATACGAGCGATTGACGTCGCAAGTGGCAGCCGCGGTTTTTGAAAGTGTCTTTGAAATGTGTTTGCGCCGGGTTTGTAAAACGGTTCAACCTGAACTCATCATAAGCTAAGGCAGATTTTCCCGGAGAAATATGTCGATGCGGATACGTTCCTGATCGAGAACGATCGGCTCGGCCCAGCAATGCGCGAGCAGGATCCGCGCCGCCGAGCGGGCCTCGTGGCCGGGGTCCTGGTTGATGATGGCGTCGATCGTGCCATGCAGCAGAAAGCGGCGGGTGTGATGGGTCAGTTCATGGGCGATCCAGACGATGTCGCGAGCCTTACGCGCCCCCTCTAACGCCGCGGCGATGCCCCGGTTGCCGGCGCCGGCGCTGTAGATGCCGAGCAGGCCGGGATGCTGTTTCAGCAGGTCGGCCGTCAGCACCCGCGTGCATTCGCTGTCATCGCGCCCCTGAAGCGCCGGCAGCGCCGTCAGATCGGGATATTCGCTCGATAGGATCTGGTGGAATCCGAATTGGCGCTCTGCATGGTCGCGCAGCGACAACGATCCGGCGATGACGCCCACAGTGCCCTTGCGTCCCGACAGGAAGCGGCCCATCAGGGTCGCCGCGGTGCGGCCGGCAGCGGGATTGTCGATGCCGACATAATGCATGCGGCGCGAGCTCGGCGCGTCCGACACCAACGTCACCACGGCGACGTTGCGGACGACGAGATCGTCGATTGCGGCGCGGACGCGCGGATGATCGAGCGCGACCGTCGCAACGCCGTGATAGGCCGGCGACAACTGCCCGAGCGTGCCCGCCAGCGCATCCGGATCAAACACGTCGACCTGAACGACATCGATGAAGGCCCGCTGGCTGGCGAGCCAATCCGCGCTGCGCTGAACCTGCTCGGTCAGGTTCGCCATGAAGCTGTTGCTGCCGGTCGGCAGGATGAACGCGAAGCGGAAGCTCTGGTTGCGCGCAAGCCGCGTCGCCGCGGGATCGGCGCGGTAGCCGAGCTTGGCAACGGCAGCTTCCACGCGCGCGATGGTTTTTTGGCGCACCCCCTCGCGTCGGTTGACCACGCGGTCGACAGTCGCCGGCGAAACGCCGGCCGCGCGCGCGACGTCTTCGAGCCTCGCGCGTCCGGCCGGACTGGTTTCACCGCTCGCCATCAGCGTGCCGCCCACAGCATACCGCGGGTCATGATCGTCCTGATCTCCGGTACGTCGAGTTCATAGGCGCGATGGCCGAGCGAGGAGTAGAACACCCGGCCCTCGCCATAGCGCTTCTTCCACACCACCGGCATAACCACGTCCTCGATCCAGGGCGCGTGCTCGCCGGTGAAGGTCGTGGTCGCCAACACCTCGTTGGCGGGGTCGACATGCATGTAATACTGCTCGGATCGGTGCTCGA
>WNFC01004918.1_pt1 | contig 17425 bp, 6 predicted proteins | sample 5400541 | NCBI WGS metagenome assembly WNFC01 (sample SAMN13153342, study PRJNA577476) | soil metagenome | isolation source: 120 cm saprolite under Douglas fir tree site 2 hole 2 replicate 1 | place: USA:California | collected 2015-04-18
GGCATTTCGCGGCTTTGAGTTCGGCTAATTGGGCGGATAGAGATTGACCCTCAGTGCTCACCCGTGCGTATCCGTAAACCGCCATATCGCGCTCCATTTCGCACATATAATATGCACAACATAAAGCCGCATTCTATATTCGGCAAGCTTCGTGCCATCGGTCAGCTAGTTTCGGGGTGAATGTCCCCAACATGTCCCCACGCGCAACACCGAATTGAAGCGGTTCCAATGGCTGACGAGACTATTGCGTCTATCATCCCCCTGCATCAACCCAAAAAGGCCAAGACCGGCGCCCAGCGCGCCCGCGCCTACAGGCAGCGCAAACGGCAAAAGGCGAAGGCCGCTGCCTCGCCAAATAAAGAATCTCCGTCTTCCGAATCACTGATACCGGAGGGCTTTTCATCGGCGGATTCGGCATTTGCCGAACCGCCCTTCACGCGGTACCCGACTGTTACGTTACGTGCCGTCGCGCGTGACGAAGATGCTCCGTCACGGAGCATTTCCCCGATTCTGTTGCGGGCCGCTGCCCTCGCTTTGGCGGGCGTTGGCATCGCCATGAACGGATGGTTCGCGCGGTCGCTTGGATCAAGCGATGCGGCGGGATGGTTGTTTCTCGCCATTGGCGTGGCCGCGGATCTCATTGCCCTCGTTGTCCCCTTCCTGTGCGGCCAGGCTTTGGCAAGCCCGACACCGCGCCACTTCGCTTGCGGGATGGGCCGTATGGGCGATGACGTTCGTCTTTGCCGTAACGGCAGGCGTTGGCTTCGCAAGCACCAACATCGCGGATGTCACGCTTGCGCGTGCGTCGCGCGTGACGCCAGCCGTCGCAGCGGCGCAGGCGCGTTGAGTGACGCGATGTCGGCTCGGGATCGCGAGTGCAAAGGCGGTGTCGGCAAGTTCTGCCGCGAACGCGAACTGGGGGTTAATGAAAGACGGCAGGCACTCGACACTGCCATGCAAGCGGTCGGACAGACGGCGGACCCGCAAACGGACGCGGCGATCCGGCTCGTGGCGTGGGCAACCCATGGGGCGCTACAACCCACCGGCAATGACTTCGCAATGCTCCGGCTTGTCTTGCTGGCGCTGCTGCCGCAGATCGGCGGCATACTGCTCATGGTCGGGCGATCAACAAAATGAGCCCGGCGCTACATCTCAAGCCCAGCATCATCGCCGGCGAGAGCGCGCTGGCAGCTCCATGCCGCCTGCGTGGAAACGAGCCAAGCAGGACTCGATGCCTCGATCCTGCGGCCCAGCCTTTCCACCAAGCGCCGAGCCGAACTTGCGCTGAAATATCGTCGGCCAACGGCCTGCATCCCGAGGTGGTTTGCCGAACAGGCGGGCTCATGTCCCGTACCGACCAAATACTGCGCTTGTCTACAAGTCGGCTTTCGGGCGCAAACTGCTGACCGTGATGCCCTGCGCAGCGGCTTATGCGGCTATGCGATCGCTTGGATCGCGCCGGCATGCGCGACCGTCATCTCCAACCCTAAAACTCGCTCATCTTAGTAACGAGGTGTGCGACGGCGGGGCCGCTCGTTGAAACATTGGGCGCTGCTTTCCCGCCGGGTCGCGCTTCCGGTGTCAACCGATGGTTGCTATGATGGTGCGGCCCATCCGGCAGGGGAGGTATCCCGTGACACATCGAACGAATGCATGCGCATGCGCATGCGCGTCGCTGGCGGCGCTGCTCGTCCTGAATTGCTCCGCCTTCGCGTGGGAGGCCGATGTCCATTTCGGGCTGACGAAATGGCTCGCGCTGCAGGTGGGCTTTTCGAAAGACCTGGCAGAGCGGATCGCGTACGGCGATCAAGGCGTGGACGACAGCCTGTTCACCGATCCGCTCAAGGTCACGGCGGTGAGCGCCTGCATTCCGTTCTACAGCGATCCAGTCGGTTCAATCCTCATCCATGACAACCACTTTGCGTCGCGCGAGGACACGCCGAATGTCCCGCCCAACCGTGTCGTCAAGCCGGGCTCGATCTGGCGCGACGGACTACCAAGGCAGCCGCCCGACCTCGACGGTTCGGACGCAGGCTTCCTGGCGCTGGGTCGTTTCCTGCATTCCTTCCAGGATACCTGGTCGCATCAGGGGGAACCGGACCCTCCACTCTGGTGCAAGAAGGAGTGGGCATTCGGGCACCCGGTGACTCGGGGTGGCTGGCTCTGTCACACCGCCGACCTCACCTACGTCTGGCAGGCACGCGATGTTCCGGAGATGGCGCGGGCGACCTACGAGATCCTCGTCAAGGCGTTTGCGCTTAAGGATTGGAAGACGCTCGAACCGATGGTTCACGACTTTGCCGTTACCGCCAGCAAACAGGCCAAGGATGCCTGGTTCGGGAAGGAGAAATTCTTCGAGGACCCGCGCGAGCGGGACTTCCTGAAGGACATCAGCCTGCCGGACTGCGAGCCCAATACGTCATGCGATCTGAACACCGTCCAGATCCCGTTCGAGCAATGGCGCGCGTCCGTCCGCGCGCGTTGGAACGAGGTGGTGGTCAGGACGGTCGAGTTCCCGAACGTGCCGGAACCCGTGTCCCGCCTGTTCGAGGATTTCTTTGCAAGGTTGACGCGGCAGGAGAACGTGTCGGAGCTGATCGACGTCGAAGCGGTCTCGCGCGCATGCGGAAGCGCTGCATGTTGAGGGCGCTTGTCCGCAGCTCTACGACGCCGTGGCGCAATTCATGACCGGCCTTCCGTTCTTGGATGGCCGCGGCGCGCATCAGCCGCAATCACTCTGTGAGGCCGTTGCCGGTGCCGCCCAGCTGCAACGCGCGACCAGAAGCTGTGCTAACGCAGTTGCCGCGGCACAGCGCGGGGTCGAGATCGCCCGTCCGCGAGGTCCGGGACTGCGCGCCATGCAGGAATTGATCGGGCAGCAGCGGCCTTACGTCTACTCCGTGGTACCCGGTCCGGACGAGAACAGCTATTCGGCGTTCGGCCGGTTCATCCATCTGTCGAACGACATCCTGTGGCTGACGGCAAGGATCACCAGCGGCGGACCAAAGGTGACACGGATCGTGTGGACGCCAAGCGAGTAACAGCCGAGTGGAGGCGTTGGCCGACAGCCATCTCAGTCGCCGGGTTTGGGCTAGTGTAGTGTGCCTATGAGGAAGGAAAGCCGGGCTGCCAGAATGAGCAGCAGCCACGCCGCCCGCACGGGGGGTGAGAGGGCGACTTCCGCTCATGGCCTACACCGACGAAATCCAGCATTCGTCCACATGTCGGCTGTCAGGGGGTAGACCGGAAAAGCGCTTGACGGTTGAATTTTCACCGAGAGTCAGCGAGGAAACCCGGTGTCGGGCTTGCCAAAGCCTGGCGCACAGGAGGGACAACGAGGGCAACGAGATCAGCGGCCGCGCCAGTGGCGAGAAACAACCATCCCGCCGCATCGCTTGATCCAAGCAACCGCGCGAACCGGCTTTAGCAGCACCAGCTCACTGTATGGCAGTGATCAATTGGCCAACAAACTATCCTTTGCGAATTTTGCTCTATCGGCGGGGTAGAGACTTCCGACCTCATCTCAAGCTTCATGCCTAAGGCCTTGCCATTAGAGCGTTAGGGTCCGGACCCACCCACCAGCAAATTCGCAATTAAGCAACCAGCTCGAGCCTTGTTGACGTACCGACAGATACGTCGCTCCATCTCCAGCAGTCGGGAGCATTGCATTGACCACGCATCTGAAGCGTCCTCCTATGTCAATTGTCTCGCACAAAACAAAATCTTCGCCGATCGCGTTTGCGAACGGGTAAGGAGCGTACATTGCCCCCGTGTGCACCGAATGCACGGTTGTTATTGGATTGCCCACCATATCACATAGCTCTGCTCGCGCAACGCACGAACGATGCTCATCACCAGACAAAAATACGACCTGTTTGATATTATTTTCAGCGATGTACGCGAGCACGTCACGCAAGGTATTTGGATAGCCATCCCAGCTGTCGGACGAAAGCGCGCTCAGGTTCGAGCTCTTCAGACACGGGTCACGCTGCACCGCACGGCGATGACGAGGAAGCAAGATGGACGGTGTCATAACGAATTTGGGCGGGGGTGACTCACGGAGCCATTTCTTAAATCTCGCCATTGCTCCGGGCGAAACGAGCTCTGCAGTGGCCAAACCGGGGCCCACTTTGCGATGCATGCGTTCCGTTCGTGTATCAAGCATGAAGAAATGAAAACCGTCAAAGTCGAACGTCTCAAGGCCGCCGTTCATTCCGCGCTGGTATTTATTGAACGCTTCGAAACCTGCCTTCTTGTTATTTGCGTTCGCTGTGTCGTCTATGGGCTCCGAGACCGGTTCCCAGTTGTCATCGATCTCATGGTCGTCAAGCAGCATGAAGGATGGAATTTGGCGAAGCAGACTTCGCACGTTCTGCTGGCGCAGCCACGCCTCATAGGGCAAGCGATAGCGATCGTCGCCTCCGGACGGATCGTACAGTCCGGCGGTGGGATCGACATACACTTGGTCGCCCACGAAAAGCGCAAACCGCGGCTTGATGCCCGTGCTCGCCCCAAGACGCTCAAGTACCTGTCCGTAGGAACGATACGCGACAGGCTCATCGAAGAAACCGGCCGGATACTGACACGACGCGAGCGCGAAACTCGTGCCACTCGGAATTGGTTCTGTAGGCGGGATCTGTGGCGGATCGTACGGTATAACACCGTCCAAAAGATTGCGATCCTGCTCGATCATTCGTTCGAGGACGGCCTCGCCTGCCGGCCCGTAGCCGAACGACATTGACGTCGTCGTCTCGTCCGTGATCTCCGAGGCCACGTTGAGGGTAGCGCGCCTGACCTGCTCCAGCCCACGATACACAAGGGGGCGGAGTGGGGACTTTGCGGCGTCTCGCGACCTCGCGTTCAGAGGCGCGAGCGCTCGCCGCGCCGCGTCGGACATACGTTCGAATCGATCGAACTCGAACTCAGGCGCCTCGATCGGCGGGTCGTCAGCGGGACCTTCCGGGTTCAACCGAAACACCGTCCGCTGGCTTCCATCGTCAACGGCAAAGAAATAATGATGCGCGGGCAAGACCGGAGGCAATGACGGGGCCTCGTCATAGACCAGCAGCAGCAGCAGCGCGTTACCGGGATGGTCGGGCTCGTAGCCCGGCATCAGGGGCGGCAGCGGAGCTTCGAACGCGTCCCAACCTTTAGCGAGTTCCTCGGATGTGTAGACCACCATATGGTTGGTGATGTAGGGAGGATCCCAATTCTGGGTTGGATCGTCGGGTCTGAAAATATGACTCCCATCCAACGTGATGCGTAGCATCAGCACAGCCTCGGCCGCGCGGTGCGAAGGCATCGATCCCACTCGAACCACGAGCGCCGTCCTTTTGGGCCGCTCCTCGGTGATGATGGGGCCGATCCAAGGCGGATAAGCGGTCTTCGCGGTGTTGGGCTTGGTTTGCTTGGTCACGGAGGCGTCCAAGAACTGTTCGATCTTTCGGAGGGTGGCGTGCCTCGTCGTTCCGACCAAGGCATCCTGGTGGCCGGCGCCCGGGTTGATGAATGGCTGGAGATAGACGCGCCCGGCGTCTTCCAGGACCTGCCGCATTCGGTCGACGGTTGAAACGTGCGAGAGCCCGGTGTCGCTGCCGTGCACGCTGAACGTCGGAAATTTCCAGTGCTGCGCGAGATTCTTCCGAGATACGAGCTCGTTGTGCCCTTGAAAATTCGTCATCATGGCTTGGCGCACGAAATGCACGGTCGATGACACCGTCTTTAGGCTTAGAGCGCCAAAGTGCTCGTCAATAAAACGCAGCACCCCCGGTTCCATGTTAAGCACGTTGAAATCCCGGCCGTACAGCGCATCCATTCGATGCCGCGTTCGTGTCCAGGGAGTCCGCTTCGTAGGCCAAACCGGGTTCTCGATGTCGAACTCCTCGACAGGATAGGGCAGCGTCGACAGCAGCCGGTCCCAAAGATCATCCGCCAGTGTCGGATTCGTTGGATTGAAGCTGTAGCCGTCTGGCAAGAAATTGATAAGGTAACGCAACGCATAGGCTCGAAAGATATTCGCGGGCGAGAACACTACGAGCGGCCCAATCTGCGTGAACGCCGCCCGATCTACGAGAGTCTCGACGAGGTTTTTTCCAAGTACCGCAATGCTGAAGACCACAGTGCCCATACAATGCGCAATCACGTCGACTTTTCCGTCGATCGACTCCGCCGCCACAGTTTTCAGTACCGCTGGGACATCTTTATTTCCGATCTGGTCGAAGCTCCAGGCCTTCGTCGCCGTAGTCGGATGACCAGAGCTGGTTCGCAGATCGGCGATCCACACGTCGCGCCCTGTCATCCAGAAGTGACTCGCGAAATTCGGATTCACCGCGTGATGCGCGAACGTTGTGCCGCCCGCGCTGTAGCCATGGAACATCACGACGGGCCGCTTGGTGGTACCAGGATTCGGGTAACGCGTGAGCCGCACCTCGCCCGGAACGGCTACCCCGCCACCGTCGGGCGCTTCCGCAGGAATTGGGATGTGGTGGATCTCCGCAGCGACGGAGCCGCCGCCAGGAAGGCCGAGAGTGAGTGGCGGAAGTAGATTCAAGACGTCGTTCGCCGGGTCCGTATCCCTGTCGGGCGCGCGGAAGCTCCAGACGTGCAGGCCCAGCAGCAGCCGCACGACGTAACCGAGGAAGGTCACAAGTTCGCCAAGCGCGCTTACGCCATCTCGCTGGCACGTTATTCGAAACAGCGGCAGGCCGATTCGCGCCAGATAGCGCACATCCAGCTTCAACACCCCCTTGTCGGCGCCGCCCCTTAAGCCGGGGAACGTTGCGAGCGTCACTTCCATGAGTTGGCGCCAAGGGTTGCAACGGCGCTCGTACGTGAAGGTCTTGGTGCCGACGATCTTGTCGCCACTGAGCGCGATCTTTGCGCTGTTGTCCGGGGTGCCGATGGTGAGGTCGTAAACGAACGCTCGGATCTCGCCAGAGCGGCTTGCGATCGCGAGCCCCGACTTGATACGCGAATGCCCGCCGTCGCCGTCGACGAACGCCTGGTAGGTATCACGCAGACCCCGGTTCAACAGCCACGCCATGCCGGCACGCCAAATTCGTCCAATCCAGCTACTCTCCTGCCGCTCAAATACTCGTAAGGTTCCTGTGAGTGGCGCACTGAATTCCGCTTTTGCGTCGAGCTCCTGTTCTTTCAGACGCGCTGGAGCCCAGCTCTTCTCGAGCGATTCCCACTCCATCCGCGAGAAGATCCGGATCCTGCTCCGGTGAACGATGTCGGACGCTTCCGTCGCAACTTGTAACGTTGGATTTCCGCCATTGCTCGGCGTGAGCTGTGCGAGGGCCTTCGGGTTGAACCGTAGCGTCAATTCGACTATTCGCGTCTCCGTCTGCCCGGCACTCGGCTTGAAAGACACAGGCCCGACGAGGCGCTCGATGATTTCGACTTCGGTTGTCGGCGATTGCGCGGCTACATCGGTCAACCGAAAGACGGGCCGCGTAAGCGGTACATGGGGCGTTGGGGGTGGTCCGACAGCGTAGCCCCACTGTGCCGCAAGCGCCTCCGCCGCACGCAGCGCGACTGCCGATATTGTAAGCGCAGGATTCGTACCGAGAGCGGTTGGAATAATCGAGCCGTCGAGTGCAACGAGACCATCGTGAACGGCGTTGGACATGCTTGTAGAGAATACGCGGCCGTGCTGGTCGACAACGCCGGCCGCGCCCGTGTCACCCATTGTGCAACCGCCGAGCGGATGCACAGTTGTGAGCGGCCCACGCTGATCCTTGAGCAACCAGGTCAGTTCCGCCGGAAGTAGTTTCCATACGGGATTGGGAATGACGCGTCCGCCTGTATTTTTAGTGAGGTTCGCAAGCGTCTCAACCTGTGCGTCGAACAGTGGTAAGTGTTGCAGTTTATTCCAACGAAGCCGAGCGATGCCGTCCCGATCCGCGGTTGCCGAGTCGCCACTGATCTCGATGCGACCAGTCGCACCATCATCACCCATGACGGCATAGAGGGCTGAATGATCGATACGCGTGGCGGGTGCGACATAAATGTCATCGGTGGGGATGCCCCGCTCGTGTGGCGTGGAATCAGCCTCAGCCATACCATGCAACATGTTGATGGTGGCGAAGACCTCGGTGAATGCGACGCGTAGCCCTGCCGGCACAGACATTTCCTCGATGACAACGCCGGCAGTGGCGCGCAGGTCGATGACACCAGTGATAGTCGGACCGATCGCGCGAGTCGAAGGCCGCACAGTTTCGTCTGCGACTGTATGCACCGGAGCGGCGGTCGCGTAGTCGGCGATCAGCATGTCGCCGTTTGTCGAGCAACGCTTACCGAGCTGAGCGTCAGATACTTGGAGTCCGAGGTCACGCGAGCGCAGCAAGATCTCGCTTGAGCCCAACGTGCCGGCAGCCAGCACGACCTTTCGCGCGCGTATTCTGAGCACTTCGCCGTCGCGTTTGCGCAGAGCGGCATCGGTATGGACGCTGTTGACGAACCAACCAGTGCTGCCGTCCTTTTCGATATTAAGCACGGTCGCGCCGCTGAAGATTTCCGCGCCATGTTGTTGCGCGTGAACGAGCAAATTGACATCGAGCGAGTTCTTCGCTCCGAAATTGCAGCCGGTGGAGCAATCGCCGCAACGCACGCACTTGTTGAGATTGACGTTGCCCGAACTGGTCGAGTCCTTCATTGCGACCGTGATCGCGGCTGGGTGAAAGCTTCCGGAGGGCGCGATGGCTCTGATTGATTGAAACTTCTGCGGTACGCCGTCGACATGATCGGCGATCGTGTTGGGAACGCCATTGATACTACCGCCGAGCAAGTCGCGCGCGCGATCGAAATATGACCTCCATGTCGACAAGCCTTTCAGCGCACTCGGCCAGCCGGTCTGGAACACGCCCGGCGCGGGCACTTCCATTACGCCTGCGTTGATCAGTGAGCCGCCGCCAACCCCGTTTGCGACTACCGTGGTGACCTCACCTCCGAGTCTGACGTCGAAGAGACCTTCCTTGTTGTGGTCCTGGCGTATGTGACCCGGCAACTCGCCCAAGCCAGTCGGGAACGAGCCCGGCAGATACTCCTTGCCGCGCTCGAGCACACCCACGGTGATCGCCTCCCCGCCGTACTGGCGGCCAGCGAACGTCGCCGCGGCGATCGCGCCGCCGTAACCGCTGCCGATGATCAATACGTCGAAGTGCGTGGCCGCGGGCGCTTTGCGCACGCGATCAATAAGGCGTTCGAAGCCCTGCGAGATCCAAGCCGTCCTCGAGTCCGTGTCTAAGCCTCCCAACATTATCTTCCTCCTGCTCGGATACCAGATCGGGGAAGCGAGAAGTAGACGAGGTCGATCGGACACGCGTCGGCATCTTCATAAATCAGGGCACGGCGCTCGTCCTCGCCTCTCGGCATAACGCTTCCCTCAGGATGCGTTGCACGGTCCAGTTGAAGATCGTCACCCTAGCGGGTTTTGTCGACTTGTTGCAGTAGTTCACGCCGACTTAGTCTTCTAAAATTTCAAGTGAGCCCACCACACAGGGCTTCCGGGAGCTCGCGGAGTTGTCAAAAGCGTGCGTAAGCCATTCTATGTTCAGCGGAATCGAGCGAGATATCTGGCGGCCCCGCGGTAGTGACCCGCGAAAGCTCTACCTTACGCGTAAGGTGGGCAGCGCGGATCTAATCATTTAGCGAATTTCAAGCGCGAGTTGGTGATATCGTAGGACGGTTGGCGGCTACTCTTGAACGGGGTCACCCGCCCTCATTTCCAATCGAGAGGGCGCGAGTAACCGGTGCAGTTGCCACTCCTTGGCGCTTTCTGCTTCTGCGATGAGGGGAGAAGCCATGAAAGAGACCGCTCGACTACTCGAGAGTTTCTTGCCGTTGAAGCTGCTCGGTAGAATTCACGGCGCTCGCGGTGACCGGCCCGCGGCCGTTGAGTTTCCAGCAGCCGTCCTGTTTGTTGACGTGTCCCGGTATACGGCCTTGGTTGAACAGCTAGCCCGACGCGGGCAAGGAGGACTTGAAAAAATCCCGAAACTGCTGAGCCTCTCCTACGGCCGCTGCGCGGAGCAAATCTGCGATCGTGGCGGCGAAGTGCTGTACTTTGAGGGAGACTCTTTGCTGGCCTATTGGGCCGCGGACGCCGACGATCTTGGAATCGCAGTTCGGGCCGCAGCCGCCTGTGCCGAGGCGATCTGCCATGATCGCAATGGAGACGCATCGACCAGTGAAACCGACCCGGCCCTGCACGTCGGCGTGGGCGCCGGAAATCTCTGGGCCGCGGCCCTTGGCGGCCCGCCCGTTTGGAATCTCGTTGCGGGCGGCGATGCCCTTATGCAAGCTGCAACGTCGCAAGCGCTTGCTCGCCCTCGGGAGTACGTCCTATCCGACGCCGCGGTGCAAGCATTAGCGCGCGGCGGAGCGACCGGTTACTGCAACGCAAAGCCGCACTTTGAACTCCCTTCGCCGCTCCCCCACGTAGATTGGCTGACGGGTTTCCTGCCCCCGCAGCTGCAGGAGATGGTACTTGCACCCGGTCAGCTTTCCATGGCTGGGCCTCGCGAATTCGCGATCGACCTCGAAGGTCAAGGAATTGACGCCCTGCTCGGTGCGACGCACGAGATAAGACCCATTTCCGCAGTCTTCGCGCGAATCATCGGTCTAGATCCCCGCAACCCGCTCGCGCTTTCCCAGTTGCAGACCCTCTGCGTCTCGCTGCAGGAGAACCTGCGAGCACGAGGTGGACCGCCTGGGGAATTGTACTTTGACGAGAAAGGTCTGATTTTCAGCGCCGCATTCGGCGCGCGCGGCAGCTTCCATCGCGATGACCCTCACCGCGCCGTCGACGCCGCACGCGCGATCAATCGGACAATTCAAGGTTTGGGACTCTCCACATCTGTTGGCGTAGCCACCGGCTACGCGCTTTTTTGCGTTGTCGGAAGCGTACGCCGACGTCAACTAATGGTGCATGGCGCACCCATGAATCGCGCAGCGCGGTTGATGACTGCGGTGTCGGCAGACGTTGTCTGCGATGCGCCGACGGAACGAGCCAATCGAACAGCGTTTTGCTTCGAACAACAAGGCACGTTACAGCTGGACGGACTCGGGGACATGGCCGCCGTATTTCGCCCATTGGAGCCGCGCGTCGCGGTAGCTGTCCCTCCAACGCTGATTGGCCGGCAAAGTGAACTGGGGGTTTTAAGGCACACATTTGATGAAACACGCAGTGGAGGTACGCGCTTGCTCGTGGTTTTGGGCGAGCCCGGCATTGGCAAGACCGCATTGGTCACGGCTTTCATGGACGAGCTGCGGTTGAGCGGGACGCCAGTCTCGGTAGCGCGTGCAGAGCGCGAGGATCGCCGAACATCGCTTTTACCTTGGCGGCGGGTGCTTGCGTCGCTCCTCGGTCTACCTTCCGACTGCAATGGATTCATTGTGCTCGAAAGGGTTACAGCCAATGTTCAAGAGGATCCGGCCATCGTTGGGCGACTGCCCTTGCTTGACGGTGTGTTGGGCATTGTGATCCCGGAAAACGACAGGACGCGGCATCTGCAGGGCCCACACCGTGGTGATGCGACCATGCGTCTTCTGGGCGACCTAGTAGGTATGTTGGCGCCGCGCCCGCTTGTGTTGGTATTGGAGGACAGTCAGTGGCTCGATTCAGCATCGTGGCGCCTCATCGAGTGGATACTCGGATCCCTATCATCATTGCTATTGATCGTGTGCGTGCGTCTCGAGGAGATCCCAGAGGAATTGAAAAGTTTACGACGGCGGGCCGAGGCGGCGCGAATGAATGCCACTCGAGCGGAAGCCGACGATCCAGCCCGATTCTGCCAGATCCTGGATCTCGAGGAACTCGGCGAAGTGTCGATCCGCGAACTCGTCGCTCGCACTCTGGGAGGCGTGCCGCCGCATCAAGAACTGGCGAGCCGCATCTCAGCGTTAGCCGGAGGCAATCCCTTCTTTGCTGAGGAGATCTCGATAGCCCTGAAGAGCGAGGGGCTTGTCGCGGTGCGTGATGGTTTCTGGCGCCCCATCCGCCCGCTCGACGACCTTCGTTACTTCGAAGGTGTCGAGCGGGTCATCCGGGAGCGCGTTGATCTCTTGGAGACCGCACCATTCAACCTTCTCAAGGCCGCTGCGGTGATTGGGCGTTCGTTTAGTGTCGCCGCCCTTCAGATACTGCTCAGGGACGAGCTGCATAGCAATGCTATTGAGGCCGCTATGGAGTCACTGTTAGCAGTACACCTTGTGCGACATGGATTTGCTCCAGGCGAGTACGAGTTTCGTCACGATCAAATTCGGGACGTCGTGTATAGCTTGATCTCGGTTGACGCACGGCAGCGCCTTCATGGACTCTTGGCTGACTGGATCGAGTCGAATCAATCGGCAACCGCGGTAGTGGAAATCGCGGCCCTCGTTCAGCACTTTGAGGCTGCTGGGAACACTGACAAGGTGGTCAAATATGCTGATTTAGCCGCCACAAGGGCCCTACAGGTTGGTGCATTTCGAGAGGTCGAGGCGTTCCTGGGAATCTGCTTTAGTCATGAGTCGCGCCAGCACCCTTGGAGCGCCGAGCAAAGGCTTCAAGCGGTGCGTTGGCGCAGACAGCTCGCCGAGGCGCATTATGGCCGCGGCGACATTCATGCTCAGGGCGTTGCTGTGAGGCGTGCGCTCAACGTAGCGGGCCAACCGGTTCCCCGTTTCCCGACGACAACCTTAATCCGCCTGGTTGGGCGTGGGTTGCGGCTCGCAATGCAACAGACCTTCCCTCCGTCGTCGAAGTGGACGCAGCCAGGCCTGCGCTCATGGGAGCGAGAGCTGGCTCGCTGCTTGAACCAAGCGGCGATGGTGGATTATTTCGAGCTTCGCTTTTCGCGTGGGATGTGTAACCTCGTTGGCGCTGTTAGTCATGCGGAACGGGCCGGGTTATCTATAGAAATGGCGGTCGCATCCGCGCAACTGGCATGCGGGCTCGGTATTATGGGTTGGCGGCGCGCATGCAACTACTTCATGGCAAGGGCAGAACAGGTCGCGATCTCGCTCGCTGATCCGGCAGTCCATTCTCACGTGTGTCTCCTCGACGCGCTCTGGCATCTCGGGCGTTGTGAATGGTTGATGGTCGATCGTCGTCTCGATCAATCCCAAGAGCTGTGTCTCAAGGCGGGGGATCAGCTCAGTTGGTGTAACGCACAAGGTATACGTTTCTGGTCGTTGTACTACCGTGGCGATCAGAGTGCATTGGAGCCCACTGCTCTTGGGCTGCTCTCACGCGCACAGAACGCTGGAAATATCCAGCAAGAGATTTGGGCCCTCCGATGCAAGGCGCTGTGCGTGCTTCATACGGACAGACCTCGCGAAGCGGTCGACGTCCTGCGGCTGATCACGTCCGCGATGCTCGGTTCGGTTGATCTCGCCGCGCAGATCTCGGCAAAAGGCGCACTCGCGGTCGCTCTCGCCCGGGTTGGCTCGCACGCCGAAAGCGTCCAAGCCGCGATCGAGACCTTACATCTGCTGCGCGAGATGCGTCGGCCGTCTTCCCATAGCACGCTGGTTGGCCTTTCCGGTGTTTCCGAGGTCCTGCTGCGCGGCCGGGAAGCGGGCCTATCGCGCGAGTACGATCGGTGGCACCAGTGGGAGCGGCAAGCGCTCCACGAATTAAATCGCTACCGCCGTGTATTTCCCGTCGGCGCGGCGCAATATGGGCTGTGGCTCGGCGTGGCGCATTGGCTGGACGGACGCAAAGATCAGGCACTTTCCACTTGGAAGCAAGCACTCGCTACTGCCCGGCAGTTTTCTTTGCGTCAGGACGAATCCATGATTGCGGCCGAGATGAGGCGCCGGCAAGACCAGGGCTAAGAGCAGCCCACAAAAAATGGGTGATATCGGCGACGGTTTTCGATCAGCCCCAGACCTGCAGCTTCCAATCGATGGTAGAAGCGTCACGTTCGGCCCGAGCACCACTTTGGCGACGCCGATGTCCGATCAGGGCTACGGCTACTGGGCTAGATTGCCAATGAGTATCGCCCAGAGAATACACGGCCGCGGGTGAGCTGGCGGAGCGAGAGGGATTCGAACACAAGGTACGACCTCTTAAGGTCGACCTCTTCGGCTCAAAATTGAGTGTTACCTTTCGTTTCGCTGCAAAGACGGCTCCCTAAACCGTCGGATAGCCTTGCGGAGTCAGATTTGAACCTCTGACCTTCGGGTTCGCGGATTATCCAACGAGAGCCCGCAATTTCCCGAACGGAATCGCACTGCTGTTTTCAGCGTCAGGGTGACAAGCGATCGCCGCTTCGGTTGGATTCCAGCCGCCGCAGCAAACGCTGGAGAAGATTTCCTGCAGGTCTACACGATCATCCGACGCGGCTCGCCTGCCTATCCGCAATTTCTCGCGGAGCCAAAACCGTTTGAAAAACCGTTTTAATTTCGTCGGCTCAAACGGTGACTTTCTGTAAGTGCTTGATTTTAATGGCGCGCCCGAAGAGATTCGAACTCCTGACCCCTAGATTCGTAGTCTGGTGGCGATGTGGGGTCTGCGCTGATCGAAGGGTATTGCTCGAAAGCTAAGGGCGATGATGACGTCGGAGGACAATTCCGCAGCCGCACCAATCTCGCACCGGAAACACCCTGAACGAGTCAACCGTCGAGTTGCAGGATTGAGTACTGCCGGTTCATAAGTGAAGTCAGCGGGTTGTTGAACGTCGGTTTGGATCACCGGACCGGGAACGCCCACTCCCGGGAGGTCCGACAGGGGGAATCCTGAAATGGTTAGCACGTAACGAAGGCTTGGACGCGTACAGACAAACGGGCGAACGGCAGTCGACCCGTTCCACGTTGTAAGTCGAGCGGCCTCGACGGCCCACATCACTCTGAGTTACCCGTCCGATTTCCACTCCAATCTAGCCGAATACCCGACGGACGTCTCGTTACTCTTTTATCGGCAGCCTTGTCGGTTTTCCATACCGATGATTCAGTTCCAGCAGGGCGCGTTCTACAATGAAAATCGGCGCGATTTGTCCGAAGCAGCTTTCGAGGCGGATGCCGTGGCGGTTGCGATCTGGAGTGTGCTTCGAGCGAAGCCAGAGGGCTTCGCACGCTGCTCGAAGAGATCAACAACTACGCCACCGAAACCACGCATCGTTCCGAGTATTGGCCGCAATCGGCGGCGCAGCTGAGCAATCGTCTGGCGCGCGTAACGCCCTCGCTGATCGCGAAAGGCTGCATCGTTGAACGGCGGCATTCCGGTGAACGTAAAGAGATCATCATTCAACCGAGCTATAACTATGGTGATTCTGATCAAATGATCCCGCCCCGCGGTATGTCGAAAAAACAGGCTGCAGCCTATGCCGGCTGCGAGACGCTATCGGCGTTCAATGACTGGATTCGACGCGGAATCATGCCGGGACCGATCCCCGGAACGCACAAATGGGATAGGAAAGCAATCGATGCAGCCCTTGACCGGCTATCCGGTCTCCAGCCTACAATTGAACCGCAGCTGTCCCCCTATGACGAATGGAAGGTCTCGGAAAATGCGGATACGGCTCAAGGGTATCAACAGTTTAACCAAAAAGCTCGCTGACGGGACGGTCAAGACGTACTGGTACGCTTGGAAGGGCGGCCCTCGCATCGACGCTGAGCCTGGCACGCCAGAGTTCATACGCTTGTACAGCGAGGCGGTCGCGGGGAAGGCGAAGAAGAGCACGGAGACGTTCATCTCGCTCATCGACTACTTCAAGGACCAGAGCGAGTACACGGGCCTTGGCGACAAGAGCAAGCGCGCCTACGATCAGTACCTCGCGCTCATCGAAGCCAAGTTTGGCACAATGCCGATCGGCGCGATCGAGGACAAGCGTGCGCGGGGGGACTTCAAAGCATTCCGCAACACTTTCGCTGCCACGCCACGGAAAGCAGACTACGTCTGGACGACGATCGCGCGCGTGCTCTCGGTCGCAAAGGACCATGGCAAGATCGCTGTGAATGTCTGTGAACGCGGCGGCCGTCTCTACGATGCCGACAGGTCAGACATCATTTGGACCGCCGAAGATATACGTGAGTTCTGCAGCGTCGCGTCCGTCGAACTTCAGGCGGCTATGTTGCTTGCACTGTGGACTGGCCAGCGGCAGGGGGATCTCCTGCGACTAACGTGGAAGGCCTACGACGGCCGGTACATTCGTTTGCGGCAATCGAAAGCGCGGCGAGGCAAGGGCCGGCGGGTGACGATACCCGTCGGTTCTCCGCTCAAGGATGTGCTTGATACCGCGCTGAAGGAGAAGAAGCGATCGGCCGTTACCATCCTGACCAACTCGCGCGGCGCGCCGTGGACCGAGGACGGCTTCAGGACGAGTTGGGATAAGGCATTCAGGAAGACGTCGCTGAAAGACCTGCACTTCCACGATTTGCGCGGGACCGCTGTCACGCGCCTCGCGCTGTCGAATTGCTCGGTGCCGGAGATCGCCTCGATTACCGGACACTCGATGACAACGGTGCAGGAGATACTCGACGCGCACTACCTTGGCGGCCGCGTCGAGCTTGCGGAGTCAGCTATCAGGAAGCTAAGCGAGGTGTACGGACCGGGGCAGAAATGAGTTTGGGGATATAGACCGATTTCAGGTGAAGGCGTTCCCCGGCCGCCAAGGCTTTTGCGTGAGAGAGCGCTCCATGCCGTCGGGATGCGAGGTAGCCGCTGCGGTACCGCGCAGCCATCCCGCCACTCTTTGAGCAGATGGCAAGGCGGACGCGCACGGATGGCGAACAAAAACTCCCAACTGGCCTCCCAACCGAAAGGGCCGTTCTGATGCGTAGTGCTGTAAGTGCTTGAAAAGCTTGGTGGGCGCACCAGGGCTCGAACCTGGGACCCGATGATTAAGAGTCAGCTGCTCCTTGGTCGCTAATCCCCACAGCTATTCCACAAGAAACCCGCTTCTGGACGTGTGAAGACGGCATCGAGAATTTCTCCGCTGATCAGTGCGCTTATAGCGGTCTGGTTGCAGGTTCGAGTGCTGTCCGGCCCAATAACGAAATCAATAGCTGTTCAGAGCCCTGTTTGCGGTCGCGGTGGACTCTCGCCCCAAGTATCGGCGAAGTGCCTTCATCGTCAGAGCGGGCTGCGTGCATCGCCCCTAACGCCGAAAAACTCGACAAAAACCGCGGGCAGCTTCTTTCCTTTTTGTTCGCCGTGGCACCCAATCGTACGATGAGTCTATAGCCGCCGTTCCACTTCGGCCTCGCCTGGGTATGATGCTCCGGATGATCAACACGTCCGACATTTTGTCGATTGGCGAAAACTCAACTGCGTGTGTCTCGTCGGGTCGCACGTCCGTGACAAGATAACGCCCTCCGGTAAGCCCGAATGACACTGCGCAAGACGGACAACTTGCTTCGGGGCGATCGGACGCCGGCCTATGTCGACCGGGAAACCGGAGCGGCCGAATTGCTAATTTCGACAGACACTTGGGAT
>WNFC01009776.1_pt1 | contig 17422 bp, 19 predicted proteins | sample 5400541 | NCBI WGS metagenome assembly WNFC01 (sample SAMN13153342, study PRJNA577476) | soil metagenome | isolation source: 120 cm saprolite under Douglas fir tree site 2 hole 2 replicate 1 | place: USA:California | collected 2015-04-18
GGGCCCGTGCTGTTCAGTGTCGGCACCGATGCCGCCGGTGGGGTCAGGGCCAAGGCGCCTGGCACCTGGGTGGGGCCGGTCCAGGTCAGGCGGCCCCAGTCGGTGGCGTGGTCGTCAGTGGTGGTGCTGTAGAAGATGTCCTTGGTGCCGAGTTGCTTCCAGAAGACGTAGATCAGGCCGCTCGAGGTGCCCGTCGTCTGCTCGGTCACCGCGGGCGTGGCGCTGGTGCACGGCGCGTTCATGCAGCGCGCGCTGGTCGGGGACGGCGGGTTGCCCGGTACCACGTCGGACTGCTTCCAGCTGAAGTTGCGGCCCTTCGGGATGCCGACTGAGTACCTGACGTGGTTGGCCGGGCCCCGCCAGGTGACCAGGACGACGTTCTTGTGGTCGGGGAAGAACACGGTCGGAGCGTTGAAGGTGGTCGCGAACTTCACGGTGGCCGGCAGGATCGCGGGCTTGGTGAACGCGATGGTGCCGTTGGTCTTGGTTTCGCCCTGGGCGTACCAGATGTGGTCGTCGCCGTGGCCGGCCCAGACGATGAGGACGGCGCTGCGGCCAAGCGGGTCGGTGTAGGAGCCGATCGCGGGCGCCGAGCTGGTCAGCGCGCCGCTGAGCTCGCCCAGCTGCGACCAGTGCTGCGTGGCGTTGACCCGGTACTTAAAGAAGACATGTCCCGCCACGCCACGGCCGCGCCAGGCGACGATGATGCCCTGGCCGATCGGGTTCGGGAACGTGACCGTGCTGAGGGCCGGGGAGCTGTTGGTCAGCGCGCCGGGGACCGGCTTGCTCGGACCGGACCAGGTTGCGGCCGGTGCGGCGAGCGCGGCGCTCGCGCCCAACGCGCAGACCGTGCCGGCTGCCGCTGCCGCCGAGACAAGCCTCGACAGGGGACGTTTCAACATCTTGTGACCTTTCTTAATTGCTTGACCTTCACTGCCTCACGGTGAGGCATGGGAAAGGCTCCTTGCGGCCCCCGAGCCAGCAGCCAGCAATGCCCGTGACTTTCCTGGGTTCTGGCTGAAAATTTTCTGGAGCCCGTGCTGATATACAGGTGAAAGTAGCGAAAATGTCACACTGGGCGCCGTATGCTCCCGCCATGCCTCGACGCCCGCGGCGGCTGCCGTTCGCCGTGTCCTGCTCTCGTGACTGTCTGCGTGGTCGGGGCGTGCCTCGCGCCGTCCGCCGCATCGGCTACTGCTGTCACGCGGGCTGGCGGCTGATTCGGCGGCCCGGTCCAGGTGAGTTCCGGCAGCACCCACGGCGGCGTAGGCGCGACCCTGACCGCCAACGGCGGGATCGCCGGGACCGTACAGGTATCCGGCGCGCCTGCTCCCGGGGTATGCGTGATCGCGTACCCGGCCGCAGGTGAGCAGGTCCCCGCGGTGGCCGAGACCGGGGCTGACGGCAGCTACCAGATCGGCTTCCTCGCGCCTGCCAGCTATCTGGTCGAGTTCACCTCGGGCTGCGGCGCGGCCAGTTACGCGACGCAGTGGTTCAACGGCGTGCCTGGGAGGAGTACGGCGACTCCGGTAGCCGTGACCGCCGGATCGGTCACTCAGGCGATCGACGCGAACTGAACACACGAGGAAGCGGGGCCGCCGGTTACCAAGGTCCTGATTTACCGGCCTAACGACCCTACCTGGCCGACTCCGGGTGATGCACCTTGCTCTTACCCGATGAGTAGGTGAGGGCCATGTCCCTGCGCCAGGAGAAACCGCGGCTCGTACCGTTTCCGGTCGAGGCCATCGATGGGCTGCTGGCGACCGCCGCCCGCGCTCCGTCCATCTTGAATACCCAACCGTGGCTGTTCAGAGTCACGACCAACACAATCGAGCTCTACGCCGATCCCAGCCGGAAGCTTCGCTCCGACCTGACAGGCCGGGAGATGCTGATCAGCTGCGGCGCCGCGCTGTTCGGCCTGCGGCTCGCGATCAGGGCGCTGGGGTATCAGCCGGTGGTCGGCCTGCTGCAGCACCCTGAGCGACCAAGCCTGCTGGCCTCGGTGCGGCTCGGTGAGCGGTCGCCAATGACCGACGGAGAGAACCGCATGATCAGCGCGCTGCCGCATCGGCACACCCACCGGGGCGCATACATCTCCGGCTCGCTGCCACGCGGGCTGCTGATCGGGTTGCAGCACGACGCGGTCGCCGAGCATGCCGCATTGTCTCTGGTGGACCGGCCCGCCGACTACGCGCATCTAGCCGCCATCGTCGCGCGGGCAGCCGGTGCCCTGAACGCCGATTCCAGATCCAGAGCTGACGTTCGTCGCTGGGTCAGGCCCGCTGGCACCAGCGCCAGCGACGGCGTTCCGGCCTGGGCGATCGCGAGTTCATCGGTTCCGCAGCCTGGGAGGCTAACGCAGCGCGATCTCGGTGGTGGCGTCGGTTTGCTGGAATCGGATGGTACGCCTTCTCTTGCGACTGCCATCCTGCTGACCTCGGCCGATACCACGGGAGATTGGCTCAGGGCCGGGCAAGCGCTGTATCGCGTGCTGGCGCATGCTGCGGTCAGCTGGGTCTTCGCCACGTTGTACTCGCAGCCGCTTGAGTCCGCGCCCACCAGGGCCCTGATCCGGAGCAGGCTCAGGCTGGCAGGCGCGCCGCAACTGCTGCTCCAGTTCGGACTGGCCAGGACCACCCGGCCGACCGCGCGCAGGCCTGCCGGTGACATGATGCTCGTGGGGCGGCCCCAGCATTCAGGACGCGTCCGGTCATGACCACGGCGGAGGTCAGACAGGGGGTTAGACAAAGGTCCCGATGGCACCTGGACCTTCGTACCTGGACCGTCGCAGTCAGCCAGCGGTGTACTGATACTCCCAGGGTCCGGGGCCCGTGGGCCCGAGGGCCCGCAGGCGACGTGCTTGCTGTGTCAGGGTCGACAGCTCGTGCCGACGAGAACAGGAGTGGCCCATGAATGTGTTCTGGGCGCCGACCGGCGAGTTGCCTACGCACGCCGGCTCCCCTGAGGAGATCTCCCGGTTCGTGGTCGAGGCAGCGGTATATGCCCCGTCGGTGCACAACACGCAGCCCTGGTGGTTCAGCACGGGAGACCGTGAGATCAGCGTGCACGCCGATGTCGAGCGCCGGCTGCCTGTCGCTGATCCAGACGGCAGGGAGATGATGATCAGCTGCGGCGCTGCGCTATTTACCGCGCGCGTGGCGCTGCGCTACCTGGGCTTCGTGCCGAAGGCACACGTTCTGCCCGACCCGGACCTGCCGAACCTGGTGGCGAGAATCAGGTATGACGGGGATCAGGTGGCGCCGGTTGATTATGAGAGCGCACTGTTCGCTGAGATTCCGCGGCGCCGGACCCACCGGGGCGGCTTCGACCCCGAGCCGCTGCCGTCCGGCATCATTTCGGCGCTGCGTGACGAGGCAGACAAGGAGAAGTCCGGGCTTCGGATCATGGCGGACGAGAGCGAGCGCGGCGCGCTCTCTGCGGTCGTGGAAGCGGGCGACTACGCACTCAGGCTAGACGCCGCGCGGATCAGGGAGCAGACCCGATGGGCTCTGCCGCCTGGCAGCGCCCGCCGGGACGGTGTCCCGGCCACCGCCTACCCGGCGAGACCGGACCGTACGGAGCCATCCTTCCCGAGCCGTGATTTCGCACACGGCCATGGGTGGGGACTGCCGCCCGCCGGTGCCGACGCAGTCCCGACGTCCGCCGGAGTGGTCAGCGTGCTGACGACTAGTGCCGACCTGCCCCATGACTGGATCAACGCGGGCCAGGCCCTGCAGCGGGTGCTGCTCCTCGCCAGCAGTTGCGGGGTTGCGGCGGCACTACACAGTCAACCACTCGAAATAATCAACCTCCGTGACTTCATCACAACTGTGCTATGCAAGGGCGCGTACCCGCAGATGGTGATCAGGGTCGGCACCACGGGCCAGGCGTCGGCCAGCGTGCGACGCCTCGTGGACGAGGTGCTGCTCTAGTGCATGACCGGCGTGTGGTGGCCGACTGGAAGGCGCTCTAACAGCATGGACGAGAACGTTGCAGGGGCTCAGCAGATCAAGGTCTTCCTGCTGGACGATCACGAGATCGTCCGGCGCGGCGTGAAAGACCTGCTCGAGGCCGAGTCTGACATCACGGTAATAGGAGAGGCCGGAACAGCTGCGTCGGCGCTGGCTAGGATCCCAGCCTTGCGGCCGGACGTCGCCGTGCTCGACGTACGGCTGCCGGACGGCGACGGCGTCACCGTGTGCCGGGACATCAGGTCACGCATGCCGGAAGTGGCGTGCCTGATGCTTACGTCCTTCGGCGACGACGAGGCGCTGTTCGATGCCATCATGGCGGGCGCCGCGGGCTACGTGCTGAAGCAGATCAGAGGCACAGATCTCGTCGGAGCGGTCAGGACTGTGGCTGGCGGCCAATCACTACTCGACCCTGAAGCTGCCAGCCGGGTCATGGCGCGGATGCGCGACGCGTCTCGGCGCTCCGATCCGCTCGCCGGCCTCACCGGCCAGGAGCGTAAGATTCTCGAGCTGATCGGCGAGGGCCTGACGAACAGGCAGATCGGCGAGCGGCTCTTCCTGGCCGAGAAGACCGTGAAGAACTACGTCTCCGCGCTCTTCGCGAAACTTGGCATGGAACGGCGCACCCAGGCCGCCGCGTATGCGGCCAGGCTCTTCGACGAGCAGGGCCACCAGACTCGTTAGTCCTGCGTGGCGGGAGGCGGCTGATCAGGCCTAGTTCAGCGCGCAGGGCTTTAGTGAGCGTGCCGAGGTCGGGAAATGCTCGGGATCGGTGATCACTGAAATGGTCAAGGTGCCAGCGTAGGAAAGCACTTCGAAGTAAACCGTGACGTTCCCGCCTTCGGCCACCACGAGCGGTATGGCCGAAGTGATCGGGAATCCGCCGAAAGCGACTTGTTCGGCTGGGCCGCGCACGTGACTCACCAGCGTGTGCAGCCGGTGCTGGTGATTCATGTACCAGCGGTAGCCGCCGACCGCGGCGAGCGGCCGGAAGAGCCAGCCCAAGAGGGCGATTGGCGCTGGCCCTGTCGCGTCCGCCTTGAGCGCGCGTACCCGGGCAGCGACCTGTTCCAGGCGCGTCCCGATATCACGGGTGGCCGGGACAGGCACGAGCATCGGGCTGACCATGTTGCTGAGCGAAGGCTCACTCCCTGGACGATGGCCGGATACCGGCACGGCCATCACGAGCCCGTCCAGGTATTCGCCCCTGTCCATCAGCACCTGGCGCCACGCGCCCGCGATCGCCACCAGCACGGCGTCATTCAGTGTTGCGCCGTGCCGGTGCGCCGCAGCCCGCAGCGGTCCGACTTCAGTACGAACGACAGCGATGCTGCGGCGGGGACCGGTCCGCTGGTTCAGCGAGCACGCGGGCGCCCGTGGCGGCCGGAGACATCCGCCGGCGCTCATCGATGTGCGCAAAAGTTGCCATGACCGCGCGAGGTAGCGGAGCGCGCGTAGCCTGCTGAAAAAGGCGTCCTGGGCGAGCGCGGCCGCGGTGGGCGCGGGCCGGGGGAAGCAGGCACTGCGGATACCTGAGCGGGAGTCCACGAGGTTGGCGAGGACCGCGAGACCGCTGACGCCGTCTGCGAGAACGTGGCGCGCCACGAACACGAGGGCGGCCTGGTTGTCGGCCAGACCGGTGACCAGCACGGCGGCCCACAAGGGCGCGGTCCGGGGCAGCGGGGTCGCAATTACCGACAAGGCTGTGTCCAGCAGCGCTGGCTCGTCGAGTGGATCCTGGAACGCCACGCCCTGGACGTGGTTGCGGATGTCGAACCGTGAGTCGTCGATCCAGATCGGACCACCACAGCCGAACGGGGCCCGGATGAGCTTCTGACGAAGCCGCGGTACCGCTCGGATCCGCTCGCTGATCAGCCGACGGACATGCGCCACGTCCAATCCGTCGGCCCGGTCAAACAACAGGATAATGCCCAGTTGTCCCGGGACACTCCGGCGATCGATCGCCAGGAATGCCCGGTCAGCTGGGCTGGCGCGCTCAATCACCGGCAGGTTAGCGAACCACTAGGACCGGCCGGTCGGAGAGGTGAATAACCTTGTGTGCGGTGCTGCCAAGGACGAGGCCCACCAGGTCGCTGCGCCCTCTCGATCCCATCACGATCAAGCCGGCGTCGTGGGCGTGTGCGGCGGACACGATCTCGCGGGCCGCGTACCCGTAAATCGTTTCTCGCACTTCGTAGTGAGTCTTGATGCCAGCATTGTTCAGCTCCTGGGCAGCACGCTCGACCGCTGACAACGCCTCCTCCTCCGACTCGATCGCGTAGATCCCGCCGCGGGGCATGACTTCCTTCTCCCGGACATGCACTAGCCAGACCTCGCCGTCAGACAGCGATGCCATCTCCCGGGCAGCGTTGATTACTCGTTCGGCTGCGTCGGAATGATCCACAGCCACCAGCAGCCTGTCGTACATCGCACTCACCCTTCCATGAAAATGTCGCTGCTGATGGCGGAGCTTTGCGCTCGGGTTCAGGAACGGTGCGGGCAGCCAGGGCGACCAGCTCATGGGCGCGGGCTGGCAGCTCACGAGGTCCGCCCGCATCCAGCGGTATCCCCAGATACAGGGACAGCAGTGATGGCCCGTCAGCTGCCCGTTCATGTTTCGATGCTGCCGACATCCGGATCGTGACAGCAGAGGCTTTGGTCACAGCCGGTCAGCAGTCTGGTGCGTCCGGGTGGTTGCCAGCCCACCGGCAGTAGGCGTCTACCGCTGTCGGCAGGGTCGGGAAGATCATCTCGTCCCCGATCTTGTTGGCAAGGCCGAACGCCTTGAGCTTGTCGAGCAAGTCCTGCTTAACCCGAGCGAGCGGTCAGGCCGGCGAGCAGGTCGCCGCCCAGCCAGGATGGCTGGTACCGGCGAATCTCGGCCAGGCCCGGCACCTGAATCCAGCCGCGCAGCCAGGACATGCCGTGCTTCGCGGACCGGCCAGCCACGATTCCTGCCGCCTTCGGCACGCCTTGCTTACCGTCGCCCGACGGGCGTCGCCTGGGTAAGCGTGCTAGCGCCAGTGGTTTCATTACCCCCTGGCGGTCGCATCATCGCGAGCGCCCGCTACCAGGCCAACCAGCGGCCAGGGTACCGCGAAGGTGGCCACAGCGGTCGGTTCGGGCTGATCGGCCATCGGCCGCCGATCGATGCCGATCTGGATGTGATCGTCGCGGCGGCCGCACGGACCGGCACGGCGCGAGAAATCAACAGCTTTCCTGACCGCCTGAACCTGGACAGTTGGTTTGCCGGGCCAGGCGCGCAGGTGTCCGGTTCGCGATCTCCATTGACGCGCACGCCGTCCCGCACCTCAACTACCTCAGGCTCGGAGTGGCGACGGTGCAGCGCGGCTGGGCCGAGACTGCCGACGTGAACCTACCCGCTGGCGAAGCTGCGGCGCTTCCTGGCCAGCGGCAAGCCGACGTCGAAGAGCCGTAGCGGCGGGCCCCTCGCCCGCCACGTTTAAGCCGGTGCGCGGCACATTCGCGGGCGGCCTGCACCTGTCGCGCGCCAGCCGGGGCACCGAACCGTGCGCGCGCCCACTGCTGCGGCGGATGCGTCAGCGCCACGTGCCTGGGCCAGTACCTTCCGCTCCGTGAGCGGGACCTAAGTCCTCTGGCTAGCGGGTGGCGCTGAGAGGTCTGCTGGATAGTGACGCGCTCGGGTTAGCAGCCGCAAGAGCGCTGTAGCGAGAGGGATCGTGATGAGGCTCTCGGGCCAACTATTCAGGGGCCAGCGATTGTGGCAGCGGGCGATCCTGCAGTCACCTGTCAGCGATGGCGTCGTCCTGGCCGTTGCCGGAGCTGGGGAGATCTGCAGGCTCGCGGGGTTCGTCGTGACATGGCCAGGGCGGGCTGCCTGGCCATCGTGTGAACCGGCCGGCCATAGCGGCAGTGTCAGGAACTCGGCCGGGGCTGGGACCATGGGCGTGACAGCGGACCTTGGTCAGATTGCGGGGGGCTGACACATGTCCGCCCCACCTGCAGACCTTGTCCTGGCCGCCCGGGCGAATGGGGTACGTGACGAACGCGTCCTGGCCGCGATCGCTGCAACGCCTCGGGCAGCCTTCGCGCCGCCCGGCTATGCATGGGCCTCGTGTTCGGACCAGCCCGTCCCGATCCCGCACGGCCTGGTTGGCACCCAGCCGTCGCTCACGGCGGCCATGATCGCCGGGCTGGACCTGAACGGCCGGGAGCACGTCCTGGAGATTGGCTCCGGTTACGGCTATCAGACCGCGCTGCTGGCCCGGCTGGCCGCGGATGTGATCAGCATCGAGATCTACCCCGATATTGCCGGGGCTGCCCGCCGGAACCTGGTCCGCCGGGGCATCGCGAACGTGCAGGTGATCACGGGTGACGGGACCGAGGGCTACCCGGAGGGCGCTCCGTATGACGCGGTCCTGGTATCGGCCGCGCACCCCGAGGTGCCGCCGCCGCTCATCGAGCAGCTGCGCCAGGGCGGGCGGCTGGTCCAGCCCATCGGTCCCGGCGGCAACGAGGAGGTCATCTTGTTCGAACGCATCCCGGCCGGGCTCCGGCAGCTGCGGGTGCTCATGACGGCCAGCTTCGTCCGGCTCCGTGGCAGCTATGGCTTCGCGTATCCCCTCGGGGCACCCGGAGCGGAGTGACACCGCATGCTCAGTTCGCATACTTGCGGGTCGCCGGCTTGCATATCGAGCGGCGGGAAGAGGGACCTTTGGCCCTGGTCAGGCCACCGGGCCGGTGGGCATGCTGGTTTTGCCTGCGAGGCGAGCGAGGGAGCCAGACCGCGAACGCGACCGGGGAGGAATCCCCGGCGAGGGTCCGGCGGGACGGCTGAGAGGCTGATGGCCGACGTCATCGCGACCTCCAGTACCTGACCCGGGCAATGCCGGCGGAGGGAAATCGTCTTGCAGGTCCGTTGCGCCTGGGCCGGGCTCCGAAAGGGCGGAAGCGGGCGGCAAATCGTTTTTGCAGCAACCCCTTCGGCTCGGGGGTTCGCCCGCATCCCGGGGGGTTGTTCCCTTCATCGTCTGGGGGTGGCGATGGGTACGGCGCTGACCCCTACGCCGACGGCAAGCGGGTCCCTCGGGCCCAGCCGCGACGGGCTTCAGCGGGGTCGCGGGCCTTCGAACCGCCTTCCAGGGGTCATCGAGGGTATGTCTCGGGTCATGACTCTGATGGCTTTCACTACGGGGCCGCGGATCAGCGCGCCGGGCGGCGGGAGGTGACCGACATGACCATGCCAGGCCCTGCTGGCGAACCGTTTGCGGCGGTGAGCGAGACCCACTCGGCGGCGGTCTTCTTCGCCGGCGGGTCGGCTTTCAAGCTCAAGAAGCCGGTGAACCTCGGCTTCCTCGATTTCACCAGCCTGCGGGCGCGCCAGGCGGCTTGTCATGCCGAGGTTGAGCTCAACAGGCGGTTCGCACCCGATGTCTATCTAGGTGTCTCACAACTCCGGGACCCTGAGGGCCGGGTGATCGATCACCTGGTGATGATGCGAAGAATGCCGGCCAGCCGGCGGCTGTCTGCACTGATAACCGCAGCCGAGCCGGTCGCGCACGCCCTGCGGGAGGTCGCGCACACGCTCGCCGCCGCCCACGCGGCATCACCCCAGCGCTCCGAGATCGCCGAGCAGGGCAGCAGGGATGCCGTGCTCGGCCGGTGGCGGGCCAACCTTGACCAAGCGGGGGCGCTGACGGACTCCCCGCTTTCGCCGACCGTGATCGCTGACGTGCAGATGCTGGCCGGACGCTTCCTAGCCGGGCGGGAGCCGCTCTTCGCGGCACGGATGCGCGCCGGCCGAGTGGTTGATGGCCACGGCGATCTTCTCGCCGATGACATCTTCTGCCTGGACGACGGGCCGCGGACCGAGCGAGGCGAGACGGCGACGTTGCGAGGCGTCTCCACCCGGGCCGGAGTTCCCGTCAAAGAGCTTTTCGCCCTATTCCCCGGCAAGCCTGCCAAGAAGATGGCCTACATCGCCGGGTTGCCCAAGCCAGTCGGCTGCGTATAAGCGCCGCCGGAAAGAGAGGTGTGTCATGACAACCACGCAGACCGCGCCGGCCATCGTTCCTGATTTCGGTGACAGCGCGCCGGCCGGGCGTAAGCTCGCGATTATCTGCTCAAAAGGTAACCTTGACATGGCCTATCCCGGCCTGATCCTGGCTAACGCCGCGCTTGGCGAGGGCGTCGAGGTTGACCTGTTTTTCACCTTCTGGGGTTTCGACATGATCACCAAGTCCCGGATGGGTGAGCTGAAATTCACCATGCTCGGCAATACGGCTACGCACATGCCGCAAGGCCTCGGCGGGTTGCCCGGCATGACCTCCGTGGCGACCCATCAGATGCGCAAGCAAATTCACGACGTTGGCGTTCCTGACGTGCCCGAGTTCCTGGACCAGATCGCCGACTCCGGCGGTCATCTCTGGGCGTGCCGGCTGTCGGCCGAGATGATGCAGCTGGACGAGAGCGATCTCTACGACAAAGTCGAGGGAATCATCAGCGCTACGGACTTCATCGAGAAGACCGCCGGAGCACAGCTGCTATTCATCTGATGCCGGCATGCTGCTCGGTTCGCCCAATCCACTCTGCGGCGGTCCCGGAGGTGAGCCAGTTGACAAGCAAGGTGAGTTATGCGACCGCGGGCTGCGCCAATGCCGGCTATCTGGCGCTGCAGTGGCTCGGAAGCAACTATGGCGCCACAAAGGCCGAACGCCGTCGCAGTCTGCGAGGCGATGAACTGATCGCTGACCCGATGGCGGTGACAACGCATGCCATCACCATCGATGCAACGCCGGAACGGATCTGGCCATGGCTGGTGCAGATGGGCTGGCATCGCGGCGCGTGGTATACCGCAGAGTGGGTCGATCGCCTCCTGTTCCCGCCGAACCTCCCGAGCGCCGATCAAATCCTTCCGGAGTTCCAGCGCCTCGCGGTTGGCGATCACATCCCGGACGGCCCTCCGGAAGCCCAGTGCGACTTCATCGTCGCCGAGCTTGAGCCGAACCGTCACCTCGTCCTGCATTCGGCAGATCACCTGCCGCCGGGATGGAAAGAACGATTCGGCGCATGGATCGACTGGACCTGGGCGTTCATTCTTGACGACCTCGGCAACGGGCGGACCAGGTTCATATTCCGCAGCCGTGTGCGCGCCGGGCCGACATGGGTAGCGGCCGTTTACATGATGGCGATCATTCCTGCTGACTTCGTCATGTCCCGTCAGATGCTCCGCGGCGTCAAAATGAGGGTCGAAAGAACCGCCCCGGCCGACCTCGCGCAGATTCGTTGAGTAATTGCAATTAAATGACGCTCGGGCTAAGAAACGTGACTTTAGCCTCTATGTCCTACCAGCCCTATAAAGCGACGCTGGTAATGGTATAGGCACCATCTCGGCGGGAGCCGAGATAGCACTCCAGAAGGACGTGGTTCTTATGACTGACGTCACACACACGCAAAGAGCTCCGGCCGCACCACCGCCGGCTCAGGGCTCACCAGGCGAACTGAGGCACCTATCCTCGCGCGATCGGCAGAAAGCCAGGGCTCTTGGCATAACGTCGGCGACCGGCCTGGTAGTGGGCAGCATCATCGGCACGGGCGTCTTCACGATGCCGGCCGTGCTGGCCGGGGCCGGTACCGTGTCGCTACTTGTCCTCGGCATCATCGCCCTGGGCGCGATGATGCTCGCGGTCCTATTCGGCCAACTGACCAAACGGGTGCCGAGCGCGGACGGTGGCCTGTACGCCTACGCCAGGCACGAGTTCGGGGACTTTGCGGCTACCTGACCGGCTGGTGCTACTGGATCCAGGCCTGGGCTGGCAATGCGGCCATCGTGTCCGCATGGGTCTTGTATGTGGATGCCCTGTTCGGAATTCATCCGTCGGGCCTCGGCAACTGGGGCATTGCCCTGCTGGGGCTTTGGACTCCCGCAGTGGTCAACCTCGCCGGGGTCAGGCAGATGGCCTGGTTCCAGAACGTCACTGTTGTGCTCAAATTCCTGCCCTTGCTGTTCGTCGCCGTCGCCGGCTGGTTCTTCGTGACCTCCGCCAACTTCGGGGCGTTCAACGCCTCGGGCGGAAGCTTGTACAGCGCGATCGGGATCGCGGCCGGGGTGGCGCTGTTCTCCTTCATTGGGGTGGAGGTAGCGGCGATGACGGCCAAGCGGGTACGGGATCCGAGGAAGAACGTCGGCCGCGCATCACTGCTCGGCACCGCAGCCAGCGCGATCCTGTATGTACTGGCGTCCGCTGCGGTCATGGGCTTGGTGCCGCACCACGCCCTGGTCAACAACGGCGCGCCTTTCGTCAATGCCTTCGAGGCGATCTTCAACCATGGCGCTTGGGCAGGCCATCTAGTGGCTGCGCTCGCTGTCGTGTCGGGTATCGGCGCATTGAATGGCTGGACGCTGGTCACGGCCGAGGTGTCACGAGCGGTCGCGGCTGACGGACTATTTCCGAAGGCATTCAGCTGGACCGACCGCAAGGATTCGGCTTGGTTCGGCATCGTCCTGGCGGCCGCGTTGCCTTCGGTGCTGATGCTCTGGAGCTACACAACCGCGACTGGCCTCACGGTGTTCACCGACCTGGTGTATCTCACGGTCGTGACCGTCGCCATCCCGTACTTGTTCTCGGCCTGCGCACAGCTCACCTACCTGGTCTCCAGGCGCCGTCGCGTGCAAGGATGGCGGCTCGGCCGCGATCTGGCCGTCGCCGGAACCAGCGTGCTGTTCTCGCTCTGGGTTACGTTCGCCGCCGGGTATCAGGCCGTCTACCAGGCCCTGATCCTCGTGTTGGCCGGAATAGTTCTGTACGCGTTCGTGGCCGCCCGCCGTCAGCCGGCCACACAGAGCTAGCGCGCGGACCTGCCGTGCCGGCCCCGGAGTCAGCGTGTGGCCGGCACGGCAACCAAGCCCGGTCGCGACGCCGAGGTCGCGACGCTAAGGAGGCAGTGTCATGACTTTGAATGTCCAGTCCGAGGTAGGAGTGCTCCGCCAGGTCATCGTGCACCGGCCCGGCCTGGAGCTGTCCAGGCTCACCCCGAGGAACGTCAGCGACCTGCTGTTCGATGACGTCATGTGGGCCAAGAAGGCCAAGGAAGAGCACGACGCGTTTGCTGAGGCGCTGCGCGACAAGGGCGTGAGCGTGCATTACTTCGGCGAGTTGCTGGGCGAGACGCTCGCCCTGCCCGATGGCCGTGCCTTCGTGCTTGACCGGGTGTGCACGCAGGAGATCCTCGGCCCGAATCTCATCACACCAGTTCGCAGGCTATTCGATGAACTCGACGGCCCAGCCTTGGCGCAGTATCTCGTTGGCGGCGTGCTCAAAGCGGACCTGCACCCGAGAGGGCTGCATAGCCTCAAGTGGGACATGCTGCGATCGGACGACTTCGTCCTGCCGCCGCTGCCTAACCACCTGTTCCAGCGCGATAACTCCTGCTGGATCTACGGCGGAGTCTCGATCAACCCGATGGCCAAGCCGGCCCGGCAGCGCGAGACTCTGCACAGCCGGGCCATCTACCGGTATCACCCGATGTTCGCCGGTCAGGACTTCGTCAAATACTACGGCGATGACGATGCCAGCCACCTGCCTGCCAGCATCGAAGGCGGCGACGTTCACGTGCTCGGCAACGGCACCGTGATGATCGGGATGGGCGAGCGCACCACGCCAATGGCGGTGGAAATGCTCACCAGCGCGCTGCTGCGCTCCGGTCAGGCGAGCACGGTGATCGCTGTCGAACTCCCGGCGTCCAGGGCGATGATGCACCTCGACACGGTGATGACGATGATCGACACGGCGACGTTTGTCCTCTATCCCTACCTCGACCGGCATCTGCGGTCCTGGTCGCTGACCGCAGGCCCCGGCGAGACTGGGCTGACCGTGGTCCGCAACCATAACCTGTGGGACAGCCTGGCCGAAGCGCTCGACGTCGATAAGGTCACGGTGCTGACGACTGACGAGGACATGCGGGCGGCGGAACGCGAGCAATGGGACGACGGAACCAACTACCTGGCTGTGGCTCCGGGCGTGATCTTCGGTTATGAGCGCAACGTGCCTACTAACACGATGTTGCGCAAGCACGGCATCGAAGTCGTAACGGTGGCTGGCAGCGAACTGGGCCGCGGACGAGGCGGACCGCGCTGCATGACCTGCCCGATCGAACGCGATCCCGGGTAAGACGGCATGCCCGCAGGAGATTCCCGCAGGAGGGAGCGCCATGGAACCGAATGACATGGACCTAAACGGACGATGCCTGCTGAAGGAGACCGATCTGACGCAGGAGGAGTTCGGATATCTGGTGAACCTCGGTGCCCGGTTGCGTTCAGAGAAGCGGAGGGGCCAGCAGGGCAGCCGCCTCGCCGGACGCAATATCGCGCTGATCTTCGAGAAGACGTCGACCAGGACCAGGGCAGCCTTCGAGGTTGCCGCACACGATGAGGGTGGTCACGTCACCTACCTGGGACCGCAGGAATCGCAGCTGGGGCACAAGGAATCGATGAAGGACACCGCACGCGTGCTCGGCCGGATGTTCGACGGCATAGAGTACCGAGGCTCCGCGCAGGCAGCGGTAGAGACCCTTGGCGCTTACGCGGGAGTCCCGGTCTGGAACGGCCTGACCGACGACTGGCATCCGACCCAGATGCTGGCCGATGTTCTCACCATGCAAGATCATGCCAGCAAGCCGCTCACGGCGGTTTCCTACTGCTACCTGGGTGACGGCAGGAACAACACAGCGAACTCCTTGCTCGTCACAGGCGCCTTGCTTGGCATGGACGTCCGAATCTGTGCGCCCGGGCAACTTCAGCCTGCAGACCGGGTGCTCGACATCGCCCGCGACCTCGCTAGCCGCTCTGGCGCCAGGACGAAGGTCACTGACGACATCACAGCGGCGATCGCCGGGGTGGACTTCCTCTATGCCGACGTCTGGCTCTCGATGGGCGAACCGCACGCCGAATGGGACGACCGCATCAACGTGCTTCTGCCCTACCAGGTCAATGGCAAGATGCTGGAGGCGACCGGCAACCCCAGCGTGAAGTTCATGCATTGCCTGCCGGCCCTGCACAACCGCGAGACCCAGATCGGCCGGGAGATCTTTTCCCAACGTGGCCTAGACGCGCTCGAGGTGACCGACGAGGTTTTCGAGTCGGCGGCATCAATCGTCTTCGATCAGGCCGAGAACCGGCTGCACACTATCAAGGCGCTGATGGTCGCGACCGTCGGTGACCAAGATCACGAACCGGGCGAGCCAAGAGGGCGCGGTTCCTCAGCGAGGGAGAGGTAGCTTTCGTCTTCCTGTGCGGTGTGCAGCCGCAGGATGGCGTGCAGCCCGTACAGGAGGCCGCGCAGGTCGGCGATATCTGCCAGGTCGGGGTCGGCCGTTCCGATGTCGTCGAGCAGCTGCCCGAGCCGCCGGATCTGGTGGGTGATCTCGGCGTGGGCGCGGCTCATGGTCGCTGTGGGGTCGGTTCCGCCGAGCAGCCGGTTCAACGCCGGGTATAGCTCGTGCTGTTCGGCTTGTTCGTGGGGCTCGACGTGGTCGACCAGTGTCTTGTAGACCGCCCTGACTCGTGCGGCGGCCTCGGCGGACGGGACCGCGCCGAGCGCGTCGGCAGTAGCGCGGATGTGCTCGATGTCGGCGCGGATTGACTCGTGCTCGCCAGAGAACCGGCGTGCCAGCGCGGTGTCGGCGGCCGTGAGTCTGCTGGCCGCGGCGGGCTGGCGCAGGGCGCGGAGCGCGTTGAGGATCACCGCGACGTCGATTGCTTCCTGCAGTAGCGCTCCCCAGACGGCAGGGAGCAGGCCGACCCCAGCGGCGGCCATCGCGATCAGCGACATCGCTATCCCGGCACCGGCGCTCTGCCGGGCGATCCGGCCGGTGCGCCGGGCCAAGGCTGCGACTTCGCCGAGCCGGTCGATCCGGTCCACGGTCAGGACAGCGTCGGCGGACTGAGATGAGGCGGTTGCGCCTCGGGCGCCCATCGCGACGCCGACGTCGGCGAGCGCAAGCGCGGGAGCGTCGTTGATCCCGTCGCCGACCATGATGACCGGCGCCCGGCGGCGTTCCAGCCGGACCGCGTCCAGCTTCTCGGCGGGCGTCCGCTCGGCGAGTACCTCATCGACCCCGATGACGACGCCGACCTGCGTGGCGACGTCTGCCCGGTCGCCGGTCACCATGACGACCCTAGTGATCCCGCCCTCGCGCAGGGCCCTGATCGTGCGGCCGGCGTCGGGCCTGACCGGGTCATCGAGGAGGAGCACCCCGGCCGGGACCGCGTCTATGGCTACGAACACAGTCAGTGCGCCGTCCAGCCGCGCGCGCCGGCGCGCCGCCTTTAGCCAGGCCGGCACGCCAGTGGCGGCGTCAACGCCGCACCAGGAGGCCCTGCCCACGGCGACCAGGTGCCCGGCGACCTGGCCGCGGATGCCCTCGCCCGCCTGTTCTTCCACGTCCGACGGTAGTGTCAGCTCACCGCCCTGGAGCACGGCAGCCCGGACCACGGCAGTGGCGAGCACGTGCTGTGACACCTGGTCCAGCGACCCGGCGAGCCAGAGCAGCCGTTCCGCGGGCACCTTCCCGGCCTGGACTACGGCGGTCACGGCCGGTCGGCCGGCGGTGAGCGTTCCGGTCTTGTCCAGTAGCACCGTCGTGCAGGCCCGCCAGCCGCTCCAGGACGGGCCCGCCTTTCACGACCACGCCTCGCCTGGCGGCCACCGACAATCCGGACACCAGCGCCACCGGCGCGGCCAGGATGAGCGGGCAGGGCGTGGCGACCACCAGGACCGCCACCGCCCGCACCGGGCCCGCCGCCGCCCACGCCAGGCCGGCCGCGACCAGAGTGAGCAGCAGGAACCACAGCGCGAGACCAGAGTGAGCAGCAGGAACCACAGCGCGACGGCCTATTACTGGTTCCCCATGCCGATCGAGGAAATCGACTTCGAGGGCCTCGCGACGCATGTGGCTGAGGACGCAATCCTCGACGCCGCCGACCGGGGCTCGCCCGTCAAGATCAGCTCTAAAGTCGTGCAGGGCAATGCGGCAAAAGCGCTGCTGGAGGCGGCATGCGGAGCCGAGTTGCTGGTAGTCGGTAACAGAGGGCACGGCAGCCTCACGGGAGCACTACTCGGATCGGTGAGCCAGCAGTGCGTGCACAACGCGACCTGCCCCGTCGTCATTGTCCGTGACCGGGAACCGACAAGCCTGAGCGGTCAGCTGTTGCCGCACGGCAGCCGCTCCGCCTGAGCGACGTTCAGCTCCATGGGCTGGCCGAAGGCCCTGGCTAGCCGGAACCTTTGCCCCTGCCGTGGCAACCGATCCCGCTATCGCATGAGTGTGTTAACCAATCGGACGTTCGCATTGAACGAGGAGGCTGAGACCTCATGAGCAAGAAGATTCTGCTCGGCGTGGATGCGCTGCACTATGCACCGGAAGCCACTGAGATGGCTCGTGATCTCTGCCGTGACAGCCAGGACAAGATC
>WNFC01005763.1_pt1 | contig 17416 bp, 16 predicted proteins | sample 5400541 | NCBI WGS metagenome assembly WNFC01 (sample SAMN13153342, study PRJNA577476) | soil metagenome | isolation source: 120 cm saprolite under Douglas fir tree site 2 hole 2 replicate 1 | place: USA:California | collected 2015-04-18
CAACTGCTCGGGCTGAACGTTGGGATCGCTGCCCACTTCTCCAAATCGGGTGAGAAGGCGTATGGCTTGGATGACTTCCTCTTCCTGCAAGGGCACAACTCCGCCGGTCCACACTGCTCCAGCCGTACCCTCAGTAATGCGTGCATTCCCCGCGATGCGCATTGTGGGGACGCTGCCCGCCGGCGCGCCGCCCGCTTCACCGCCGCCGCCGCTATGCGCGCCCTCCGCAGCAGCAATGAGCTGCAGCAATTTCTGCGGATCATTCAACCATTGCTTGAACTCCGGACCGAGAGTCTGCGCGGCAATCTGCGCCGCAATGGTGATGTCGCCTGTGCCCGGATCCGCCGCGACAAATCTGACTTCATTGATCCTTATTGTGGCCTTTTTATTGTCTCCAAAAGCGTCCTTGATCTGCTTGACGACATCCTGGGCCTTGGAACCGCCCATAGTGAATGCCCGCACCAGGCGCGCAAAATCATCCACTGTGACCTGGTTGGAAAAGTGAATGCTGGCTAGCCCGGCAGTGGTCAGTAGCTGTGCAAAGCTGCGTTCCGCCTGGCCTGTTTCCAGGGCAATTCCGTCCAGCAACAGCGTATGTTCGGAGACTCCCAGCAAAAACCCGCCATCCGTACCCTTGGGTAGACCTTGCTGCAATTCATTCCATGTGATTTTGAATTGTCCCTCAGTGCGCTTGTGTCCGAAGCCATAAAGGCGCACGTACTTCACCAGGATGTTGAGGCTGTGGACGAAGGCGCGAGCGGAGGCGGTCCGACTCGCTCTATTTGTGTCTGCCGTGAGAATACGCGGCTCCTGGAAATTTTGGTTACCCGTAAGCGTAATGCGGAACCTAAGAGCAGTCATGTTACGGAGGTAATTGGGGGTGTCAAGGCGATGCGCAAACCAGGAAAACGCCAAATAAAGCTGAATCTGGCTATATGTAGAGGCTGATTTCCAGGCGAAGCCATTCAGTCACTTTCCTGTTTTCCACCTGGCGAGTACAGATGTTTCATGACGCATTCTCAACTGGTCCAAAAAGCGGTGGAGTGGTTGCGTGCTTATCGCTGCGGGGTTGTCCTTTCCGAGCAAGCCTGCATCAGCGGCGAGATGCCCGACGCTATTGGATGGAAGCGCTCCTGCCACTCTGTCCTCGTCGAATGCAAGATTTCGCGTGCCGATTTCCTTGCTGATCGCGGCAAACGATTTCGGAAGAAACCTCACACCGGTGTGGGATGTGAACGTTTCTACCTAACTCCCAGGCAATTGGTTTGCCTGGACGAACTGCCTGTGGGCTGGGGATTACTGGAATACCATAATCGAATTGTCAAGGTCGCGCGGACCGGCGCCAGGAATCTGCGCACAGCAGTCGGGTTTCGCTACGAAATGAATCTTCTTTTAGCGAGCCTTCGCCGTGTCGAAGTCCGCATAGAACCGCAAAACATTACCGACTTCCTCAAGTGGAAGAACCGCATGGCGGAATACAATTGCGGTGAGCTACCAAAGGGTATTTTGCCCGCTGGCGAAGAGGTGAATTACTTTCTGGAGGCAGAATCCAGTTCGCCTCCCGAAAATGTTGTTCCGCCCGCGATAGGCGGCGAGAATCCGTAATGCTTCCTAAGGTAAATTTCAAACACAAAAAACCGGGCTGGTTGGCCCGGTTTTTAGTAGCGTCGAGTTGAGATGCGGTTACATCGCAGCGCGGCGCAAAACTGACGCCGAGAGTGGCTGGTCCTTTTTGTGACCAGATCCTTTGTATCTCCGGATCACCGCGTCAGCCACAGAACCGAGGAAACGAGTAAGCAGGTGCTGGAAGTGCAAACCGAATGCCACGACGCGATTTTCATCCGTTCCGCAATATGAGGCGTGTAACTCTCTGATAATAAATCGGTAAATAGGTTAGCGGATTTACCTGTCGGGGCGAACTCGAAGCACTATGTTCTTGACCCGTCAAAACTTTTGCATAACGTGGCAAGGTTGGCGGTGTGCGCACTCGGAGGTTTGACTTGAAGGCAACTTACAGTTCGCGGCGTCCTTCCATGGCTTTCAGCATCGTGATCTCGTCGGCATACTCGATGTCGCTGCCCACCGGAATGCCCATGGCTATACGTGTCACCCTGAGTCCAGGGCGCTTCAGTTGCTCCGAGAGATAGACAGCGGTGGCTTCGCCCTCGACGGTGGGATTGGTTGCAATAATCACTTCCTCGACCTGACCGCCTTCTACGCGCCGCGTCAAGTTGGAAATACGCAATTGTTCGGGACCGACACCATGCAACGGTGAAATCGCTCCATGCAGCACGTGATAGACGCCGTTAAAGTGCTTGGACTTTTCGATCGCCGCGATGTTCGTGGGTTCCTCGACAACACAAACCAGCCGCTGGTTTCGAGTGGGGCTGGTGCAGTAAACGCAAGGGTCCACGTCGGTAATATTGTTACAAACCGAGCATAGACGCAGGCTGGCCTTGACGTCGCGCACCGCAGCCGCCAAAGCCTCGGCGTCCTCATCATTTGAGCGCAGGATGTAGAAGGCGAGCCGCTGCGCCGTCTTGCTGCCAATTCCCGGCAGCTTCTTTAGTTCCTCGATAAGACGCACCATGGGTTCAGCAAAACGACTCATAGATGTGAATTGAAATCAAGAATGTGATGAATACTCTTGCTTGATGAATGACAACAGGTAAGGAAACTCACAGCCCGCTCAGTCCCATCCCACCCAGCATGCCGCCCATGGTGGACTGCATCGCTTCATCCACTTTTCTGCCGGCGCCGTTGATGGCAGCCGTGATCAAATCCTGAAGCATTTCTAAATCCGCGGCCTTGGCGGCCTCAGGATCAATCTTGATGCTCAGCACCTGTTTCCTTCCATCCATACGCACGGTTACGCTGCCACCGCCGGACGAACCCTCAATGACAGTTTCCTCCATCTTCTTCTGGAGTACTTCGTACTGCCGTTTGGCCTGAGACATCAGGTCTTGCAGGTTAAATCCGCTCATCTTTGAAAACCTCGGGCTCGAGAGCAGCTGTCAGGTCTTAGGATCCGATTCAGTACGATTGCGGCGTCCAGCCATCGCAGGAGTGAAACCTGACACCTAACACCTGCTCTACCGTTTCTCCCTATAATCAATGACTGTTCTGATTTCAGCTCCGAACTTCTCTTGCATTCGGCGGACAACCGGGTCCTGTTCCACGCGGCTACGACCCCCGCCGTTGGAAGCTCTACGAATTGTCGGCGCAGGCTGCACTTCGCTTCCCGGAACCACTCTCAGCTTGACCGGCCGGCCTAGAATTTGGCTGGCAGTTGCGGTCAGTAGCCGCTTTGCCTCCGCGCTCAGCGACATGTCGATCACGGCTGCGGATGCAGTTACTTTGATCCGGAGCTCATCCCCCTGAACCTCCCACTCGCCGCCATCGAGCAGCGATACCAGGACCCGATGTCCCGCCCCGCCTAAAGCATCCAGCACAGCACTGGGGAGATCGCGGTGTTCCGCGGGCTGGTTTTCACGCGCAGGATCCATCTGTGCCGATATCTCTTCCACCTTTTCGGTTACCGATGCCGGAGCAGCCGCCCCCATAACAACAGGCGGATTGCTCGTCCTTGCCACGACCTTTGACGGGGCGGAAGGAGAGTTTTCAGTCGATAGCTGCTCGGGTTTTGATCCACCCTTGCGCGCTGAATCGGCAGCGAACGGTGAAACATAATTCGGGCGAGCCGTCGGAGGATCGGGCTTCCTAGCTTCCGGAACAATGGAAGGCTTGCCCGCCGGGCGCTGCACGTTTCCTACACCTGCCTCACTGAGCAACTGTTCGATCGGGAGTAGTCGCTGTGCATGCGCCATCTTCAGCAGCCCCAGCTCCAGATGAAAACGCTGTTCCTGGCGGTAACCAAGTTCACCGTGGGTGCGCAGCATGATTTGTAGATGACGCGCCAGGTCTTCCTCACTGAACAATTCAGCAACGCGCGCCACTCGTTTACGTTCATCACCCGAAACTTGTAGCAAAGAAGAATCAGCGCCGGCTATTTTGGCAATGACGGCGTTGCGAAGAAATCGGACCATCTGCCGCGCGAAATGGGTAGGACTGTGACCTTCGCTAATCAGTTGATCCACTACCCGCAACACCTGTTCACTGGACCCCTGAGCGACAGACTGCATAATCTGTTCCAGCACTCCGGACGGCGCGGCGCCAACGAGTTGCCGCACTTCATCCAAACTCAGTCGACCGCTGGAGGATGCGATGGCCTGATCCAGAATAGAAAGTGCGTCACGAATTGAGCCGTCGCCTCCTTCGGCAACCAGCGCCAAGGCATCTTCAGCGGCTTCGAGGTTTTCTCTAGCCACAAGGTCTTTCAGTTGTCCGAGAATCTCCTCAAATCTGACCGCGCGAAAACTGAAATGTTGGCAGCGTGAGCGGATAGTCTGCGGAATGTCTTCGGGTTGAGTAGTGGCCAGCATGAAAACCACGTGACCTGGTGGCTCCTCGAGCGTTTTCAGCAGGGCGTTAAACGCAGCATCAGTTATCTGATGAGCCTCGTCAAGAATGTAGATCTTGAAACGATCGCGCGCCGGTCGATACCGAGTTGCTTCGCGCAGTTCACGGATCTCATCAATGCCACGATTGGTAGCTGCGTCAATCTCAATTACGTCAACCGAATTCCCGGCACGTATTTCAGTGCATGACTCGCAAATTCCACAAGGTTCTGATACAGGCTTGTCAGAAGAGCGGCAGTTCAGCGCCATGGCCAGGATGCGAGCGACTGTGGTTTTGCCGATGCCGCGGTGTCCACTGAAAATGTATCCATGAGCAGTCCGCTGCTGCTCAATGGCATTTTTCAAGGTCCGGGTAACATGCACTTGCCCGATAACCTCAGAAAATTTCTGCGGACGGTACTTACGCGCCAGGACCTGGTAGCTCATGAGTGGGTGAAGTCATTATACCGTGCGTCGTGACCCCATTTGAGAACCGGCCTTAGCTCCTGCTGGCGCGTGATGGCATGGCTTTGTGGGCAGGAAGTAAGGCTTTCCTCACCTCAAGAAGCGCTTGCGAAGAGGCGTGACAAGGGATACCCTTTGGGGCTAAGTCGGCAATGTCCGAAAGCCTCTGGAGGCCCTTATGCAACTAAGACTGAGTACTCGAACGATAGATGGTGCTTTGATCGTCGATTGTGGTGGTCGCATTGTTTTCGGCGAGGAGTCCGCCAGCTTGCGTGACTCGGTTAAAAAACTGATCCCGGACAATAAGAACATCGTGCTCAACCTTGGTGGCGTGAACTACATCGACAGCGGCGGGCTTGGGACTCTGGTGGCGCTGTATACCACGGCCAACAACGCTGGCGGTTCTATCAAGCTGGCCAACCTGACCCAGCGAGTCGGCGACTTGCTGCAAGTCACCAAACTGCTCACTGTTTTTCAGGTCTATGACAGTGAAGAGCAGGCAGTTCAATCGTTCAGTAAGACTGCAGCGGCGTAACTTCGAGCGTCCTCGTAGACGCCTTCCCACAGATTAGAATTCTTCAGCGAAGGCACGTTCCGGCCTTTTTGTATAATCACCCTTTTGTTTCGTAGCGAAGACTCTCCTTGGGGGCAAAACTTGTCACAGGCGGAAATTGGGATCATCGGCGGCAGCGGACTCTACGCAATGCCCGGGCTGACTGCAGTACGCGAGCTCCGTCAGCAGACTCCGTTTGGCGATCCTTCCGATGTGTACGTTTTGGGCACGCTTGAAGGCAGGAAAGTTGCGTTTTTGGCGCGGCACGGTCGCGGCCACCGCATCCTGCCAACCGAGCTGAATTTTCGCGCCAATATTTACGGCTTCAAGCAGTTGGGCGTCGAGCGAATCGTGTCAGTTTCCGCCGTGGGTTCGTTGAAGGAGGAACACAAACCTTTGGAGTTCGTCATCCCTGACCAATTCTTTGACCGTACCCGGCATCGTATAGACACATTTTTCGGAGATGGCATCGTCGCACACATCGCCTTCGCAGATCCGATTTGCCCTGAACTTGCCAGAGTCGTTGGGACAGCCTGCCAGAAAGCTGAGGTAGTCGGTAAGCGCGGTGGAACATACCTCTGTATGGAAGGTCCCCAGTTCTCCACGAAGGCGGAATCAAATGTTTATCGAACCTGGGGTATGGACGTGATCGGGATGACCAACCTGCAAGAGGCCAAGCTCGCGCGTGAAGCCGAGATCTGTTACGTGACGGTCGCCATGGTGACGGATTACGACTGCTGGCATCCTCACCATGATTCGGTTACGGTGGACCAGATTGTCGCAGTGCTGCTGAAAAACGCAGAGAATGCCTGTAAAGTGGTCCGCGAGACAGTTGCCGCGATGCCCAAGGGCCGGTCCTGCAAGTGTGCCACGGCGCTGGCGCATGCAATTCTGACGGAGCGCGACAAAATTCCCGCAGCCACGCGCCAGAAACTCAAGCTTATTCTGGAAAAATATCTGGAAGATAAGACAGCATAATGAGCGTTCTAGCCGTTGGTTCCGTTGCCTTCGATTCCATCGTTACTCCTTCCGGGCGCGCCGACAGTGTGCTGGGCGGCTCAGCTACGTATTTTTCCCTCGCGGCCAGCTACTTCACCGAGGTGCGGATAGTTGCAGTTGTGGGTGAAGACTTCACCACCGATAGTGAAAATGTCTTCAAGAAACGCAGCATCGACACTCGTGGCATCCAGCGCGCCAAAGGCAAGACTTTCCGCTGGGGCGGACACTATCTTGAGAACCTGAACGAAGCTAAAACCGATTTCACCGAACTAAACGTTTTCGAACAATTCAAACCGCACATCCCCTCGGAATACAAAGACTCGCAATTTCTTTTCCTGGGCAACATTCATCCCAGCCTCCAAACCGCGGTGCGCACGGAGATGGGAGGAGTTCGCTTAACCGGTGGCGATACCATGAACTACTGGATCCAGCGAGCACACAAGGAACTCATCGAGACCCTGAAACTGGTCAATGTGCTGCTCATCAACGATGGCGAGGCTAAGATGCTTGCCGGCGACAATAGCCTGGCGCGCGCCGCGCGCAAGGTGCTCGATATGGGCCCACAGGCGCTGGTCATCAAACACGGCGAATATGGCGCCACTATTTTCTTTGACGAAGGAACATTCGGTGTGGGCAGCCATCCTTTTCGTGCTCCCGCGCTACCTATCGAAGAAGTGAAAGATCCAACCGGCGCGGGAGATTCCTTTGCCGGCGGGTTCATGGGATACATCGCATCGCAAGGCGAACTAAATCGTGAAGTGCTGAAGCGAGCTCTGTTCTACGGTGGGGTGATGGGATCATTCACGGTGGAGCAATTTGGCACCGAACGCCTGCAGTCACTCACCCAGGAGGACATCGAAGCACGCTTCCAAATCTTTCGCGAACTCACTCACCTGGAATGAGTCATCCCGCTACCCATCGTTTGGATCGCGAAACCGCGCTGGTGGCGGGCCTTGCAGCTTCTATTTCAGTCATCTCCTTCATCTTTTATTTCCGCCATGACGCTGTACTCCTTTACGGCGACGCTGTAGCGCACATCAATATTGCCCGGCGGGTTTTCGACTCGCGTACCCCCGGCTTGCTGCAACTGGGCACAGTGTGGCTGCCGCTGCCGCACCTGCTGATGATTCCATTTCTATTCTCGGCTTGGGCGTGGCGGACGGGAGTTGGCGCCTCGGTTCCTTCGATGATCGCTTATGTGCTCGGGACGATCGGAATCTTCCGACTGGTCCGGAGCGCATTGAGTTTTCGTACGCAATCGGATGCGGCGGCAAAAATTTCCGCATGGTTGGCGGCTATCGTCTATGCTGCGAATCCAAATCTGATTTATTTGCAAACCACGGCAATGACCGAGGCTCTGTACCTCGCTCTGTTTGTTTGGACAGTTGTGTACTTCTTCGAATTCGCGCAGCAAGCAATTCTGGGAGATCCGGAACTGCAAGCCTCTGCTTCCTCTTCCTTGATGAAGTGCGGTCTGTGTCTGGTGGGAACGTGCTTCACCCGGTACGACGGATGGTTCCTGACTCTGGTGACACTCGCTACCGCAGTGGCCGTGTTTCTTAAGACTAAACTTTTCGGAGTGAAGGATCTCAGAAAGTTCACTCTGCTGGTGGGGGCGGCTCCGGTGCTTTGGCTTGCTTACAACGCGATCATCTATCGCAACCCACTGGAATTCGCCAACGGTCCTTATTCGGCACGAGCAATCGAGCAGAAGACTTCCCGCCCCGGCTATCCCCCACACCCAGGCACGCACAATTTGCCAGTCGCTGGCAGTTATTTTCTGAAGTCAGCAGAACTGAATGTCGCGGAAGGGAAATGGCAGAGGCTTTGGGTCTTCCTTCTGCTGATGGGAACGGCAATGAGTGGGATCTGCAATCACCGGCTGTGGCCACTTTTGCTGCTGTGGGTTCCTTTGCCGTTTTACATGCTTTCGATCGCATACGGTGGCGTGCCCATTTTTTTGCCGGAGTGGTGGCCTTTTTCTTACTACAACGTACGCTATGGACTCGAAATGCTTCCCGCTCTTGCCGTGTTTGCCGCGTTGGCAATGTATTTCATGTCGGGCTTGGTCCAGAACAGCACAGGCAAGGCTCTCATCAGAATCGCAGTCTTCATTTTCGTGGCCGCCAGTTATTGGTCGGTTTGGCGCGAGCGGCCGGTTTGTTATCGTGAAGCGTGGATCAATTCTCGGTCCCGAATCGCTCTGGAGACCCAACTGGCCGCAAGCTTGAAGACTCTCCCTGCGGATTCAACATTACTCATGTATTTGGGCGACCACGTCGGTGCCATACAGCAGGCCGGTATTTCGTTGCGACGTGTGATCAATGAAGGCAATCATCGAACCTGGAGGCAGCCTTCTGATCCCGAGGGGTTGTGGGAGCAAGCGCTTTCAAATCCACTAAATCATGCGGACTTCATAGCTGCGACGGACGGCGATCCGGTCTCGGTAAGCCTTCAAGCCAAGGGCTTGGTTCGCATCGCCCAAATCCAGGTCCCGGGCCAGGCAACCACGACAATCTATGCGACGCATTCTCGACCACAGTAATCAGCTGGGTTAACTAGCACTGCTCAAGATGGCTAGGCTCGCTGTTTACGGTGATAAAATCCAGCCATTCCTGATGACGACATTGCACCATTTTTACGATCTGCTGCAGACAGAAACGTCTTCGACGGTGTTTCTGTCCATGGTGCGACTGGTGTTGGCTGGCATTCTGGGCGGACTGATTGGGTTGGAGCGAGAGATGAAGCATCGCCCCGCTGGAGTGCGCACCAATATGTTTATTTGTTTTGGGGCTGCCATGTTCACCATTTTGTCGGATCAGCTGCAAGCCGGATATCCCAGCGGCGACCATACCCGCATTGCAGCACAAATCATCCCGGGCATTGGCTTTATCGGCGCCGGCTCGATTCTCCGCGCACATGGAGAGCTGGTGTTGGGTCTGACCACGGCGGCAACGCTATTCGTGGTCGCCTCAATCGGAATGGCAGTTGGAGGCGGCCAGTACCTGACAGCAATATTCGCGACGGCGGTCATCCTTTTTGCTCTGTTTTTCTTGGGAGGCACTCTGCGGCGGATGAATCTCAAGCTCGAAATCAACACCTACGAAGTCACAGGGAAGACCGCCGACGAAGTGATTGCCGAAGTAAACCGCATTCTCGAGATCACCCATTCGTTGATGAAAAACACGCAAGTCGCGGCAACCAAAGACCATGTGCGGGTCCAATTCGACCTCGCACGTCCTCACAAGCAGCAAGAGGAAATTTTCCGGGGATTGAAGCAATCTGCGGTACTCGAGACCGCCGTTCTGGTAGGGCCAGTGGAACCAGAATGAGCGCCGCCCCCAATGTGGTCCCTTTCGTGAAGGCGAATGCGTGCGGAAATGATTTCCTGATCATTGATGGTATGCACGCTCCCCCGGATTTGGCCGGGTTTAGCCTTCGCATTTGCGACCGGCATCGCGGGGTTGGAGCCGACGGAGTGGAGTGGCTGTTTCCGGCACAGGACGCTGACGTCCGCGCGCGCCTGTTTAATGCCGATGGATCGGAAGCAGAGATCTCCGGGAATGGTACGCGCTGTGTAGCAGCTTATTTTTGCTCAGAGCATGCCCGGGAAAAAGTGACCATCCGCACGGGCGCCGGGATAAAGACCTGCATGCTGACCTCGCGCAATGAAATCCAGTACGAGTTTGAGATCGCGATGGGTGAGCCTCAGGTGGGGGAAGAATTTCCCATCAAGCTGGCATTCCGCGAGGTGCGAGGCATTCCGGTTTCAGTCGGAAACCCGCATTATGTAGTCTTCGTGAACGAGTTTGGGCCGGGTTGGCAGGCCGAAGCAGCAGAAATCGGACGCCATCATGACTTCAAGTATGGGATTAACGTTGAGCTCGTAATCTCCAAAGACAAAACCAATGTAGAAGCTCGCTTCTTCGAACGTGGAGTGGGCGAAACGCAGTCTTCGGGTACCGGGTCGTGCGCTTCTGCAGTCGCAGCCATCTCCGCAAAGCGCGCTGAGTCACCGGTGCGTGTGCACACGCCTGGCGGAGTGCAGACCGTCCGGTGGGAAGACCAAGTGTTCTTACGCGGACCGGCTCAGCTCATCGGCCGGGGCGAGTTTTTCGTTTAGCATGGGACTGTAATAATGCAGCAGCCTGGCACTCCGATCCCGCGCATCAAGCCCCCCGCGTTGCAGCATGGCGATACCGTGGGCATTGTCGCGCCGGCCAGCAATATCCAGCGGGATCTCCTGAACGCCGGCTGCGATATGCTGCGTCGCCTGGGATACAAACCTTTCTGCTTGGAATCCATCTTCGATCAGGATCTTTACTTTGCCGGATCCGCCGAGCGTCGGGTGAGGGAACTAGAGGAAATGTTTGTCCGCGACGAAGTCCGAGCGATTCTTTGCGCCCGAGGTGGCTACGGCTCAAATTATCTGCTGGGCAAATTGAACCTTCAAAAGATCGCACGACACCCGAAGATCTTTGTCGGTTACAGTGACAACACCACATTGCTGACCCATTTTGTGGATTCGACCGGATTGCTTACGTTCCACGGGCCAATGATCACGAAAGATTTTGCTCATGCGGATGGAGTGGATTTGATCTCATGGGAAGCGGCTCTGACTGGGCGCTCGGAATGGGCTGTGCCATCGGATTCTGGGATGAAGCCGCTGGTTGAGGGCTCCGCCGAGGGCGTCCTCTACGGAGGCTGCCTGTCGATGCTGGTGGCTTCGCTCGGCACGCCGTATCAGATCCGCACCGCGGGCACAATTTTATTTTTGGAGGATGTTGCCACCAAGCCTTTCCAGATCGACCGCATGCTGATGCAATTGAAGCTGGCAGGAAAGTTGGAGAGCGCACGGGGAATTATCTTCGGCGAGATGACGGATTGCGTGCAGCACAAGGGCCAGGGCTACACTCTAGAGGAAGTTGTGCTGCGCGTCGTGGGTGATCTGGGAATTCCGGTGGCGTTCGGTTTGCGGTCTGGGCACGTTTCTCAGCGCAATGTCACGCTTCCCATCGGAGTGCGCGCGGCCCTTACCGTCGATAGCAGGGAAGCGAGATTGACGATTCTGGAAGCGGCTACGGCGCCGTCTGCGGTCTCCGCGCGGCGGCGGACATGATTGAAAAAATATGACTGAGCAGAAACATGTTCACTTGATCGGCATCTGCGGCACAGCAATGGCGTCGCTGGCCGGGATGCTGCGGCAGCGGGGCTTTCGCGTCAGCGGGTCGGATGCCGCCGCCTATCCTCCGATGTCGGTTTTTTTAGAATCCCTCGGCATTACAGTCCGCCAGCCTTTTGGGGTGAAGAACCTGGAACCTCGGCCCGATCTTGTCGTAGTCGGAAACGCTATTTCGCGCGGCAATGTCGAACTCGAACACGTTCTGGATGAACACATCCCGTTACATTCCTTGCCCCAGATCCTGCATGACGAATTCCTGCGCGGCAAAGAAGTCTTGGTGGTAGCGGGCACACACGGCAAGACCACGACCACCTCAATGCTGGCTTGGATTTTTCACACCGCAGGGATGCAGCCTTCCTTCCTGGTTGGCGGCATCGCAGAGAATTTCAGCAGCAGCTTCCAGTTGGGGCAGGGCAAACATTTCATCCTCGAAGGAGACGAGTACGATACCGCATTCTTCGATAAAGGCCCCAAATTCCTGCATTACTTTCCCAATGGATTGATTCTAACTTCGGTCGAATTCGATCATGCCGATATTTACAAAGACCTCGACGCGGTGGAAACTGCCTTCAAGCGGCTGGTGAATCTGATCCCACAGCGAGGACGCATCGTCGCCTTCGACACCGGCGAAAGTCTTGCTCGGTCTTTGGAGCGGGCATTCTGTCCCGTAGAGCGCTATGGCGCGGCCGCGAACGCCACATGGCGAGTGACCGACTTGCGACTCGAACCCACACGTACCACATGGTCGGTGCTGCGCAATGGCGAAGCCTGGACGAATTTTGAATTTGCCTTGGCCGGCGAATATAACGTCTGGAACGCTACTGCAGCCGCGGCCCTGGCCGCTGGATACGGCATCTCTAAACAGGAAATCGCGGCCGCGCTTAAAACTTTTAAAAGCGTAAAGCGACGTTTGGAGGTTAGAGCCCAGGTGAACGGCATCACCATTATTGATGACTTCGCGCACCATCCCACGGCGATAGCGGGTACCTTGACAGCGCTGCGTTCGCGCTATCCAGGTGCACGGTTGTGGGTGATCCTCGAACCGCGATCGAACACGCTTCGTCGAAATGTGCTGCAGAAGGACCTGGCGAAAAGCCTGGCGCTGGCCGATGAAGTGGTGGTCGCCGATGTGTTCAAGTCAGAGGCCATCCCTGAGACCGAGCAATTGGACCTGGCGGCCCTTGGGGCTCAGGTGCAGGAACATGGCAGGCGCGCGCGCATTGTGCCGGAGGTAAATGGAATCGTGCAGCTTGTGGCACCGGAAATGCGCCCGGGAGACGTTGTTGCCATCCTTTCCAATGGCGGCTTCGGCGGGATTTATGAAACCTTACCGCAACGTCTGAAGTCTCTTTCCGGAGGCAACCCTGACAGAAATCCGATGGAGGCATCTGCAAAGGTGTGAGCAAGCCGGCACCGCCTCCGAGGTTGAGCTGAAGGAATCTTGATTCGCACAATCATAATGCTTGGCTTCTGGGCCGCGCTGCTTCCTCTTGTGGCAGTGGTGGCTTTTCCCTGGACGTTGATTACCGGCAACATCAATTTTCTCTACCGGGCGGGCATGTGGGGAGCTTGGACGGGAGTCCGCCTCGCTGGAATCCGTGTGCGCACTATCGGCCTCGACAAGCTGGATGCTGCGCGAACTTACATCTTCATGTCCAATCACGTTTCCAATATCGATCCGCCACTCCTGCTGCCGCTGATTCCTCGCCGTACGTCGGTCATGGCGAAGAAAGAATTATTCAGTTATCCGCTGTTGGGACGGGCGATGCAAATGGGATCCCTGGTCCCAGTGGACCGCGGCAACCGGGACGCCGGGATTGCCGCCGTTCGCAGCGCGGCCGAGGTCATCCAACAAGGCATCAATATGACAATCTATGTAGAAGGCCACCGTTCCTTAGACGGCAGACTGCTACCTTTCAAAAAAGGACCGTTTTACCTCGCATTGAACCTAAAGATTTCGGCGGCCGGGAGTGTTTGATGGTGAAGGTGAGAAATGCCATTAACAGTGCATTGCCTGCAGAGTTTCAGCAACCAGATTTGCAGACTGCCAAGGATTTGACCGGACAGCAGGGGGTTGTGTAGCAAAGATTCCGTGGTGTAAATCCATTCCTACCATTGATTCAATCTTTGACCGCTTTCGTCCGCAACGCTTTCGCAATTTCCGGTAAGCGGCTGAATACTGCCGAGCATCGTAGCCACAACTTGTTATCAATTGCCGGGTAGCCGCTGACGACTGCTCCAACAGCGACGTCGCTGGGAATTCCGGTTTGTGCTGTGGCGATAGCGCCGTCGCCGATGCTGCAGTGACCGGCTACGCCGACTTGTCCCGCCAGGATCACGTTGTTCCCCACATCCGTCGAACCAGCAAGTCCGACTTGTGCGCACAACAAAGTATTCTCGCCGACCCGGGAACCGTGTCCCACTTGAACCAGATTGTCAATCTTAGCGCCCCGGCCGATATGCGTTTCCCCTACGCTCGCGCGATCTATGCAGGCATTGGCCTGCACTTCGACATCGTCTTCGACTACGGCTGGACCGGACTGCGTGATCTTCTGCCAGTGACCGGAATCATCCTTGGCGAAGCCAAATCCATCGGAACCCACTACTGAGCCGTTCTGCAGCACAACAGAATTGCCCAGTTGGCAATGCTCCCGCACGACAGCATGAGCGTGTGCGAAAAAATTGTCACCGATCTTTGCTCCAGGATAGACCACGACGTGTGCCAACAGCACGGCGTTCCTACCGATTTGTACATCCTCACTGACCACGACGTATGGACCAATGTGGGCGTTTTCTCCAATCTTGGCGGACGGATGAATCACCGCTGTGGGGTGGACGCCGGGCACATATTTGGGCGGCTGATAGAAAAGTTCAATCGCCCTCGCAAATGCGAGATAGGGGTTGCCGCTGCGCAGCATGGCGGAAGGAATGTGGGGAAAGTTTTCGGCTACGATGACTGCCCCCGCCTTTGCAGTTCTCGCAGCTGACGCGTACTTTGGATTGGCTACAAAAGTGAGGTGACCAGGACCCGCTTCCTCGATTCCCGCGACGCCGGTGATTTCAGTATCGGGCGAGCCATTTTCCAGGCGCGCGCCCAGGACGGTGGCGATTTGTGCAAGTTTCATAATGATGGCCCGCGATTGCGGGTGAGACGGTGATTGTATCGAAGGGGATTGAAAGGCGCAGCAATTAGCACTTGGCGCTTGCGTTTAGCCATTCTGGTTCCTGAGTACTGCTCGGAAAAGGCAGCCGAAGTTTTTTAAGGCTAAGTGCTAAAGGCTAAGTGCCAAGTCCTGGATCATTCTCCGAACAGTTGTACCTGCCGGGTATCCATGAGGGCACCCTTGCGTCGCCGTCGGGTTGCCCCGATCACCGCCAGCACTGTGAGGGATGATAGTGCGCTGCGGGGAACGAAAATGCGCTGGGTGTTGGAGCGCATATCTGGCGGATTGATAAGAAATCCTTCCGCCGTAGTCAGCGATAGGTCATTGGGCATCATGCCTTCAAGAACCTCGTTGTCTTTGAACTTGAGCCTGACCCAGAGTCCCTCGGTTCGCGGACGGCTAGTGAAGGTTTTGCGGCTGAGCGAATCCGAATCTCCGAATTCGCGGACGAAGTACACGCCCTTAATATCGCGCAGCTCAATTGCGACAACGTTGCCGGCGGTGTTCAGCAGTTCCAGTTTGCTGTCATGGACGAAATTGGCAGGCGCAACGTAACCGTTGATCGAATCCCGGTCCATCTTCCGGACTACGACCTTTTTATGGGTGGACGGCATGATGATTGGTCTAAAAGGGCGTCAGGGGCGGCTTCGCGCTGCTTGGCCCAAGCAGATTCTCGCACTTTTCCCACGACTCCGCCGGGTCATCACGTTGACAGTAGCCAAATTGTTAACCTTGTGTTATTTTCATTAGCTTGCCATGTCCCGTCCCAATTAGTCTAAACCTATTGATTAGAGTAATTTACGCGCCGAAGTCCGGAGCTACAGGTTCGCCGAGGCTTTGCCCTGTGGAAATCTTGGTGAACTGGGGTTTAGTAGCAGCCGGCAGTCGCCACTAAAGAATGGCTGATTACATTTACACCATGGAAATCCGGCTGACGCCGGATCAGCAACGCGGGGTCACCCTCGTCCAAGACATTGCTCGCGCCGCGGGCATGAATATCTATCTCACCGGCGGCGCGGTGCGCGACATCATTAGCGGTTTTTCCATCCGCGACTTGGATTTCACGGTACAGGGCAACCCACTCAAATTGCAGAAGGAGTTGGAACGCGCCGGGGCGGTGATTTCTTCTGCCGATGAAGACTTCAAGACGGTATACCTCAGATTGCCGGGCAGCGTCCGTGCCGAAATCAGTATGGCCAGGACGGAGCAGTACGAGAAAGCGGGCAAGCCACCTAGCATATCGCCGGCAACGATCATAGAAGATCTGCGCCGCCGGGATTTCACGTTCAACGCCATGGCCTTATCGCTGAACCCAGGCTCGCGCGGTCTGCTGATGGATCCTTTCAACGGGGCGGCTGATATTGAAGCTAAGCTGATCCGGGTGCTGCACAACTATGCCTTTGTCGAAGATCCCTCCCGCCTGATCCGCGCCAGCCGCTTTGCCGCTCGCTTCCATTGGCCCCTTGAGGAGCGTACGCAAGCCCGCTTCACGTCGGCGGTAGAAAACAAATACATGGAATACATCACCAACCGCGCGATCGGCTACGAGATCGAGCAGTTGGCTTACGAAGATGATCCGCTGCACATCCTGCGCGTGCTGGAAAAGGAAGACTGGCTCAAAGTGCTGAACCCGCGTTGGACTACCGCCAAGGTAGACGCCGCCGGGCTTGGCCAGCTACTGAAAACGCGACAGCAAATGAACGAATTGGGATATTCCCCGGATCCCGCTCCAGCGGTGTTGTATTTCTTGACCGCCAGGCTCGGCGAGAAGGACATTGCCGACATGCGCAAGCTCATTCCCCGAAAAGACCTGGTGGAGGCTTGGCGGGATCTTGAACAAAACGCGAAAAGTCTGGCAAAGAGGCTCACGAGTAAGGAAGCCGCGACGCCATCACGCACCTGGAAATTATTGTCCGAAGCTCGTCCGGAAATGATCTTGTTTCTCGCCGTTACCGCGCGGCAGCAAGCGGTCGTGCAGAAGATCAGGAACTTCTTCACCAAGTGGCGGCAGTTGCAGCAGAAGATTCCGTTGCCGGAGATGACCGAACTGCGCATCACGCCCCAGTTGCCAGAGTATCCAAAGATTGCGCAAGACGTTTTCATGCTCTTGCTTGACGGAAAGCTGCGTTCGCGCACGGAGATCTTGAGATTCTTGAAGCCGCTGGCACCTCCCCCGCCGCCGCCACCGCCACCTCCGCCCGCGAAAAGGGGACGGGCTGCCAAAGCCGCGGCTGTTGCTGTCCTTCCCGCAGCTGCAGCACCGCTCACCGGCAAGAAAAAGGGGAAAGGTGTGGTTGCGCCCGCAACGCCGCCGCCCGCGAAAGCCGGGGCGAAGGTAGAACCCCCCAAGCCTCCCGCTTCACCTAGGCCAGCGAAGCAAAAAGAGAAAAAGGTCATTCGCGCTGCGCCGAAGAAAGTGAAAGGTAAGAAACGCCGCTAAAGAAGGAATTGCCCGGTTACGCGGCTTTCCTCCGTTTCCTATATTGGCGCTCAAGCTGTGGATAAGTTGGCGGCTTTTCGAGGGCTTCTTCCACTTAGAATGGCCTCGACGTAAAATCCTAAACAGAGCCTCTGATGTCCCAATTCGTCCACCTGC
>WNFC01010313.1_pt1 | contig 17414 bp, 19 predicted proteins | sample 5400541 | NCBI WGS metagenome assembly WNFC01 (sample SAMN13153342, study PRJNA577476) | soil metagenome | isolation source: 120 cm saprolite under Douglas fir tree site 2 hole 2 replicate 1 | place: USA:California | collected 2015-04-18
CGCCGCCACCATATGGCGCAGCGTGCCGGCGCCGCCCCGCCGGTCAATCGCGATCGAGCCGGCCCGCCCGGCATACCAGCCATAAAACGGCACCCACAGCAGCTCGCGTTTGATGACCACCGCCGGGTCGCCGAGCACGATCGGCAGCATCAACGTGTCCCAGGCCGATTGATGCTTCATCGCGATCAGGCAGGGGCCATGCGGTAGATGCTCCATACCGCGGATCTCGCCGTCGAGCCCGACGATCGCCTTCGCCAGGGCGAGCACGCATCGCGCCCAGAACCGGCCGAATTCCATCACGACCCAGCGCGGCGCCAGCAGCAAGGGGAGCGCCGCGACCCCGAGCAGCGCCGTGACGCCGAAAAAGGCGATGTTGAACAGGAACGCCCGCAGCCAGCTCATCGGAGTTGGCTGAAAATGGCGCGCCCAAGCCCGGTGCTGCGCACCACCGGGCGGGGCGGAGCCGGCGGCAACCAGGGGTTCAGCAATGGCCGCACCCAGGCGGCGAGATACTTGTCATATTCGCCGAGGACCAAGAGCGGCGCACCATGCCAGTTCCACCACAGCTCCGGATCGACATGATGCGCGAAGACCGGATGGGCGATGATCGTGACCCGCGGCATCGCGCGCTCGAATTCCAAGAGGCCGCGCCGCATATGGTACCAGCTGGTGACGAGGCGCAGGCTGCGATAACCCTCCTCGTGCATCCAATCCGCGGTTTCCCGGGCGTTGCCGAAGGTATTGTCGGCGGCGCGACCGAGCATGATGCAACAGGCCGCATTTTCCGGGAGCGGTCCGTAAGCGCGCAGCAATTCGTCCCGGTCGACCCGCTCGTTGACCCCGGAGATGAACAGCTTCTTCGCCTTGCCGGCGGCGAACAGCTCAAGCCCGGCTTCGAGCCGCAGCCGGCCGCCGGTCACCACCACGATCGCGTCCGTCGTGCTCGATGGATCGGCGCGCATGAAGAGGCTGCTCAGGACAAACCAGGCGAGGCCGGCGACCCACAGCAGGAAGATCGCCGCCGCGAGCTGGGCGAGCCGAAGACCGAAGCGTCGCAGCCGGGCCATTCCGCGCTCACGGCATATGGGCAAGCCCGCGCAACACCATGATGCGCGCCGCGGCCATCGCAATCAGCCCGGGGGCCAATGCGACGCCGATCGCCACGGCCCACACCCGCCAGTCCGCGAAGTGAGACAGCCCGCCGTGCCCGACCCAAATCACCGTCAGCGCGCCGCCGACGGCGCCGCCCGCGCCGCCGAGTAGTCCGAACCACAGCGCGTCGATCTGAAACCGGGCGGCAATATCGCCGTCATCGGCGCCGAGCAGGTGCAGCAGCCCCATAGCGTGCTGATGGCGTGCCAGGTGGCCCCCGATGGCAAATACCAGCGATGTCACGCCGAGCATGGCGACGACCAACAGCGCCAAAACGAGAGCCCCCCGGGCATTGCGCACAACCGTCCAGCTGCCGTCATCTCTGACCCCGCGCTCTTCGAGTTCGGCGCCCGGAGCCACCGAAGTCAGTTTCTGGCGCAGGGCCGCAAAATCGATTACGGCATTGGGGGCCGTTCGCAAATCGACAAGACGCGGTAGCGGCAGTCGGTTGATCGGCACCGACGGGCCGAGCCACGGTTCGAGCAATCGTTTTGTCTCCGCCGGCTCGACGAGGCGCGCTCCGGCGATGCCGGGGGTCTGCCGCAGGACCGCCAACGCCATCTCTGTGCGGGCCGCGGAAGTGTCGGCGGGAAGCTGTAATGTGAAAACACCGGCCTGGAGCCGGTTCCATTCGCCCAGCATATCGCTCAGCCCGAGCAGCCCGATCCCCATCATCGTGGCGACATAGGCGATCAGCGCAGGAATCCCGGACAGACGCAGGAAATTCGGCTCGCGCCCGGAAGAGATATCGAACCGCGGCCGATGAAGCCATCTGATCATCATTGCGGGCCGCCGGTCGCGGGCTCCACCAGCACGCCATTCGCCAGATGCGCCCGCCGATGCTCGAATCGCCGGGCGAAGGCGGTGTCGTGCGTCGCGATCAGCACCGTTGTGCCGAGAGCGTTGATCCGTTCGAAGACGCGCACCAGCAACAGCGCGGTCTCGTCATCGACATGGCCGGTCGGTTCGTCGGCCAGCAGCAGCTCCGGCCGGTGCACAATCGCCCGGGCGATCGCCACCCGCTGCTTTTCGCTGGCCGACAGGAAGGGCGGCCGCGCCGCGGTCCGGTGCGCGATGCCGAGCCAGCCGAGCAGTTCCGATACGTGGTCGCGGATCTCCCGTTCCCCGGCTCCGGCGATGCGCAATGGCAGGGCGACGTTGTCGCGCACGCTCAGCTCATCGATCAGCCGGAAGTCCTGGAAGACCATCCCGATACGCCGCCGCAGCGCGGCCCTGGCGGCGCGGCCAAGCGTCGCAACGTCGTTATCGAGCAAGCCCAAATTGCCGCGCGAGGGACGCTCCGCCAGGGTCATCATGTTCAACAGGGTGGTCTTTCCGGCGCCGCTCGCCCCGGTCAGGAAACGGAAATCGCCGGGCTCCAAGGCCAGCGATATGTCGTGCAGCAGCTCGGCGCCGTCATCCCACCGCTTGCCGATACGACAAGGTGATCAACCTGCTCGCGACGCCCGACCGATGGTGCAAAGGGACCCTCAGGACGCATGACGGGCGACATTGCATCCGCGGCGCGATCATGGCGGTCGACGGGGTCGGCACCTTGCAGCCGATGGTCTTGCGAGCGATCAACGAGGTGACCGGCCGACATTACCGGCGCATCGAGTCGTTCAACGACCATCCTGACACCGATCACGCACGGGTGGTCGAGGTGCTGGCGCGCGCGCGCATCGACATGGCGGCGGGACATCTGGCGGCAATTCGCGCCAGACCGCCCGCGCCGGTCGGGTGGCATCGCCAAGTGGCAGGCTGGGTCAGCGGGCTCTGCCGGTCCCGCGCCTGAATGGCGCGGCTGCTGATCGGCGCCGGCGCGCTACTGCTGGCGATGACCCTGTTTCCGCGCCGCTGCGGCGATCCCTCGCCGGTCCGCTGCAGCGCGCGACGGAAAGCGCGGCGCGAGTAAACGCAAGCGCTGCGCCGCGCGTACTATCCTTTGGGTAGAGCCATCCGAGCCCGGGCATCGAGGTTAAGCTTGTCTGCGGCATCGGGATCGGAACAATAGGGCCGACCTTGTTTGGTCCGGAGGGCAGCATGCGCTGGGCCCGGAGCGTTCGCGGGCGGTCGCCGGATACGAATGAGCCATGGCGAGCGACGTAATCTCCCCGTCGGAGCCGACCTATGATCCGGGTCGCCTTGAGGCCGGCTGGAAGGACGAGTTGTGGCTGACGCTGGTCGGCTCGCTCGACGCGCTGCTGCGCTCGCTCTATGGCATTCGCGAATTCACCGACGATCCGCATTGCGTGCTGCGCATCGGCATCAGCCCGGCGCGAATGCCGGTCGCCATGTCGGATGGCACCCGGATCCGTGAAGGGCAGCTGATCGGCGAGCTCCATCTGTGGAACGAGCATATCCCACGTTATTCGGAACACGGCCCCGATCTCGGCTGGGCCGCCGACATGCGGCGCCGCATCCTGCTTTCGCTGCGACTGCTGGCCCAGCATGCCGACCGCCACCCGGCCTGCCAGCACCTCCCGGCCTTTCGCGCCGATGCGACATTGTCGAGCCGGCTCGGCGACATCCAGATCCGCCGCCTTGCCCTGCGCCACGGGTTCGAGCTGGTCGAGCCGCCGCCCTCGCTGTTTCGCCAGCTGCACGCGCTCGGCGATTCGGTCAGTGCCTGGAGCCTGACTCGGGCATTCAACCCGGCGGCCCTGGCGCGCCACCGCTTTCTGCGCGACCACCATGAATTGTGGATCTCGCGGGCGATGCTGCTGAAGCGGTATGCCCGTGATGCCCGGAAGGCGGGCAACGCGCAATCCCAACGGGCCGCCTAGATGACGGCGCTCTTGGCCGGTGCGGTCTGGGCCGGCCTGATCGCCTGGCTGGTGCTGCGCATCTTCCGCCAGTTCCGGACGCACCGGGCGGCATCGCTCGGCCGCCCGGCGGCGGATGCTCCGCTGCCCGACATCGCGATCATCGTGCCGGCGCGCAACGAGATCGCCAATATCGCGGCCTGTCTCGAGGACCTTGCGGCGCAGCGCGGGCTGAGCGGCGGGTCGTCGATCATCGTCGTCGACGACGGCTCGCAGGACGGCACGGGACAGGCGGTCGCGCATGCGGCGCGCGGCGATCCGCGCATCGAGCTGATCGAGTCGGGCGACCTGCCGACGGGCTGGATGGGCAAGCCGCACGCCTGCTGGCGGGGCGCGATACGGGCCCGTACCGAGTGGCTGTGCTTTGTCGACGCCGATGTCCGCGCCGCGCCCGAGCTGGTCGGCACCGCGCTGGGCGCCGCATCGCGGCAGCGCATCGACATGCTGTCGCTCAATCCGCTCCAGGAGCTCGGCAGCTTCTGGGAGCGGCTGATCATTCCGGCGGGGCTGGTGGCGATCGGCTGCACCACCGATCTGCGCCCGATCGACGACCCGGCCTCACCCGAGGTTTCCGCCAACGGTCAGTTCATCCTGATCCGCCGCGCGGTCTATTTCGCGGTCGGCGGGCATGCCGCGGTGCGCGGCGAGATCTGCGAGGACAAGGCGCTGGCCGGCCGCGTCAAGCATGGCGGATGGCGTTTTCGCATGCTCGGCGCCGAGCACCTGGCGCGGACCCGCATGTACACCGGCCTCGCCGCCCTGTGGGAGGGGCTGGGCAAGAACGCGGTTGAGATCATCGGCGACGGCCCGACCACCGTGGCGGCGGCAACGGCCGCGATGATGATCGGCTGGGCGGCGATCCTTGTCCCGGCGCTGACCGCGATCGCGGCGGTGCGGCAGCCCTCGGCGACCGCAGTCATCGGCCTCGCGCTCGCCGTGCTCGGGTCGGCCGCGGTGGTCGGCATCCAGATCGGGACGGTCCGTCATTTTCGCGTGCCGACCGTGTTCGCGCTGATGTTCCCCTGCGCCTATACCGCGGTTGCCGCGCTCGCCTGGCACAGCGTCGCGCTGCGCCGCGCCGGGCATATCACCTGGAAGGGCCGCACCTACTCGCTCCAGCGCAAAGCCTCGCCGGGACGGCCGTGAGGTCGGCCGCGGCCANNNAAGGAAAACGCCCGCCGCCACCGAAAGCCGCGCCGCTACCGGCACGTTCGCGAGTCGGCGGCTGGCCGATTGCCGCGGCGCTCACGGTTGTCGCGATCATCCTCTACGCGGTGCGCTATGCGTTGCTGCCCTTCGTCTTCGCCGCGGCGATCGGCTTTGTCGCCGATCCGCTGATCGTGACCTTGCAGCGTCGCAGCGGCGCCCCGCGCTGGGTCGTCGCGACGCTCGCCTATGTCGCCTTGCTGGCGCTGCTCGGTGCGCTCGGCTACGCGATCGGCGTCAATGCGCTGCGCGACCTCCTGCAGCTCGTCAGCCAGGCGCCGCAGCTGATCCGCAATTTGATCGACCAGGCCGTCGGCGCGAACGGGATCGTGCTGTTCGGCGCAACCTACACCGCCGACGACATGATCAGCGCGCTGGCGGCCGCGCTGCGCGAATTCATGGCGCTGGCGGTGCTGGCGCAGATCGGCGGCCTGACGATCGGCACGCTGTTCGGCCTCGCCCTGACGCTCGTGCTGGCGCCCTATTTCATGATCTCCGGGCCGCGGCTGGCGGCCGGCGCGATCTGGCTGATCCCGCCGGAGCGGCGGCATTCGGTGTTGGAATTGCTGCCGAAGATCATCCCGATGCTGCGGCGCTACCTGGTCGGTATCGTTCTGGTCGTGGTCTATGCCAGCATCGTCGCCTGGATCGGCTTCGGCCCGGTCTTTCATCTTGCCAACGCGCTGTTGTTGGCGATCACGGTCGGCGTCCTGGAGCTGGTGCCGGTGGTCGGGCCGTTGTCCTCGGCGGCGCTGGTCGGGATCGTCGCGGCGCAGCAGGCGAGCCTGCAGGCGGCGGCGCTCTTGGTCGGCTTCGTCATCGCGCTGCGGCTGTCGATCGACAATCTCGTCGGCCCGCTGGTGCTGGGCGCGGTCACCCGGCTGCATCCGGTGGTGGTGATCGCCGGCTTCATCTGCGGCGCGATGCTGTTCGGCATCGTCGGCCTGTTACTGGCGGTGCCGACGGCGGTGTGCATCAAGATCACGCTCGAGCATTATTACGCCGAGCCGATCAAGCCGGAGGAAGGCTGAGGCGCGCGGCTGTCGCGGCCGCGCGGAGCTTCAGGTAACCGCGCCGGTGATCAACGGGCCGAACAATACCCATTTCTGGCCGTCGAAGCGTCCCATCTGGACCTGCTTGACCGGCGCGAAGTCAGTCGGGCTGGTATTGATCTTGATCCCCGGCAACAGCATCGGCACCGTGAAGTCATGCAGGTTTGCCGCCTGCTTCATGACGTTTTCGCGAGTCAACTCGTCGCCGCATTGTTTGAGCACCTGGAGCACGGACGCAGCATTGGACGGGCCGTAGACATTGCCGGCGTCCGTCTTGTCGCCCTCGGGGTAGTATTTGTCCATGAACGCGACCCATTCCTTGTAGCCCGGGTCGTCCTTCCATTGCGGGTCGGTTGGGTCCTTCAGATAAAAGTCGGATACGAGGTCCTTTGCATTGTCGAGGCCGGCCGGCTTCAGCGTGGCGGCGACCGAATTGCCAATGCTGCTGAGAATGTGAAGCGGCTTCCATTCGAGCTCGGTCGCCTTGCGGATCGCCTGGGCGGCGAATTTCGGGATCCCGGTATTGACGAACACGTCGCAGCCGGCGGCCTTCATGCCGACCACCTGCGACTCGATGGTCGGATCGGTCGTCTCATAGGACGCTTCTATCGCAACCATCGACTTAGCCTTCTCGCCGAGCCCGTCCTTGAGGCCTTTCAGATAATCCTTGCCGAAATCGTCATTCTGGTAGAGCACCGCGATCTTGCCATTCGGCTTTTCCTTCATGATGAAGGCGGCGTAGATGCGGCCCTCGCTTTGGTAGTTCGGCTGCCAGCCGATCGTCCAGGGATGGCCTTTCGGATCGTCCCATTTGGTCGCGCCGGTGGAGACGAATAGTTGCGGCACCTTCTTCTCGGCGTCCCGAGCGGGCCAGCATCCAACAGCACGCCGTCCTCCTCGACCAGACGGCGGGTCTGCTCGACGGTCTTCGGTGGCGAATAGGCATCGTCGTAGGACAGGAAGGTGATCTTGCGGCCGTTCACCCCGCCTTGATCGTTGACCATCCTGTAATGGGCGGCCATCGCTTTGCCGATCGTGCCGTAGGATGACGCCGGTCCGGTGTAGAAGCAGGTATTGCCAATCTTGATCTCGCTGTCGGTGACGCCTGGGCCGTACTGCTTGGCGGCGCGCGCCGGCCCGATGGTCAAGAACGGGGATGCAAGGGCGAGAAGGCTCGGCGCGGCGGCGAGAACAGTGCGGCGAGTGAGACGCTTCATCGGGACCTCCCTTCGGGTTTTGGCGGCCGTGACAGGCGCGCGAGGACAACACGCGCAAAACCGGCGGTGCCTGTCGGCATGACGAATATCACGATCAGCAGGATGACGCCGTAAATCACCCCTGCCAAGCCGGTCGAGACGCTTTCGGCGACGTTGGGCACATACAGCACGAACAAGCCGCCGACAAGACATCCCGCGATCGAGCCGACCCCGCCGATCACCAGGCCGACCAGGAACGAGATCGACAGGAAAAAGTTGAAGCTGTCGGGCGCGACAAACTGCACCACGATGGCGCCGAGCGCGCCGGCAATGCCGGTATAGAGCGCGCTGACACCGAAGGTCAGTGTCTTGTAGAGGGCGGTGTTGATGCCCATCGCCGCGGCGGCGATCGGATGGTCGCGGATCGCCATCATCGCGCGCCCGGAACGGCTGCGCACCAGGTTGGAAGCGGCCGCGAACAATACCAGCAGCACCACCAACGTGAAGTAGTAGAGCCACTGATCGGCATCGATCGGCAGCCCAAAGGGCGGGTCCGGCTTGTCGATGACGAGCCCCTGCACGCCACCCGTCAGCGGTTCGAGCGGGCCGAATTTGAGGATCTGCGGCAGCGCAATCGCCAGCGCGAAGGTGGCGAGCGCGAGATAGAGCCCCTGCAGCCGCAGGGCCGGCAAACCGAACAGAAAGCCGATCGCGAAGCACACCGCTCCCGCGGCCGGCAACGTCCAGAAGTAACCGACCTCCCAGCGATTCATCAGGATCGCCGCGGTGTAGGCGCCGATGCCGTAAAACGCGCTGTGTCCGAGCGAAAACTGGCCGTTGAAGCCGGTCAGCAGGTTGAGCCCGAGGATCGCCAGCGCATAGACCATCACCTGGGTCAGCTGGAAGGTGACAAAGCTGCGGGCGAGCAGCGGTATCACCAGGGCGATGATCACGACCGCCGCCAGCGCGACGCGGCGGCGGATCGGATCGTCGAGCAGGCCGGCGCGTCCCGCACCGGCGACCGGCACGAAGACCGCGCTGCCTTTCGCCGCGACTTCTTCCGAGGGGACGCTCATACCCGGGTCACTATCTGACGCCCGAAGATGCCGCTCGGCCGCACCATCAGCACCGCGACGATCAGCACCAGCGCGATCGTCAATTTCAGCTCGCGCCCGACATAGGGAATGAAGGTGCCGGCCAGATTTTCGATGATGCCCATCGCGAAGCCCCCGGCGACCGCGCCGCCGGGGCTGGTAAGGCCGCCGAGCACGGCGCCGGCAAAGCCGTAGAGCAGCACGCCGAGCATCATGTTCGGCTCGAGAAACACCACCGGCGCGATCAACATGCCGGCGACGGCGCCGATCGCCGCGGCCATGCCCCAGCCGAGCGCGGTCATCCAGCCGACCCGGATGCCGACGAGGCGGGCCGATTCCGGATTGGCGGCGGCGGCGCGCATCGCCAGCCCAAGCCGAGTGCCGCGGAAGAAGAGGTAAAGCAGCCCGAGCATCACCAACGTCACGCCGATCATGCCCGCCTGGTGCGTGCCGATCACCGTCGCGCCGAGGAACGGCTTGTTGCCGAACGGGGTCGGGAACTCCTTGATCGTATAGTCGAAGAGATAGCCAGCGCCGCTGTTCAGAATGCTGAACAGCGCGATAAAGGCGACGAGGTTGCTGAGGATCGGCGCGTTGTGGATCGGCTTGAACAGCACCCGCTCGATCGCGAGGCCGCCAAGGAATGACAGGACCACCGAGGCGATGAACGCCAGCCAATAAGGCTCTCCCCACTGCATCAATTGCCAGGCGATGAAGGTGGAGAACATCGCCATCTCGCCCTGCGCGAAGTTGAGGTGGTCGATCGCCTGGTAGATCATCACCACCGCCAGCGCCATGCAGGCATAGATCCCGCCGGTCGCCAGCCCCGCCATCACCTGCTGCAGCAGCAGTTCCATCGTTAGGCCCTGACCGAATGTGGCCGAGGCACCCTCACCCGTCCTCGCGCTCCGCGCTCGGACACCCTCTCCCGCATTGCGGGAGAGGGGTTTACCGCAGCGCCGAGCCGCTCCCTCTCCCGCACCGCGGGAGAGGGGGGGACCCATCGCGTCAGCGATGGGGGGGTGAGGGTGTCCAGCGCAGGAGGTGCGGTCACAAGCTCGCTCCTAATACCCCAGATAGGCGCGGCGAATGCCCTCGTCGGCGCCGATCACCGCGGCCGGGGCGTCCATCACGATATGGCCGGTTTCGAGGAGGTAGGCGTGCTCGGCGAGGTCGAGCGCCAATGCCGCGTTCTGCTCGACGATCAGCATCGCGACGCCGGTCTCGCGATTGACCTGGCGCAGGATCGCGAACAGCTCTTCGACGATCAGCGGCGCCAGCCCGAAGGAGGGCTCGTCCAACAGCATCAGCCGCGGCCGCAGCATCAGCGCGCGGCCGACCGCGAGCATCTGCTGCTCGCCGCCCGACAAGGTGCCGGCCTGCTGAGTGCGGCGTTCCTTGAGGCGCGGGAAATGGCCGTAGACCCGCTCGAGGTCGGCGGCGATGCCGGCGCGGTCGCGGCGGGTCATCGCGCCGAGCTGCAGATTCTCCTCGACCGTGACCTGCACGAAAGTGCCGCGACCCTCCGGCACATGGGCGATGCCGAGGCGGACGATGTCCTCGGTCGCCCAGCCGGCGATCTGCCGGCCCTCGAAGCGGATGTCGCCACCGGTGCGCACCATGCCGCACAGCGCGCGCAACGCCGTTGTCTTGCCGGCGCCGTTGGCCCCGAGCAGGGTGCGGATATGGCCCTCTTCGAGGCTGAAGCCGATGCCGTAGAGCGCCTGGTATTCGCCGTAAAAGGCATTAAGGCCCCTGACCTCAAGCATCGGGGCCTCGGGCATCATCGAGTCGTCCGCCGGTCGGTTTTCGGGGTACCGAGATAGGCGCGGATCACCGCCTCGTCCTGCTGCACCTCGGCCGGCGTCCCCTCGGCGATCTTGCGGCCGAAATCGAGCGCGACGACCTTGTCGGAGACCGCCATGACCAGGTTCATGTGATGCTCAACGAGCAGGATCGTGACCTGCCGCTCGTCGCGGATGCGGCGGATCAGCCCGCCGAGTTCGCCGACCTCCTCGTGATTGAGCCCGCTCGCCGGCTCGTCGAGCAACAGGAGCTTCGGCCGGCCGGCCAGCGCGCGGGCCAGCTCGACCCGCTTGCGCGTGCCGAGCGGCAGTCCGGCGGCCGGGCGCAGCGCGACCTCCTCCAGTTCCAGCATGCGCAGCAGCGACCAGGCGGTCTCGCTCAGCGCCGCCTCTTCTTGACGCACCCAGGGCAGCCGCAGGGTGTCGCTGACGAAATCGCTGCGGCTGTGCGCGTGGCCGCCGATGCGGACATTGTCGAGCACCGATTGCGGCGCGAACAGCGCCAGATTCTGGAAGGTGCGGCCGATGCCGATCTCGGCGATGCGATGCGGCGGGCGCGCCAGCATCGAGCGGCCCTCGAACAGGATGTCGCCGCGGTTCGGCGTATAGAGCCGGCTGACGCAGTTGAACAGCGTCGTCTTGCCGGCGCCGTTCGGGCCGATCAGCCCGAGGATCTGACCCTCTTCGAGCGCGAAGGAGACGCCGTCGAGCGCGACGATGCCGCCGAAGCGCAGCGCGACGTTGCGCACTTCGAGCAACGGGGACGGCAGCGGGGGGCGCGCAGTCGAATGGAGCTCCGCCGTTCCGACCGCCGCCACGCCGCTTCCTCCGCGCAATCGTCGTCAGCCCGATTGCTGTGCCGAGCCTGCCGGCGCCCCTCCGCCGAGTCAAGCAAGCACCGGGCAGCGCTGGATTGCCGGCATTGCGGGGTCGATTGACACCGGGCGGTTGGCTCCCTATGTTCCGCCGCTCCCCGAGGGTTCTGTCATGAAAATCGCCAACTCGCTGAAGACGTTGAAGAAGCGCGACAAGAACTGCCGCGTGGTGCGGCGCAAGGGGCGCGTCTACGTGATCAACAAGGTGAACCCGCGCTTCAAGGCGCGCCAGGGTTAGCCCGCGGCCGATCGCCCCCGAGGATTTCGGCAGCGCGGCCCAGGAAACCGACCATGCAGATGCCGGCGCCCGATCGGGCCGTCATCGGCCGGCGCGAGGAGATCGCGGCGGCGCTCCGCCGTATCGTTCCCGGCGAAGCAGTTATCGTCTCGGAAGCCGAGCGCCGCGCCTATGAAAGCGATGGGCTGACCGCTTATCGCCAGCCACCGCTGATCGTCGTCTTGCCGTCGACCGTGGCCGAAGTCGCCGGCGTTTTGCGCTACTGCAAGGCGGAGGGCATCAAGGTCGTGCCGCGCGGCGCCGGCACCTCATTGTCGGGCGGCGCCCTGCCCTTGGCCGACGGCGTGCTGCTCGGCATGGCCAGGTTCAACCGCATCCTCGACATCGATTACGACAACCGCTGCGTCGTCACCCAGCCCGGGGTGACCAATCTCGGCATCACCCATGCCGTCGAGGCGGCCGGGTTTTATTACGCGCCCGATCCGTCGAGCCAGATCGCCTGCACGATCGGCGGCAACGTCGCCGAGAATTCGGGCGGGGTGCATTGCCTGAAATACGGTCTGACCACCAACAACCTGCTCGGCCTCGAAATGGTGCTGATCGATGGCGAGGTGGTGCGCCTCGGCGGCAAGCATTTCGACCCCGCCGGCTACGATCTGATCGGCGTGATGACCGGCTCGGAGGGGCTGCTCGGGGTCGTCACCGAGGTGACCGTGCGCATCCTGAAGAAGCCGACGACCGCGCGCGCCCTGCTGATCGGCTTTGCCGAAACCGAGGACGCCGGCAATTGCGTCGCCGCGATCATCGCCGCCGGCATCATCCCGGGCGGCATGGAGATGATGGATCGGCCGGCGATCCACGCCGCCGAGGCCTTCGTCAAGGTCGGCTACCCGCTCGATGTCGAGGCCTTGCTGATCGTCGAGCTGGACGGTCCGGAGGTCGAGGTCGAACACCTGATCGGCCGGGTCGAGGCGATCGCCCGCGCCAACCGCGCGGCCTCGGTGCGGGTCAGCCGCGACGAAGCCGAGCGGCTCGCCTTCTGGTCCGGGCGCAAGGCCGCGTTCCCGGCAGTCGGGCGGATCTCGCCCGATTACTATTGCATGGACGGCACGATCCCGCGCGCCCGCCTCGCCGAGGTGCTGGCACGGATCCGCGAGCTGTCGGCGCAATACGGGCTCGCCGTCGCCAATGTGTTTCACGCCGGCGACGGCAATCTGCATCCCTTAATCCTGTACGACGCCAACCAACGGGGCGAGATCGAGCGGGCCGAGGCGTTCGGCGCCGACATTCTGCGGCTCTGCGTCGCGGTCGGCGGGGTGTTGACCGGCGAGCACGGCGTCGGCGTCGAGAAGCGCGACCTGATGGGGACGATGTTCGACGAGACCGACCTCGCCCACCAGCAGCGCCTCAAATGCGCCTTCGATCCCGACGGGCTGCTGAACCCGGGCAAGGTATTCCCGCAGCTGCACCGCTGTGCCGAGCTCGGCCGGCTGCACGTCCATGCCGGCCGGCTCGCCCATCCGGACCTGCCGAGGTTCTGAGCCGCGATCGCTTCCTGACTCTAGGCGAACGCCGGCATCACCTCGCGGGCGAAGATGCGCAGGTGCTCGAGCGAGCCGGCGAAGTCGATCACCATCACGTATTCGATACCGCCTTCCTGCAGCCGCTTGATGCGGCGGATGATCTCGTCCGGCCGGCCGATCAGCGCGTCGCGCTCGGTCACCGCATCCATCTCGGCGCGCGACATCATTTTGCGCGGCCGGCCCAAGCTCGGCGACTCGCCGGTCGGCGACAGCGACAATTGCTGGACTTGGCTCATGAACTTGGCGCGCAACTCGCGTGCCGCCTCGCGCTCGGTTTCGTTCATCGCGATGTGCAGGGCGCGGGTCAGGCCGACCGTCGATGAATCAAAGTCCGGCCCTGCGCCTCGACGGCGCGGCGGTAGATCGAGACACCCTCGGCGACCGTTTCCGGCCCGCCGCCCTGGCCGAGCAGCAAATTACAGCCCTGTTCGGCGGCGTAGCGGATCGAATTGGGGCTCGCCGCGCCGATCCACAACGGCGGGTGCGGCTTCTGCACCGGCGCCGGTTCGACGACGATGTCCTCGTAATGCCAGTACTTGCCGTGATGCGAGAACCGGCCCTGGCTGGTCCACGCCTTGCGCAGAAAGGCGAGCGTCTCCCGATAGCGCTCCTCGGCCTCCGCCATCGGCAGGCAGAAGCCGTGGAACTCGCCCCAGCGGTAGCCCTTGCCGACGCCGAAATCAAACCGGCCGTTCGACAGCAGGTCGAGGGTCGCGGCCTGTTCGGCGAGCAGCGCCGGGTTGTGCCACGGGAGCACCAGCACCGCGGTGCCCAGCCGCAGTGTCGTCGTCTTCGCCGCCAGATAGGTCAGGAAGTTCAGCGTCGCCGAGACCTGGCCGAAACCGGTGAAATGATGCTCGACCAGAAACACGCTGTGAAAGCCGAGCGCCTCGGCTTCGCAGATGTAATCGATGTAGTCGCCGTAGATCTGGCTGTCGGCTGCCTGCTCGCCCGGGTCGGTGCGCGCGCCGCCGAACAATCCGAACCGCATGCGATGCTCTCCTCCGGGTTCGTCACCCCCAGACGCCGGGGGCCAGAGCCTGCCCCGGGCGCGAGCCGGGGGCAACCCCTGAATACTTAGCCCAGGAATTCCGCATGCCGCGGGAATGACGGACGACTAGGGCGTGAACTCATAAACGGGCAGCCGCGGGAACAAGGTGTTCTTTGGGGTCGGCTATGGATGGGAAGCGGGCGTTCCCGACCCGCCGCGCGGATGACGCCTCTGCGCAATGAAGCGAACACGGATGCTAGTCAGACCGAGATGCAGTCATGGTGTCGGCCGCGTCTTTGTTGGAGATGCGGCCCAAAATCGACCCCGGTTCCCAGCCGCAGCAGACGCCCTCGCGGTTTGCTTACCGCAATGGTAACCTAGATCAAATTGCCATGCTGCCTGATTATCCACCGGTGGGTGTCGGCGAGGGAGATGCATGCAGCAAAGGGTACGCTTCAGGCGGGGTGCGTCGGGGCGGTCCGCGGGTAGCCGCCGCGGATCGGGTCGGCAGTCGGCCGCAACCAGCCTCAACGCGCTCCTCATTGGCGTCGTCCTCGGCGGCACCCTGTTTCAGCTGTTTGCCATGCCAGCTCTATTGCGCGCCTTCGGGATGCATGCCGCGTGGTTCCTGGTGCCGATCATCCTGCTCCAGCCGCTTCACTGGGGCCTGATACACGAGGCGATCCACTCCCACCTGTTGCCCCGGCGGAATGCCGAGGAGTTCTGGGCAAGACTGCTCTCAGTCACGCACTGGCTGCCGTTCGACGCGACGCGGTTTTGCCATCTCGTTCATCATAGGTACTCCCGGCATGCCTATGACAGAGCGGATCAATATGACGGCCACGGGGCTTATGCGCTGGCCTGGCTGCGCTACCGCACGCGGCTTTTGGGCGGCGCTTATTTGAGCGTGCTGGTTTCACCCTTGATCGCATTTCTACCCTTGGCCCGCGGCATACGGCTGATGTCAAATGCGGTTCCGATCGTCGAAAAAGGCGACATCGAAGTACGACGTTTGTTCGTATCGCTGGTAACGGATGCGCGCAAGCGGCGCCGCACCAGACGCGAGTTCGCGATGACACTGGCGCTCTACGCGGCCAGCGCATGGGCATACGGCGCGTGGTGGCCGATGCTGGTAGCGACGATGTACATGCGGGGTCTTTGGCATTCGCTCGCCGACAACCTGGCACACCATGACGTCATGCTCGACGAACCGGAGCGCGCCCGGAATTACGGGTTGCCGCAACTGCTCGGCTTCTTGTTGATGAATCACCACTTACACCTGACGCACCATCACAATCCCACGGCGCCATGGCCGCGCCTCGCCCGGCTGAACACGACGGAAGAGGCGGTGCATAGCGACAACTACTTCCGGGCGGCCTTTCGACAATTTGGCAGCCCTTACCCGCGCATCGCGATCTCACAGGGGTGATCGCTGCCCGCAATGCATGGAAAGACTTGCCTGGTGACCGGTGCCACGTCCGGGATTGGCAAAGCTACCGCGCTGGCTCTGGCCGGGTTGGGGGCGGCCGTTGTCCTCGTCTGCCGAAACGAGTCGAAAGGGCGCGAAGCCGCCCGCAAACTGCGTGCGGCGACCGGAAATGAAACAATCAACGTGCAGGTCGCCGATCTTTCTCTGCAACGGCAGATCCGCCGCCTCGCCGCCGACTTCAACCGAAAGCACGAGCGGCTTGATGTACTGGTGAATAACGCTGGCGCCATGTTTCCCCACCGTCTCGAGACCGACGAGGGTATCGAAATAACCCTGGCGGTGAACCACCTAGCCCCCTTCTTGCTGACCAATCTCCTGCTCGAGAAACTGAAGGCCGCCGGGGAAGCGCGTGTGGTCAATGTCAATTCTGATGCGCACCAGAAAGGCATCATCGATTTCGACGACATCCACATGCGGCGCCACTATCCAAGCGGCGGCGTGGGGATGCGCGCCTATGGCAACGCAAAGCTCGCCAATTTACTGACCACCTACGAGCTGGCGCGTCGTCTTCGCGACAGTGGCGTCGCCGTCAACGCGCTGCATCCGGGTTATGTGGCGACCAACATCCTCCCGCTCGACAGGGCGAGTGGGCCGGTTCGCCTTCTCAAACCGTTCTGGCATATCGCCAAACATGCCATTCTGACCGCCGAGCAAGGCGCGGCCACCCCCGTCTATCTTGCGTCCTCGCTTGAGGTGAGGAATGTCTCAGGATTGTATTTCGAGAAGTGCGTGCCGGTCGCGTCGAGCGCCGCGTCGCGCGACAGGAACCTGCAAGGGCGGATGTGGGGCATCAGCGAGCAATTGACGGGAGGCTAGCGGGAAAAACCGTGGGCGCGATCTCCGAGACACTCCGCTCAAGGATGATCGGCGCCGCGATCGCAGCTTGCGTCGGCGTCGCAGATGGCGCGGCGGCGGGATCCGAGCAGCGATTAACCTATACTGTTCAAATGTCGCCTTATGGTACTATCGGCAACTACCAGAGCGCCAAATACAAGAACGGCGATGACACAACCGTCACAACCGAGGCACATATCAAAGTGTCACTTGCTGGCGTCGTCCTGTACCGATTGGAGACGTCTCGTGTCGAGCGCCAGATCGCCGACCGTCTTGTCTATTTCCATGGCGTTACAATCGAGAACGGAAAGTCGGTCGAAGTAGCCGGTAAAGCGATGGGAGAACATTTCATCATTACTTCGCCAAGTGGGACCGTCACCGCGCCGGGAACAATTCGCACCTCCGATCCCTGGTCTGCGGGAGCGCCCGGCGTAGACATGGTCTTCATGCCGGATACGGGAGTGGTGACGCGGGTCCATACAAGCGGGGGCGAGCAGACCTCAATGACGATCGGCGGCGCCTCCGTGCGGGTTCGCCGCTATCAAATCAATTCGGCGGACGGCCGCGAGCAATACGAAGTCTGGATGGACGATCAGCGAACCCCGGTCATGTTTAATATCGTGGATCGCGATGGCACGACAACCTTCACACTGGTTAGGCGAAGTTCCCGATCGAGCCGCGGCGAAGATGTCTGGTCTAGATCGGCCAGCTTTGCGTCTCAAGCGCGGGGCTCCGATGTCGTCCTTCGTCACAAGCAACCGATCGCCGGCAGCCGAGGGGCCGCGAGTGACCGCTAAGGGTCGCCAGCCGACCTTAATCTGCCGTCATGACTTCACGACCTACTGGAACCGCGGCATGACCTCTTGGCAGAGCAGCTGCAAGGCCCGCACGACGCAGTCGTGCGGGATGCGCCCGCCGGTATTCAATTCCGCCAGAATCCCATCGAGGCCGAGGGTCTCCTGCAGGCCGTGCAGCTGGTCGGCGACCATGTCAGGCGTGCCGATGATGATCTTGCCACTCAGCGCGTCATCATAGGTCAAGGTGTCGAGCATCGCGGCGCGCTCGGCCCGGCCC
>WNFC01016885.1_pt1 | contig 17414 bp, 12 predicted proteins | sample 5400541 | NCBI WGS metagenome assembly WNFC01 (sample SAMN13153342, study PRJNA577476) | soil metagenome | isolation source: 120 cm saprolite under Douglas fir tree site 2 hole 2 replicate 1 | place: USA:California | collected 2015-04-18
GATGGGAACCGTGTCGTTGGGCGGGTTCGGCGTGCGCTGGTGCTGCCAGGACGTGCCGTTCCACCTCTCGGCCAAGGTGACGTTGACACCAGAGGTACTAATGTTGGTGCCGACGGCCGTGCACGCGCTGGCGGCGGAGCACGATACGGCGTTCAGCTGCCCGCCAGGCACCGTGGCGTTGGGCGACTTGCGGATCGTCCACGTTGTGTGCGTAAGGAGCCGAGCGCCGACCCGCGCGGCGAGTGCGGTGCCGGCTGGCGCCGCGACCGTGAACGCTGTCAGCGCGCATGCGGCCAGGCCCGCCACCAAGCCATCCCAGGCGTTCCTGCGACCCCACCTGCGCATGGCGGCTCCTCTAGATTCGGCCAGCACTCGATCGGCTCAGTGGCAGTGTCCGGATGGGGATCCCTTGCGGGATCCCCAAGCTGGGCGTTTTAGTGACCCGCGAGCGCGGGCACCAAGGCGGCGGCGTTCGGTGTCCCAAGGCCGGTGACCGGGTCCCAGCCCATGGTCGCCGGATAGCCGGGGACGCTGGGGTCGGCCTGGTTGTTGCCGGTGGTGACGTCGTAGAAGTAGGTGCCGTAATTAGGCCCGGAGGCGAGCGAGTACAGGGTGGGGTTGATTAGACCCAGCCCATGTCCGGCGATCTGATCCGCTATTGCGACTAGTCCGGCCCACTGCGGACACGAGGAGGATGTCCCGCCAACCACGTACCAGCCGGCGCTGCAGGGGTTGCCGGGGGAGCAGTTCAGGCCGCCCTGCGCGAACCCCGGAGCGGTGTCGTAGACCAGAACCCCGGTGCGGGAACTCGCCTGGTAGGCGATGTCGGGCACACCGCGCATGGCGCCGATCGGGGTCGAGCCGGCAGGCAGCGTGTCCTGGTAAGCGGGCCTGGCGAATACGTGGCTGAAACCACCGCCTGAGGCGATCCAGCCGACCTCACGCACGCCGGGGTTGCTCTGGCAGTTGACCGGCGGATCGGTCGAGTCGACGCTGCTGCCCGTTGTGGGGTTGGTGCACAGGTAGGTGCCGCCCACCCCGGTCACCAGCGGGTCCGACGCCGGCCATTCCACCGTCGGGAACGGTATCGTCGCCGGGTGCTTCACCGGGGTGAAGGACGAGTTGGCCGTTCCGCCGTCGCCGGAGGATCCCAGGATAGTGACGCCGTTGCTGGCTGCGGAAATGAACGCGTGCCGCAGGTTCAGCAGCGATTGCGTGCTCGCGAATGTCTCCTCGGCGGCGGCGAAGCTCTGCGAGATGACGGTCGCCTCGTGGTGGTCCACGATGAACTGCTCCGCGTCCATCATCGCCGGGAACCCCTGCACCCCTAGTGTTTCTGCGGGATTGGTCGTGACGAGCAAGATGTTGGCCCGCGGGGCGATCGTGTGCGCCCATTCCACGTCCAGGCTGGTCTCAAGCGCCCAGATGTTGCGGGTCTGGGAGCCGGCGCCGTTACTTCCCGGCGGCGGGGCCTTGACCTGAGTCACCCCGTTCCAGAAGTCATGCCGGAACGTCGGCATGTCCGGTGTACAGGTCACGCCTGGCTCGCCGCACATGTGCGGCAGGCCCATCTGGCTATTAAAGTTCGCCAGGTCGGATGCCATGTTGGGGTTGCCGAACGAGTCGATGATGGCAATGGTCGTCCCTTGGCCCTGGTCATTCGCCGCGTAGAGCGGGGACAGGTTGTAGGACGCCTGCATCGACGCCGGGGTGAAGCAGCGCCGGCCGACCGAGAAGCAGTTCGCCTCGCTCGGCGGCGTGGGGCTTGCGCTGAGGAACTGGTACTCCACGATGGCGGGCGCAGGTGCCGGCAGATTGCCTGCAGCAGCGAGACCGGCGCTTGCCGGCCCTAGCCCAAGCGCCGCGGCGCCGGCAAAGCCGAGCGTTGCAGCCCCGCGAGCGGTCCGACGCATATGCAGATTGAACATGCCGTCCTCCATCCACGCTGATGGCGAGCAATGGTCAGTTACATGCTCCTCAGGCGCGCAGTGGAAGGCAAGGAGATCGGCAAATATTGAGACTTGCGAGGGCTGGCTTAGGTCTCGTTGCCTAGCCGCGGGTGTGCCGTCGCCGATCTCAGCCCCGCTCGAAATAGCGTCGCAGCTCCCATTCGGTCACGCCCGTATGGGCGGAACCGACCCCCGCCGGGCCCGTGGCCGCAGCCGCTGTTTTCAGGTACGCGCGGAACGCGGCGGCTTCGTGCCTGCCGAGCAGAGCCAGGTGTGTGTGCACCGCGTCGCCAAGGGCCGACCGTGCCAGCTCACTTCTCTCGAACTCGGCTACGGCCTGTTCCAGGGATTCCGGAACGCAGGGTGCCGCTCGGTCCCGGTAGGCGTTCTGCGTCGTTACCGGCGGCGGCTCAGCCTTCTGCGCAATGCCAGACAGGCCGCCTGCGATAGTGGCGGCGAAGGCCAGGTACGGATTGGCGTCAGCGCCCGGGATACGATCCTCGATGCGGAAGCTGGCCTCCTCTCCCACCAGCCGGAAGGCGCAGGTCCGGTTGTCCTCTCCCCACGTGATCGTCGTCGGGGCAAAGGAGTCGGGCCGATAGCGCCGGTAGGAATTCACGTACGGGGCGAAGAGGTAGGACAGTTCTCGGGCCGAGCCGACCAGGCCGCCGAGATAATGCCGGAACGGCTTCGAGAGGTGCAACAAATCGCTGTGGTCCCAGCCGAGCGGCGCAGTTCCGGCCTCGTCCCAGAGGCTGGAGTGAATGTGAAAGGAGGAGCCGATCTCATCCTGCGACCACTTCGCCATGAACGTGGCCGACAACCCGGACAGGGCAGCGATCTCCTTGATCCCGTGCTTGTAGATCGCATGCCGATCGGCCATTTCCAGGGCGTCGGCGTACTCCATGTTGATCTCATGCTGGCCGAGCCCCCACTCGCCCTTAGAGAACTCGATGGGCACCCCGGCGGCCTCCATCCCGAGCCTGATCCGCTTGATCAGCCACTCGTCTTTGGTCGTCTGCAGCAGGTGGTAGTCGGCCCGGTAGTCCGACAGGCGCGGAGACACCTCGACCGGCTCTCCGGTGCGCTCGATGACCGCGTCGCAGAGCACGAGCGCAGTCCGCTCGAGCCAGGGCACCAGGCGCAGCGTCGACAGGTCGGGCAGCATCAGGAAGTCCTGGAAGCCGCGATCCCAGTCGGTCAGAGCGAACCCGGGCAGGGGCTCCATGTCCATGTCGACGACGAAGAGGTAGAGCGAGGCGTTCACGCCACCGCCCTCATTCAGGATGCGGCGGAACGCCCGAGCCGCGACCCGCTTGCCGACCAGTCGGCCCCACAGGTCCGGCAGCGCGCAAAGCACGGTGTCCACTTCCCCGTCCCGCAGCATCCGGTCCAGATCCTGCGGATTGAGTACGACGCGCTCGCCGGGTGCCATCGCCCGTCCTCCCGATCGTGGGCCTGCGAGACCGCCGGCCACGCGGTGATGCCGACAACTGGCCTCACCGGGCGACCCGTCCCGGCCGCCCGCGGCGCCGGGCGTTCCGGAGACGGTCAGCGCCGACGTCGCTGTCCAGCCTGCGGTAGTCACCGCCGAAGAAGAGCAGGGGCTCGCCGCCGTTCTCGCCCATATCCACGACGCTGCCGACCACGATGACGTGATCGCCGCCCGGGTAGACGGCGGCCAGCTCGCAGTGCAGGCGAATTTCTCCCGTTCCGGCTGCTTGCCCGCGAAGGTGCGGCTGACCTGCTCTTGATCGCTGGCCAGAACGTTCACCGCGAACCTGTGTGAGTACCTGACCGCCGCCAGCGTGCGCGACTCCAGCTCGAAGCCGATCATGACCAGGAGCGGGTCAAGCGACAGGGACGCCACCGCGTTGGCCGTCATTCCAGCCAGGCCGTCGGCTCCGCTGCTCGTGATGACGGTCACCCCGGTGGCGAACCTGGACATCAGTGATCTGAAGCCACGCTCGTCCACCGTGACGGCGCACTGGGTCACGTGCGGCCTGCCGGGTCGAGCCCGCTGCGCAGCGCGGCGGCCAGTTCGGCCACGCCCTCACGCGCCGCGTCCAGCCAGGCAGTGCACAGCAGGAAGCCGTGCACCATGTCGTCGAATCGGCGAAGCTGCACGGCCACACCAGACGCCGCGAGCCGTTCCGCGTAGGCGACCCCCTCGTCGCGCAGTACATCGCGGCCCGCCACCAGGACGTACGCGGGCGGCAGGCCGGCCAGGTCCGGCGCCAAGCCTGGCGCGGCGAGGCCGTCAGGCCGTGAGTCACCCAGGTAGTGCGCCCAGTAGGACTTCATCTCGCTGCGGGACAGGAACGGGTCGTCGGCGTTCACGGTATAGGACGGCGTGTCCATGGCTGGGTCGAGAGCCGGGTAGGCCAGGACCTGAAGGGTCACAGCGAGGTCGCTGTCGTCCCTGGCCACCAGGGCTACAGCGGCGGCCAGCGATGCGCCGGCGCTGTCGCCCACTACCGCCAGGCGAGATGGATCCGCACCCAGGTCGGTCGCATGGGCTGCCACCCAGCGGGTGGCAGCCGCGCAGTCGTCCAGTCCGGCGGGATACGGGTGTTCTGGTGCGAGCCGGTAATCCACGGCGACCAGCACCACGTTGGCCTGCGTGGCCAGCTCGCGGCAGAGCGTGTCGTGCGAGTCCAGGCCGCCGAGCACCCACCCGCCGCCGTGAAAGAACACTGCCGCGGGCGGCTTAGCGGCTGGTGACCGTGGCGGCGAGCCTGGCCGGTAGACGCGGACCGGCACCGCCCCTGCCGGGCCGGCGATCGTGAAGTCCTGGCCTGCGGGCCCCGAACTCGGTCCTGCTAGCCACTGCGCCAGCTCGGTGAAGTTCTGCAGGCCCTGCTGCCGCGGCAGGGACATGCTCGAAGGGCGCCCGGCGGCCACCAGCGAAGCGAGTAGCGCGTCGAGTTGACCCGAGGCAGCCATGGTTCGATTGTCGGACCATTGGAGCATGTGGTCAAGAGTGACTCGTGGCCGACGGCCGGGATCCGGCGGCGCAGCCTGCTAGCCGGCCTCCGCCGCCGGCCCGTAGCGGGCATTGTAGGCTCGCGCGGCGGCACGAAAGCACTCGAGCGGTGCGCGAACGACGCCTGCGCCAATCTGTCCCCCGCCGCGGCCAGCCAGGCCAGCATCGAGCACCGGGGTGATGCCGGTCTCGACCACCTTCATAACATCGATGGCCGTCGGCGTGCCGCGGTACCGCAGGTACGGGATCTTGTAGTCAGTGTTCTCCCCGACCGTGATTTCGTACATGGCGAGGTTCATCTCGATCATGGCCTCGGGCGAGCCGCCCTGGTAATTCTGCAGGGGGAAGGCTGCTGCCTGGGCGAACCCGCCGAGCCCCACGGTCTCGTTAATCAGGCTCTCTCCGCCGATCCACTCGATGTCGTCGGGGGTGAACCCCTCAAATAGCTTCGCCGACACGTCAGGGAACGGTCCGTCGAACCACTCGTCGCCCAGCCCGCTGACCCGGATCGAGACTCCCCGGCAGGTGATACTCATCGCGGTCACGACGCTGCTGGCCTCGATGCCGCGCGCGGCGTCGGCCACCGCCTTGCCACTGGCCATCGACAGTCTCAGGAAGAAGTAATCGCTGGCCGAGAGGTAACCGAGGGTCTGAAGCACCTCCTCTCGGCGATCCGAACCCGCGCGGAGCAGGTGCGGGAACAGCTCCCGGCCGAACAACAAGGTGGCTGCGGTGTTGCGGCTGTGCAGCTCGTCGCCCATATGCAGCGCGCGGCGCATGATCGGCTTCAGCGGTATCCCGCCCGCGCGCCGGACCGCCGCGCCGATCGTGGGAGCTATCACTCGCTCGATGTGGCGGAGCTGGTCGCGCACGCCATCGTCATAAGCGCCATAGTTCAGCCGCTTGCGCGACTCGCCCTCGTAGAAGTTGCAGTAGCCGGTTGTGCCGTGCACGTCGTCGCGGACCACGAAGACCGGCATGGACGAGGTGAAGACGCCGGCCACCGAGCCGACGCAGCCATGGTCATGGCACGCCCCGATGATGATGTCGCCCTCGTTCATGCGCCGCTGGGCGTCGGCGGGGCTGTCGGCCAGGCCCTCGTACAGGGCGGCGTAGACCAGCGCGGCCCGCTGACCGCCGGTGTACGACGCAAATGGCATCGCGGGCCCCGATGTCAGGATCGTCCGGTCGGTCATGCCAGGTACCGCGTCTCGTGCCGCCGCCACGCCGACCAGCACTGGCTCGGCCTCGCACATGCGCCGCAGCGCGGCCAGGTTGGCCTGCTCGCGCAACGACGCGGTTACCACGCCGCGGTCCCTCCGTCGACCGGGATCACCGCGCCGGTGACGAAGGAGGCCCTCGGGGAGAGCAGGAACTCGACGACCTCCGCGACCTCGTCGGTACGGCCTAGGCGGCCGAGCGGCACCTGGGCCGCCAGCGCGGCCTTGCCGCCCGACAGCGGCCTTGCCGCCCGACATGCGGTCCCAGGCTGGCGCCATCGGCACGTCGATGAAGCCGGGCGCCACCGTGTTGACCCGGATCCCGCGCGACGCCAGCTCGCAGGCTGCGACCCTGGTCAGCCCGCCGAGCGCGGCCTTCGAGGCCGAGTAGATGCCGGTCCCGGCGAACCTGCCGACGGCGCCGGCGATGCTGCCGATATGCACGACCGCGCCGTGCTCGGCCAGATGGGGCAACGTCGCCCTGGTCATCCGGGCGCTGCCCATAACGTTGATCTCCCACATGGCCGCGGCCTCGGTCTCGGGCATATCGTCGATCCGCGTCTCGCGCACCACGCCGGCGCAGTTCACCAGGCCGGTCAGCGGCCCAAGAGCTGCCGCGGCGGCCACACACCGCCTGACGCTTGCCTCGTCGGTGACGTCGAGCGGGAAGTTAATGATGCCCGGTCCGGTCAGGTCGCCGGGACCGGGCTCGGCGGTCACGGCGACGTCGCCGGCCACCACCGCGAAGCCCGAGGCCGCCAGCCGCTGGCAGATCGCCCGGCCGATACCCCCCGTGCCGCCGGTGACGAGTGCGACAGCGGTCACCCCAACCTCCAGAACTCGGGCGGCGCCGGCCACTCGCGGGCCGTGGTTTGGCCTGAACCTTAGTCCATTCGACCACGGCGGTAAAGACCCGCTCACGCGCCGCAGCGACCTGGCGGGTCGCCTGCACAGCCGGTCGGCTGTGAGACCATTGGGCCATGAGCGCTGCGGCACCAGGCCCAGCCCCGGCCGGGATCGAGCGAGTCGAGCACGTCCCGGTCTATGGCTTGGTCGTGGATCAGCTTCGGCGTGCCATTCACAGCGGCGCGTTCGTTCCCGGTGACAAGTTCCCGCCCGAGCGCGAGCTATCTAAGCAGCTCGGCGTCTCCCGGGCCAGCGTTCGCGAGGCCATCCGCGTGCTGGAGGGCGAGGGCTACGTGGAGACCAGGCGGGGTGCCAGCGGCGGCGTCATCGTGCTGGACCGGGCCCAGACCGAGGACAGGCTCGCGGAGGTTATCCGCACGAGGCTTCCGGAGATCGAGCAGGCCATCGACTTCCGGCTGGCGGTCGAGTGCAGCGCGGCCCGGCTGGCCGCCGTCCGCCGCACCGACGACGACCTGGCCAGCCTGCGGGCGTCATTCGCGACAATGGCCAGCAGCCGAGAAACCCGGCGGTTCCGGGCCGCGGATTCGGCATTCCATCAAGGAATAGCCCGGGCGGCACGGAACGACTGGATGGAGCGCTCCATCGCGGACGCGCGCGCTTTCCTCTGGATGACCGTGGACGAGGTGGCCGAGAACGTATTCCGGACCGCGCAGTTGCATCACGGTCAGATCCTGAACGCGATAGAGAGCGGGGATCCGGAGGCGGCAGAGCGTCACGTGGCCGCGCACATTGAGATTACCCGGACCGACCTGATCAGGATCGCGGCCGCCGGCCGGCCGAAGTAATAGCCGGCGCGGCGCCTCGGCGGGAAAACGCGACGCTGCATGGTCTTGACACCTGGTAATCGGTAAACCTATGCTCCGGCCCAAAGGTCCGCAAAGCAGACCACTCCCATATTCGGCGGCTGGCCACTGGGCAAGGCAGGGCTGAGCTCGTCGCAAAACCGGCGGTCGCGTCGGCCGCGTCACCGTAAGGGGAGGGTGCGGTATGACTGCCGAACAGCTCACCGAACGCCCGGCCGAGGGGCTCCGCCGCGACGCCGTCGGGCTGCCCGATGTGATCTTCACGTCGATCACCACGATGGCGCCCGCCGCGGGCGCGGCTTTCTCAATCACCGTCGGCGCGTTGTTCGCGGGCGGGGCGCTGTCGGCCGGGGTGGTGATCGCCTTGGCCGGCTGCCTGTGTACGGCGCTGTCCATCGGACAGCTGGCCCGGCACCTCCCGACGGCGGGCGGCATGTACACCTACATCGCCCGCGGCCTCGGGACCAGGCTGGGCTTCCTGGCCGGCTGGGGGTTCGACCTCGCCTATCCCCTCATAGTGCCGCTGGTGAGCGTGCTGTTCGGCAGCATCCTCGGGAGCACGGTGGCCGCCCACTTCGGCCTGTCCTACGACGTGTGGTGGCCGATCGGCGCGGTGTTCTGCGTGCTGCTGGTCGGCTCGCTGAACTACTTCGGCATTCAGGTGAGCACGCGCTTCGGAATCATCCTGGGCACGTTCGAGATCCTGGTTATGGTCGCGCTGTCGCTCACGCTGATCGTCAGCGCGGGTTCCCGCAATACGCTCAGCGTGTTCACCGGGCACTTCGCGACCGTGCCCGGCTTCAAGGGGCTGTCCGGCATCATCGCGGGATCGGTCTATGGGGTGCTGGCCTTCATCGGCTTCGACGCGGCGGCGCCGCTGGCCGAGGAGACCAGGAATCCCACCCGCAACGTGAGCCGCGCTGTCGTCGGCTCCTGCCTGCTGGTGGGAATGTTCTACATCCTCACTACCTATGCCGCGACTGTCTATTTCGGGCCAGGCCGGTTCGTCGGCTTCTACACCGCGGGCGGCGGCAACCCGTGGAACCTGATGGCCACGGCGGTCTGGGGCGTCGGCTGGGTCTTCCTGTTCATCGCGTTCCTGAACTCCAACGCCGCCTGCTCCAACGGCGGCGGGTGCGCGGCGGCGCGGTGTCTGTGGGCGATGGGCCGTATCCGGGTGATCCCGAAGGCCTTCGGCCGCACGCAGCCCCGGTTCAAGTCGCCGTCCGTGGCCGTCATCGCCACGTTCGGCGTCGGCTTGGTCCTGAGCGTGTGGCTGGGCGAGCAGTACACGCCGACAACCGCGTTCGCGCTGCTCGGCACCATCATCACCGGCGCGATCCTGCCGATCTACATCGCCGTGAACATTGCCTGCATCGCCTACTTCTGGCGTGAGCGGCGTCGCGAGTTCAACGTAATCAAGCACCTGCTGTTCCCGGTGCTCGGCATCGCCCTGTTCGTGCCGGGATTCTTCACCGGCAACGGATCCGGGACACAGCGAAGGTGTTCATCCAGACCGGCCTGCCAGAGCGGTCCGAATCGCGGGCCGCCTGATCACCGGCGATTCACGCGCGGGTGCGGCCCAGCCGATCTGCGAGGAGCGTTACGGAAAATGCCTCTGGATGAAGCCCACGGGCTGCGCTCAGCACAGGTGCGGTTGGTCACCGAGCGCCTCCGCGAGCAGGGCGTCCGCGTCATCCAGATGGAGATGCCGGACATCAACGGGACCGTCCGCGGCAAGATAGCGGGCGTGCCCAAGGGACTCGGGCCGACCGGCACTGGCGTCAGCACGCTGATCATGTCGTTCCGCGGCGGGGACGAGATCACCCTCTCGCCGTGGAGCAGCTTCGACAACGGCTTCCCGAAGTTCTCGGCCATCCCGGACCTCGACACCGTTGTGCCACTGCCCTGGCGGCCGGAGACCGCGGCGGTGCTGTGCGACTTCTTCATGGACGACGGGTCGCCGTGCGCGATGGACGGGCGCGAGATCCTCCGCCGTGCGGTGGCCGACCTAGCCAGGCTCGGCTATACGGCCAAGGCCGCCTTCGAGTGGGAGTTCTACGTCTTTGAGGCCGACGACGAGCTGCTCCGGGCCGGGCGGTACCGCGAGCTGAAGCCTCTGGGCCGGAACCTGCACTGCTACACGCTGACCAACCAGCCGTCTTTCGTGCCGCTCGCGACCCAGTTCCTGATCCGGATGGAATCGGTCGGCATCCCGGTGGAGGCCTTCCACTCTGAGTACGGGCGCGGGCAGTACGAGTACACGTGCGCCCCTGCCGAGCCGCTGCAGGCCGCTGACTGGGCGGTCCGGACCAAGACCTACCTGCGCGAGCTCGCGGCCGAGCACGGGCTGGTCACGACCTGGATGCCAACCCTGCACACCGAGACCGTCGACGCCAAGAACGGCTGCCACGTGAATCTGTCGCTCGAGCGCGACGGCCGGAACGCGTTCTGGGATGGCGACCGCGGCGCCCTGTCCCAGCTGGCGGGCCACGCCGCCGCCGGCATCCTCGGCACGATGTCCGACTTCCACCTGTTCTTCCGGCCCTGGGTGAACTCGTTCCGGCGGATGGACCGGTTGTCCTGGAACCCGGAAGATGCGTCCTGGGGGCTCGACAATCACGCCACCGCCATCCGGGTGGTGCATGGCCCGGATCCGGCCAAGTACACCCGATTTGAGCACCGGGCCCCTGGGCCGGACATCAGCCCGTACCTGGCCCTGGCCGGAATCATCTACGGAGCGGCCCAGGGAATCCGCGACGGCTGGCCGCCGCCGGCGCTGGCCGCCGGTGACCCCATCGAGGCGGGCGGGTACCCGACGCTGCCGCGCACGCTCGAGGACAGCGTCGCCAGCCTACGCGCCTCCGCTCTCGCGAAGGACCTGCTCGGATCCGCGTTCATCGAGCACTTCACGGCCATGAAACTCGACGAGGCACGGGCCTACCGTGCCTGGCTGGACGAGCGCCAGGATGTCCCGCCGGACCGGGTGACGGACTGGGAGTTCAGCAACTACTTCGAATGGGCGTGACCACGCCGCTGCCACATCAGCCGGACAGCCCGGCGGCGAACGCAGCCACGGCGGCGTTGAAGGCGTCGCTTTCCTCCCAGAACGGGCAGTGGCTGGAGGCGGGGAACGTCTGCAACCGTGCGCCGGGGACGCGGTCGGCGATGTACCGGCCCGCCTTCGGGTCGGTGAGCTTGTCGTCCTCGCCGAACAGGACCAGGGTCGGCACGTCGATCTGGGGCAGGAAATCGCGGTAATCACGCAGCGTCTGGTCCATCAGGATCGTGCTCGCGATCACCGGCGGGACCTGGAGGATCTCCTCGCTCATCCACGCGAGCGTCTGCTCGTCTGGCTCGTGCAGCATCAGCTGGGTGAACTCGGCGACAAGCGTGGTCTGGTCGATTTGCAGCTGCTCGTTCATCTCGCGCAGGGCGTCTAGCGTGATCACGCCGAACTCGTAGCCGTCCCAGGCGAAATCGGAGGGCGGCTGGTCTACGATCACCAGGCCTGCGACACTGCCCGGGCCGAAGGCGCGCAGGTACTCATAGGCGACCATCGCGCCCATCGACCAGCCCACCAGGATCGGGCGCCGGACCGACATCTGGCTCAAGATCGCGTGCAGGTCGGCCCCATAGCGCGGCACGGTATGGCCATAAGTGACCTTCTCCGACCGGCCATGCCCGCGCAGATCGGGGACGATCACGCGGTGCGATGCGGCGAAATGCGCCAACTGGCGCTGGAAGAACCGGCCGCTCATGCTCCAGCCGTGAACGAAGACGATCGCCGATCCCGTTCCGGCATCCTCGACCGAGAACGTTACCTCGCCGATGCGGACCTCCTGCGCCATGTCGCATTCTCCTAACGTTTCGCGCCGAAGCGAGGCGGCCAGACCTGGCGCTACTGAACCATGAACCCGCCGTCCACGACCAGGGCCTCACCGGTGATGTAGCTGGCGTCCTCTGAGGCCAGGAACAGCGCCGCGGCGGCGATCTCCCGGGGCTGTGCCACCCGGCCGAGCGGCACCTGCTTGCTGATGCTGGCCCGTCGTTCCGGCGTCGCCAGCGCATAAGCGGCCAGCGGGGTCTCGGTCAGGCCCGGGCAGATGGAGTTCACCCGGATGCCGTGCGGGGCCAGCTCGATGGCCAGCGCTCTGGTCGTCATGTGGACGGCGCCCTTGGATGCGTTGTAGTGCACCTGCGGATGACCGCTGCTGGCCAGCACCACGTGTGCTTCCACCGAGGCAATATTGACGATGGCCCGGCTGTGGTCCGCCGGACCCTGGGCGACCATGTGCCGCGCCACTGCCTGGGCCATGAGGAATGTGCCTGTCGAGTTGACATCCTGGACGAGCTGCCACTCCTCGAGCGGCAGCTCGAGGAAATTGGTGTACCGGGCGATGCCCGCGCAGTTGACCAAGATGTCGATCGCACCGAAGGATTCGACAGCGGCGGCCGCCATGCGGGCGGCGTCCGCCGGCTCGGAAACGTCGCCGACGACCGTGATCGCGCCGTCCTGCCCGGAGAACTCCGCCTGAAGCCCGTCGCCGTTCAAGTCCGCGGCGGCGACCCGCGCGCCCTCGGCCAGGAAACGTTGCGCGGTGGCCTGTCCGATCCCCGACGCCGCGCCCGTGACCAGCGTGACCCGATCGGCGAGACGTCCCCCGCCGGTCACCGGGCCATCCCGACCGCGGTCGGGCGGCCGGCCGGCTGCGGGCTGAAGTAAGGGGCCACGTCGGCGGCGAACCGAGCCGCCCACCTGCGCCTGACATCCGGGGGGATGCCCGGAGTCGAGAAATGCAGGATCACGTGATTGAAACCGATGTCGATATACCGCTGCAGCTTGCGCCGCACGGTCTCCGGTGACCCGATGAGCTGCCACTCGCACCACGGCACGATGTTCTCCGGCCGGGTCCGCTTCTCCAGGCCGGCGAAGATGCGCTGCCAGGCCTCGTACCCGGGGGTGCCGGCCCAGTTTGTGGCGTGCGGCGCGTAGTGGTCGATCTGCGCCTGCATGAACCGGGGCTTGTACAGGCAGGCCTCCCGCACGGCTTCGTCGTCGGTCTCGGCCACGATGCAGTCGATCATGATCGGGTAGGTGGTCCCTGACACGTCCATGCCTCGGGCTGCGGCGGCATCCGCCCACGTCCGCAGAGTCCTCTCCTGCCGGTCGAGGTCGCCGATGGTGTTGCAGATCGGAGGCAGACCAAGCCCCGCCATGATCGACGCGCTGTCGGGGCTGCCGATGGCCCCGTAGAAATGCAGGTTCGCGGTCCTGGGCGCGGGCCGGATCCGGATCGTCTCCGGCACCGAGAGGTACACCCCCTTGTAGCTGAACGGCTCGCCGGTCATGCCGAGCCGGAGGATCTCCCACGTCTCCTGGAACCGGCCCCGAGCCTCGCCCATCTCTAGGCCGAACGCGTCGTACTCGAACTTCGCCGTTCCGCGACCGAGGCCCAGGTGCAGTGGCCGGTCGGTGAGCTGGGTGAGCATCGCGATCTGCCCAGCCAGCCGCAGCGGGTTGTGCCACGGGGTGACTACCACGCAGGTGCCGAATCCGAGTTCCGGGAAGCGGCCTGCCAGGTGACTGATCTGCACGGCCGGATCCGGCGCTGGGAAGTAGTCACTGAAGTGATGCTCGAGCACCCAGACGGTGCCGAAGCCAAGCTCGGAGAAGTGCTCGCAGTCGTCGAGCATGCCCTGGTAGAGCTCATGGTCGCTTGAGCCGGGTGCCCCGGCGGCAGCGAGGACGCAACCGATCTCCACGTTCCTGCTGGTTGCCATGACCACCTCCAAGGCCCTTTGGTCCGAGTATTGTTCCAATGACAGTACGCGTCAAGATTTGCGCGACAGCTCCACCCGTTGGCCTGCGCCTTATCCGGCAACTGACCGGCCAGTTGCTCATAGACATGGCTGCGCCGCCGCGGAGGACATATGGACCCCTGCAGGTAGGGCCCGATCAGATCCGGTCCGATGTAGCGTCCTGGCACCTCACCCTTCCTGGATGAGGCGCCCGGGCGGACCATGCCGCCAAGATCGGAGCTGACCGACGTAGCGCTTCGGCATCCCGCCGGAGGGAGAGGACGCCGACGACCGAGGAAAGAGCCGAGGTTGACAGGCTCCGCAGCGAGGTCAGCGATCTGCGGGCCAAGCTTGTGGCAGCCGAAACCGAGGCGCGGACCCAGGCTCAGGCAGCCAAGGTAGCCGACCGTGCGGCGGAAGCTGCCAGGCAGGCCACAGGCCGGCCGGCGACCGCCGGAGCAATTCCGAGAAAGCGGATGGGCTGGCGCGGCCCTCTTGCGACGCTGCTCATCGTGCTCGGTTGTGTCCTGGCCCCGATCTCGGTGATAGCCGTATGGAGCGCAAACCAGGTCTCCAACACGGATCGGTACGTGGCAAACGTCTCACCATTGATCCGCGAGCCCGCCATACGCAACGCGGTCACCGATAAGATCAGCACCGCGATTAGCAACCAGATCGACGTGCGGCACCTGACCAACACGGTCGCCGCCCAGTTGTCGCACCGCGGGCTCGCCAGGCTCGGTGCCTTCCTGTCAAGCCTCTCCGGGTCTATTGCCAGCGGTGTGAACGGCTTCATCCACAGCGCCGTCGCGAAGATCATTGCCAGTTCCAGGGTGCAAAAACTGTGGATCCGGGGCAACCGGATCGTCCATGAGCAGCTCGTGCTGGCTCTGTCCGGCAAGAAGAGCGCCATAACGGTCTCAAACGGACAGGTTGTCGTCGGCCTGGCACCGATTGTTGACCAGGTCAAGCACAACCTGGCAGCGCGAGGGCTGACGATCGTCGAGAAGCTGCCGCCGATCAACCCCACCTTCCCGTTGTTTTCCGCCAAATATCTGGTCAAAGCGCAGACGCTGTATCGGGTCCTGACGGCCCTGAAGTGGATTATGCCGATCCTGGCGCTCGCCTGCCTCGCGGCAGGTGTCTACATCGCCCGCCGCCACCGCCGCGCCCTGATCGCTGCAGGCCTCGGGCTGGCCGCCTCGATGCTCGTGCTCGGCGTGGCGCTGGCTGTCGGCCGGACCTTGTACCTGAACAAGCTCCCTGGCACGATACCCGCGGACGCGGCGGCCGTCGCCTTCGATACCATCGTCCGTTTCATTCGCCAAGGACTGCGCGTCCTGCTCGTCCTCGGCCTGGTCGTAGCCATCGCGGGTTTCTTCACCGGGCCCTCGGTCACCGCCGTCCGCACCAGACAGGGCTTCAAGTCGGCCTTCGCAGCGATCCGCGGTACCGGCGAACGTGCTGGCCTCACCACGGGTCCGGTCGGCGCCTGGGTCTACAAGTACCGCACCGCGCTGCGCATCGGGGCCATCACGATCGCCGCGCTAGTGCTCGTGTTCTGGGGCATACCAACCGGCCTGACCGTTGTAGTTATCGCCATCGTGCTCGTCGCGGTGCTCGGCATCATCGAGCTCATCGGCCGGCCTCCCGTCCGGGCCGACCCCGCAACACCACCAGGGCCAGGCGGGAAATAGCCGCCCCATGCCAGAGAGCCGGGAGGTCGGTGAGGCTGGCGAGCACGCGGCCTTATTCATGGCGGGCGCAGCTGGCCGCCGCCCGTTCTGCGACAGGATTTGCCGGGCCAAATTGGTAGTCAGGCTGGGGACTCGCTCCCAGGGCTGGCGGAGGGCTGCTGGGCCGGGATGCGGCGGCTGGTGAACAGTGCGATCAGGGCGATGATGGCGAGCAGCGACAACGAGGAGCGGAGCCCGTCGATGCGGGCGTTGGCGTTCTCCTTAACGATCGCGTCGGTGGTCTTGGGGGACACGCCGGCCTTGTCGAGTGCAGCCTTGAGGTCCTTGTCGGACGTGAACGGGATGCCGCCGGCCAGCTCGACCTGTGCTTTGGCGGCGAGGTGGGGGGACGTCGGGGTTGTTCTGCACGCCGTTGAGGAAGGAGGTGGTTAGCGCCGCGATGAGCACTGCGCCGGCCAGCGCGGTGCCGATCGAGGCGCCGAGGTTGGTCACCGTGTTCTGAACCCCGCCGACTGCACCGCTTTGCTCATCGGGCATCGAGGAGACGGTCACGCTGCCGAGCTGGGAGGCCAGCGCGCCGACTCCAAGGCCAGCGAGCAGCATCGGCCAGGTCACGATTTCGGGCCCGGCGCCGATGTCAAGCAGGGCTACCATGATCACGATGCCGGCGAACAGCAGTAGGAATCCGATCTGAACCACGCGCCGGGGGGAGGCGTCGGGGAAGACCTTGGGGATACCTGCGGCGGCCAGCAGCAAAGCCATGGATAGCGGCAGCAGCCGCACGCCGGTCGCGACCGCGCCGAGAGCCCGAGCGACACCGACAAGAACAACGGCACCGCGAAGAACAGCCCGGCCTGCAGCAGGTACTGGAACAGGAACGAGATGAGGCCGCCCCGCAGGGTCCGGTTCCGCAGCATCGCCGGGTCAACCAGCACGGCGCGGCCGCGCCGCAGACGGTGACTCTCCCACGACATGAAGGCGTGCAGGACCGCCCCGCCGGACAGAATCAGCCAGATCACCGGCGAGAGCCGCAGCCACTGAGGGGCGCCTGCCTTGGGCTGAACAAAACCCCAGGTCCCGGAGCGCAGGATGCCGTACACGATGAGCCCGAGGCCGAGCGCCGACAGCACGGTGCCCACTAGGTCTTCGCGCCAAGGAGTCACCGGCAGCCACCGGCTCATGGGTCCTGCGTCCTGCGCAGGCCCAGCATCCGCCCAGAAGCGGATCACCGGCATCACCCAGCACGGGTGAGACACGAAGTCCGCACCGCTTCCGGCGCTGCGCTACTCGCCGCCCTGCGCGGGGCCGCGGCGCTCGCGAGTCAGAGGAGCCTGACGAGCGCGCTGATCACGAGGTAAGCGCCAAGAAGCACGGCGATCCAGGCAATCACCTGCTTGGCGTGGATCAGCAGCCAGCCCTGAGACCGTTCGAGCATCGCGGTGGTCCTGGCGGGCCGCAGTTCCAGGAAGATGAACGGGACGATGATCAGCGACAGCTCGATGACGACAAAGACGATGACCCCGATGACCTGCGTGGCCGTTGAAAAGTTACCTGTGACGAGCTTGTGCAGCGCGGTCAGGTAGAGAGCGCCGGGAAGGCCGACGACCGCACCGATGGCCACCGCCATGCCCAGCCGTGGTTCTCCCAGCACCCGCTGCGCCCAGCCGTCTATCTCCGCCCTCCGGCGCCTAAAGTGCCTGCCCGTTGATGAACGAGGGCGCAGCCGGCGCCTTGGGATGCGCCCGGCAAAGATGAGCGAGCCGCTAGTCAGGAGGAGAACGCCGAGAGCAAGGTCAACGCCGGCGCTCGCGTTCCGCTGAGCGTCGATGGCCTTCGCCTGGATGACCAGGACATCGATCAGCCCGATGGCCAGCGCGACGACGAAGGCGCCACTCAGCACGCACAGGAACATGGCACGCGTCCGCCGGTTCCTGGCCAGCAGCACATCGATAGCCAGCACCTTCGGGTTCAGCGCGGATCCGAGCGCCAGGAGGAAGAACTCGGCAGTCACGTACGCCCGGCCGACATGG
>WNFC01009532.1_pt1 | contig 17412 bp, 23 predicted proteins | sample 5400541 | NCBI WGS metagenome assembly WNFC01 (sample SAMN13153342, study PRJNA577476) | soil metagenome | isolation source: 120 cm saprolite under Douglas fir tree site 2 hole 2 replicate 1 | place: USA:California | collected 2015-04-18
TATTTATCACTTCTGCGAAGGCCATGATGCCACTCAACACGCTGCATTTGGCGAGGCAGCGCAAATCGCCGTCACGCTCCGCATGCACGAAGAAGCCTCTTACGAAGGTCTGGACCTCATCGAATGCGAAGTAAGACGCAGAACCATCTGGCTATTGTTCGGAGGTATGGCGCAAAACCCCCGCATCCCCTCTTTTCACCATTTTCAATGCCATTCGCAGCGGATAAATCAATGTCCATTCTCCTGGGGAGACCTGTCTGCCTTAGAGACGAAGATTGCACTGTGAACTTCCCCAAAGAGCTCGACGATGAATAGTAAGCATCATATTTTGTGCCTGATAGACCTCACTCCCGACCCCTTTCTGCCGTTCTCGCACCATCTAGCATTACGCCAAGTGCATACTTGCCTCAACCCCACGGGAAGCCCTCTTTGGTCTCAGGGCTCAACTGTGTCACGCGGATATTTGCACTCCTCGGTGAAATTCTTGTTCGTATACGCATGGATAGACGGTCGCCCCCGCAAGGCCAGTACGCTACAGCCAGGCTGGAAGAGATCCAGTCCCTTCATTCTCGGATTATGTCTGCGCTTGTACACGCCCCTGAACCGCTTAGGTTGAAGCAGGCTTCCCAACCGACTATTCCGTCGGACTATGGGGGCGCTGGATTTCGACAGGCAACATTTGCTGAAGTCAAAGACTTCTTTGACAATCCTAATGCGTCCAGGGCCAATGCCCTCAATCCTTTCCTTGTGATGCAGGCTAACGTATATGTGACTCAGGCGAGTAGAGCATCAAACTATCATTGTCATAACTTTCACGTCGATTCCCCCAGCAACTCGTCCGCTTTGTGATTGAGCAATACCGGGACGAACTTGAAACTCAGATTCGGGGGACAACGGACGAGCAACGCATCGCAGATGACAGGGAGGCGGTAGCGAGCGATCTGCTTAATATTTTACACAAGTCTGTATCGATGGTACCTTTTCTTTGAGGGTACCGACACTGATCATCTTCTAGTATACCTATACAATCCATCGCTACCAATGGACCGTCTCTGGTAAGCCGAGTAGCTGCTTGTACGAGGCCGAGGTCATGATCTCTGACTCAGTGTCAGGTTCACAAAGTTCGATTTGTTGCATCGACTCTCCTTGATGCGGTGAGAAAACCGGAAACGGCACCTGCCACTGCCGCGCGAGCGCACGCGTATCTATGTCTGTTTGCGTTCAATAGCTCCCCAGCAGTCTGATTCTTATGAGATATTTGGTTGCCAGGGGATTTTCTTTCCATCTTGTCTGAAATTGAGCGCAACTATTTGTGGGTATCGATTTTTGTGTGCAACCGCTTGCTCTCACCTCAGTTGACGATTATTCCCTCAGGTTAGATGACGATAGGGACACAACCTGTAACGGAGATGGTATGACAACATTGCTGAGCAACAACTGAATCTAGTAACTAGATGACTTTCCCGGACCAAAATGTACCCTTAATGTGTGTTAGTCCAGAGCTGGGCCCTTGTGCTTCACCGTAGTCCTTATAATACTCCTGGCTGAGTGATCGTTATAATAATGCTGTTTTCACCTTCTTTTTATTGCTGTGCATGTATCTCTCTCTTTGCAATGTTATCGATATTCCTCCGCCGGTGTGAAGTGATTAAAAGCGTGTTTAGTACAGCCCTGAACTTGAACCTAGACCCGACACGCGCCGACGCGCCAAACTCCAGACTGAAAGTCGGCGCCAACTGCAAGCCGTCAAAGTTGCCGAGCCCCCCCGCTCAGGCTGGTGGAAGTGACGCCTTTTCTTCTCTCACCCCGGACTACCTCGCCCAAGTAATACGTTGTCCGCCAACTGGATACGTGCTATCTGCCACGTCATGTCGCAGGACGAGCCAGCTTCCAAGTCCGCTCCCGTGGAAATTACCGAAGGTCCGTCTCGGTTGTGCAAGGCTGCGTCTGCGTCCGTCTGCTACACGGCTCGATGAACCTCCTCTTTCAGACGAAGCGGCCCTCTATGATCGCCAAATCCGTTTGTGGGGCCTGGAAGCCCAGCAGAGGTCCGTCGTCCAGCCCTTTCGTCCTGTAGTTATGCCTAGATTGATTATTGGTGTATGAATGATAGGATGAGAAACGCCACGATTCTTGTGGTCAATTTGCGCGGCGTCGCGACGGAGACGATCAAGAATATTGTGCTCGCTGGAATTGGCAAATTGATCATCTGGGACTGTGAGGACGTAGCCGCGGAGGACCTCGGCGTCGGGTTCCTCTTCAGGGATGGGGACGTTGGGAGGAAGGTGCGTTTCATTTATTTCTTGTTCACTTTCTCTCCGTCATTCTCCTTATGACGGATGGGTTGAGCCGCCACCCTTCCCCCTTCTTCCTCCTCCACCCTATGCCGACCTGCGTAGCTTACAGTTGTCTTATTTTTAGCGCGTGGATGCGGCGAAGGCTCGCATCGAGAGCCTCAACCCACTTGTGGCGGTCGAGACAATGACGTCTCCGTCGGCGCTGGAGCTGGAAGAGTTCGACGCGTTGGTGCAGACAGTGGATCTGGTGTGTATAACTGAGTCTGAGCGGGATTTCCTGGTAGGTGGATGGTGTCCCAACTCGTCGGATTACAATATTCACGAGGTGCCTGCGCACAGATTCGCGCAAATGATGCGTGCCGAAGGTCGAGAAAGCCGCTTTACGCGGGCGGGACGTATGGCCTCCTCGGTTATATCTTCTGTGATTTGTTGGAGCACGAATACATCACCTCGTACGTGTCTCATGCTATGGGATTTCCGGGATGAAAGATTGTTGAAGGCTGCGCCCTTGTCGCGCGACCCAATATTTGGCTACAGCGACCGCTCAGGAGGCCAGGATATGGGGAGAGACGTCAGAGTGACGGTCTCATATAGCCCACTTCGCGAGGCCCTACGTCATCGATGGTCAGGAATGACGCGACGCCAGACTAAGAGCTTGAATCCCGCTGCCGTATTCATAATCCTTGGTGTGGATAATGAGCACATTTTTTGTCCGGTTATAATGTGCTGACGACCGGGTCCGATAGCGTTGTGGGAATTTCAAAGTGTTCACCAAGGCCATCTCCCGGATGATTCCATATATGCTGATGAACTTGAGACCCTATCGAATACTCTCATTGCGAGAGCGGAGGTCAACAAAGATGCATTCCCGGCAATCCCTCGAGAGCTCGTTGAGTGAGTGCTATGTCATTTATATGGGTGTCATATTCTACAACATCAGGGCAGGACGATAGTCATGACAGCGATACATGAGTTTTCGCCTGTTTGCGCAGTCGTTGGTGGAATGCTCGCACAAGATATCTTGAAGGCATTGGGTGTGCGAGAAGCACCTCTGGCCAATTTCTTCACGTTCGATGGGAACACCGGGGGAGGAAATGTTGTCCGGATGAGCATGACGTAATGGCAACGAGCAAAACGCCGTCAGTCTCTCTCGGTTCCGCATGTGTCTTATGCCCTGATACTCATTAATGAGCAGCCAAGCATCTGGTCAAGGCGACCCGAGCTCGCTGGCACAATTATCGAGGCCGTTGAGACGTGGAGGCATATTGTCACGTCACGTGCCGACTGTGTTCGCTTGGGTAACGGTCTGACACCCGAAGACTGTGGGGATATTAACCCATGCCTTATTTGCATGTTATTTGCATGTGTGATAGTCGCCGTTGTATCATATCTAGGGATGCTGTGAATCACTGGCGAGTGTGTGAATATACTATGCCGCAGTGCGTGTGCCGTGTGCCGTGGCGGCAACGCGAACTATCACAACCACGTGATAGTTATTCCCACGGCTTTCGCCCACAACCACGGACGCTGCTGGCCTCAGCTGAGCCTCCCTGCAACTTTTCTCGTCTATTACCCCGCTCGTATTTCGGTAAATAGTCGCCGCTATGGCACATCCGTCGAGGCGTATACCCTCTCCAAACCCTTCCCATTACTACGCCGTTCCGCAAAGTCCTCAGAATCACCCCTATGGCCAACAAAGACGCCCCTCGCGATCGAACCGGGTACCACCACCAAATGACCGTCCAGTCGTAGCATCATTGCCCATGCCCCCCAGAAATGACCTTGCTCAGGGTGTGGCAACAGGAGCTATAGGTGCTGGATATGGTCCCTACTCAGTGCGCGTTTATCATTGTCAATGCAACCTTCTCTGACCTATGGCTATCAAGCATCACCCCTCCCCGTCCGACCGGTCTTCCGTCACAGGTGAAAGGCACATGCTCCAGGCAAACACATCTACCGTTCCTGCCTATCTGTGGGATACGAAAGATCCGGACCTCGACGATGCGCTCCACAATCCGGACCCCCGTGTGGACGCGGCTCAGGATCACTCGTTCGCCGTCTTCTCTGCGCGAGGTTGGACAAACGTATCCGTCCTCGTACTTCTCATGGCCGGTCTTGTAACACTATTTGCCGGTTACCCCATCATATCCTATTTCCGTTCAACCCCGCTCGCCACACTCGGAAGCAATTTTGGCGGGAGCAACGGGACCGGCCAGATACCCGAATTGCCAAAAGTCCCCGCACTCATAGATAGCGATACAGAGCAGCAGTTCTACACAAAGGTTGCAAGCGACGGAAGCACTTGGGATCTGGTTTTCAGCGATGAGTTCAATCAAGATGGGCGAACATTCTGGCCGGGAGATGATCCCTTTTGGGAAGCGGTTGACCTTCATTATTGGTTCGTCGTCTATCTGCCAACATATTGCTGCTGTCACCTCATTAAGACAACGTGAGAACAGGCCAACTGCTGACCTCGAATGGTATAATCCGCAGGTGAGGGGCGTCTTGACGTATCATGGAACTGTGACTGAAAGTTACTACTTAGGCTCTCACGACAGAGGGGGGGAAGTTGGTCATTACCATGACGGAACAGAGCAACCACAACATGAACTTTCAGAGTGGTATGTGCCTTTTCATCGTCCCTGTGACGTGATGTTTTAAGCCTTTCTAGGAATGTTACAAACTTGGAACAAGTTCTGTTTCACAACCGGGTACGTTGAAGTATCCGTCAGCTTACCAGGTTCCGTGCAGTCTCCCGGGTTTTGGCCAGGTATGTGACTTTGTCGAGTTGTTGTCTTTCAACGCTGACCTCCCACAGCCGTATGGTCCATGGGTAATTTAGTGAGTCGATCTCGCTAATCGTCGAGTCGCTTATGAACCTTTACCCTCCACAGGGAAGAGCGGGTTATGGCTCAACCACCGAAGGTACGTGACGCAACATCTGTTGCGGGTGTAGCCCAATAATCATTCCCCTCTGCATTGGGACAGGACTATGGCCTTACACCTACGCGGCATGCGACATCGGCACAGTGCCCAATCAAACCATCAATGGCAGTCCTGCGGCCGCCGCGGGCCTTTCTTATCTTCCTGGACAGCGTCTCTCAGCCTGCACTTGTCCAGGCGGTGATCACCCTGGCCCTTCCGTGAATGTAGGCCGCGGTGCTCCCGAAATCGACATCCTTGAGGCCCAAATAGATACCACTAGGTTCGTGGGCCAGGTATCCCAATCTCTTCAACTCGCCCCTTTCAACAATCAATATCTATTTAATAATGCCACCACGAACACCCCAATCCAAGACCCCCTGACCCAATGGAATTCATATAAGGGTGGCATTTGGCAGCAGGCTATCTCGGGGCTGACCGACCTTAACGCGACCGACTATGGTGGCACGGGATACACAACATATGCGTACGAATGGTGGTCAGACCCTAACAACCGAAACGATGGTTACGTTCAATGGTACGCTGGGGGTCAGCAGACATGGAAAGCTACCGCTGCGACACTGGAGGGTGATCAAGCTACTGGTATAAGTAGCCGGGTTATGCCTGAGGAGCCGTTGGTAAGTGTTGGTACTGCTGCGGTTGTATCATAACGCTCATCACGGTGTGTAGTACCTCATCATGAACTTGGGAATGTCTCGTGAGTTGCACTGCGACAATGTCGAACCCTTATCTGATGACATTCGCCACAGCTGGCTTCCAGGCCCAAGACTTCGCGCACTTGACATTCCCAGCCAAAATGTACGTTGATTACATCCGCGTTTACCAACGAAGCGGTCTGCAAAACGCCATCGGCTGTGACCCACCAAATCGTCCTACAGCCGCTTATATCAACAAGTAGAAAAGTCTCTATTCTTTTGGACAAACGGGCACTAATACACCTTTCTTCTAGGCACATGAACGCATATACTGATGCGAACTACACAACGTGGGCCCAAGCAGGATATACATTCCCTCAAAATTCATTTCTTCGAGCCTGTTGAGCGTTGAATGGTCGACTCCTTTCTCTGGGGACGGATGAGATTTTTATCTTATGGGCCGTCCAAAGGTCCTGTCACGATCTACATGACATGATACGCATGCTGGACTGCTAGCGCTTGCCTATCCGTTCTGATCCCTGCAATCTCCACATCCTCATATTTTACAGTCTATACATGGACTCAGATCACTACGACCCCGACCCACCTTCTCCCCCCCCTGTTTTAGCATACTCCTCTCTTTATCTCGGTTTAGCTGCCTTCACGGACTCGTGAAAAGATAATGTGCTCTTCGACTGATGGTGGATTTGGCGATCGATTGAGCGAGTTCATGGACAAAGGACTTGTTTTTTTTAATAGACTACTGTGTACCACCGACGACACCATTAGATCGGATTCAATCCACGTGTCCTGTCCGTTCGATCAATAGAGATATTATATTCTGGTGGCTGAGGTTCACATTGATGCCCGACTGTCGCGATCGCTGCCTGGCCTGGTAGTCCTCCATCATCCCAATTAATGAACCTCTCGCTCGAGCGAATCCAAGTCCTACTTTCTTGACCTGTATAACGATGCACGACGAGCTGTAGAAGACGTCGATTCGCAGGCAAACATCGGAGCGACGAGCTTCGAGCTCCTCACGGCTACCGCTCTGACGTTGTTCGAGTCGGCCAAACTGGACATCGTCGTTCTCGAAGTCGGCATGGGCGGGCGCACGGATGCCACGAACGCCATTTCGGATGACTGCGTCCTCGTGTCCGCCCTCGCTGCCGTCGACCTGGACCACCAGAAGTTTCTCGGCGATACCGTGGGCGCGATCGCCACGCAGAAAGCGGGCATCGCGAGGAGGGGGCGGCCGTTCGTCGTCGGGCCTCAGAAGCATCCGGACGTTGTGGTTGCCGTAAGGGCCGTGGTCGAGGAGGTCGGCGCAGAGCTTTTATGCGCGCACCCGGCTTTGTCGCGGACGTGGGACGAGGACGAGGCTGCGGATGGACCCGCGGATCCCGCTGCCGTCGTTTCCTCTTTATCTTTATTGCCTTTCCATCCCGCTGCCGCGCGACCCGTCGCTTTGTCTCTGTCGTGTTTCCCGCGTCCTATTTATACACAGCTTCCATTGCACGGGGACCATCAGTTGGACAACTTGGGCGTGGCGGCCGGCATCATCTCCTCGCTCCTGACTCACTCTTCCTGCGTTCACCGGCTTCCATTCCGGAGTAAGATTACCCCAAGTGCGATCGCGGCTGGAGTGCGCTCGACGACGTGGGCGGGAAGACTATCGTTCCACGACGTGCCCTTGTCGAAGTTGCGCCTTCCGAACGGTGGAACAGCAGAAGATCCCGACGAGTCTTTGGTCGTGCTCGTAGACGGGGCCCATAATCCTGCCTCGGCGTCTGTTCTGGCGTCATACATCTCTCACCTCGTCAAATCCACCCCTATTGGTGATGACTCGGAGGAACTTAATCTGACTTTTATCTTGGCACTTTCGCATTCGCCTCCCAAGACCCCCTCGCAGACGCTCTCGCCGCTTCTGTCTTTCGAGCGACCAAGGGACGTAAAAATCAACGTGAGCGCGGCCGCATTAGAATTTACACCAGTGGAGGGGATGCCCTGGGTGCACCCGGTGCCTTCCTCGGAGATACGCGAGGTGATCGAAGACATAGACCGGGACATTAATGTATGGACTCCGGGGAAAGGGGAGCGGGTAAACGTAGCTAATGCGCTGCTCTGGGCTCACGAGGAGCAGAGAAAGCGAGGAGGGAAGGGGATTGTATGCGTAGCGGGTAGTTTATATATTGTGGGTGATTTTTACCGTGTGTAGGGAATTATTACCCTTTGTGGTATGGTGTGGATCGCCGCCGCCTGCCCGCTCCGGACTGAACGATGAGAGGCCCGAGTGTGCGTGTGCGTGGTCTGTAATAGCGCTAACCTCTCCCACCCGCCTCTGGGTCCCTTGCGTCCACAAATCCTCCCTCGTAGCAACCCTGGCTGTAGCTATGAGCCTCGCTCGCGATGACACCGGAAATATTCGCGACTTGCACACCGCCGCTTCGGGTCTCTCTCGCAATTTCAGAGACGCATCAGGTGCAACAGGCGGAACCCCACCGTACGTCAACCCATTCAATTACCACCCAGTTCATACGTACAAACCGAGTTCTTTCCAACAGATGGCGGCGCCAGCCGACGCCGATCCAGGCCCCAGGAAAAGTACGTCCTTCCTGGCCCCTCTCTTGCCCAAGGTCGAACGAATGAACGAACGATCCTGGTTTGCGCAGGGATTGGGTTCGAATCCATACAGTCGTCGAATGACGAACAGCGATGCCCGCCAGGTCGACGGCCGGGGTGGCAAAGCTGGCTCGTCGAGTGCGCTCAAGGCGTCGTCTTCGCGACAAGCACCGAAACGTCGGAAGCTCGAGCTTTCCCTGGAGATGGAGAACACCGTGTCAAGGTATTTTTTACCGCCTCGAGGCGCACAGGCCATCCCGTCCACGTCCTCATCTTCCCGTCCTACCCACCCCACCGCCAACGCCATTATCATTGACGCCGAAGACGACACACCCGCTGCGGATGACGACCGTCACGAACCTATAGTATTGAGGACGTCTTCCCCTGACCCGATGGACGTCATAGGCGCAGCCGAGGTCTCCTATGTTTTCGATCAGAACAAGCCCTCACCAATACACGTATACAGCGCCTCCCTCGAAGGGAAACGCAAGCCCCCACAAGACGGCGAAAGTACACTGCGCGTGCGCAACACGATGAAGGAGGTCGAGGCGCGCACGACAGAGTCCGTTTCTCGTTCAGATGCCGATGCCGACAACGTGCGGCCAGCGAACGCATATCTCGCACATCTACCTAGCAGGGAGTCTGCTGCGCAAGCTGAGGCGTCATCCGGGCAGGGCAACGTTAAGAAGAAAGTAGCCTATTTTGAACAGAGCAACCGAGACAGCCCTCGTGTTGTAAATCTCCGGACTATCGGCGGTCAGTCAAGGAAGAACGGAATGAAACCGAGAGTGGTGGGTCTGTTGTCCGCTGTGTGTGCTACCCGCAACTGAGTGAGCGATGAGCCTCGGCGCGACATCCCTCCATTACTCCTCCAACAGCTGGACCCTGATGCTACTAGGCCATCTGGCTTCGTTTCTGGTACGAAGGCCTCAAAAAGGAAAGCGACTGTAATTTCCATCCAGCTACCTTTGAAAGAATGGTCCATTGGAGCAGCCATCCCCTCGCAGGACGCAACACCAGAGCTTCGCGCCAGTCTCGCATGGGAGTCAGGATTCCTCAGAGTACGCGACGCGGATGGCTCAACTCCTTTCGAGCTACAAGTCAAGAAAGGGTCTATCGACAACGTCAAGTATGTGGATATAAAGGTTAGAAACCCTTCCTGTCTGGCATGGACAATTTCTGAGGCATCCTGCAGAGACCTACTACCTCAGAACCCCTCATCCAAATCCACCCATCCGTAATGGCTACTGTACAAAATCGTACTGCATTCAGCTTCAAGCCCGGTATGGGTCGATCTTTTTGGACTTGACAATGTTGTTCTCATTCCCGCGCCAATGTTCTTAGGCTCGACTGACCCCGATGGTCTTCTTACGTTCAAATTCGATACGTCCGCAAGTGGTTGGGATAATGAGGCCTATGTGGACGTTGTCCAAAAGTTGGTAGAGCTTCTGGTTTCAAGGGATGGGAAATCAATCTTGGAGTGCGTGTCCCCTTCTACAAGTCACTTTCCAAGCTGACATTGTGATTCAGCGGACCGGCAGCAAGGGCAGTATGGGAGGCCGTCACGCGTGTCAGTGAGGACACGCCGATGATGAGCGATGCAGAACCTATGATCCTTGATATTCTCAAGGAAAAACCCCCTAGTCCACCTTCTAAGCCCCGGGCGCGACTGAAACCGTGAGTGTTATCCCCTCGGGCTTTCTTGCTTCCTGACCAATTCAATTTCATAGACGCAGCAGTGCAAATGCAAGCATTGAGACCTATGTGCGCCGCTCGGCGCGTCTCTCTGGAGCTGAAGAGAAGCGATTTTCCCCAAGGCCCGATCCGGATGAAGTGTATGTCGCCCTTTCTACGGTCCTTTTCCCCTTGTTAATTATTTCCTTCAGTATTCTAGGCTATCGCTCCGGTACTGGCTCTTTTAATATCACGAATGGTGATGTTGGTCGTTTGAAGCCTGGTGAATTTTTGAACGACACTTTAATCGAGTTTGGCCTCAAGTAAGTTGATTTCTGTCATGAGTCTTTCATCGTGTTGACTCCCGCAGGCTGTGGCTAGCTGACTTACAAGAGAGCAACCCGGAGTTGGCAAGTCAAGTTCATGTTTTTAGTTCATTCTTTTATAAGAAACTTTCCACGAAAATGTGGGTCAAGTCCCTCGTTCATCATCATTCTAATTCATATCGTGTTTCACAGCCCCGAGGAAGGTTATAATAGTGTCAGAAAGTGGACGTCCAAATTTGATCTTTTTCAGAAGAAGTACATCATTGTTCCCATCAACGAGAAGTACGTTATATCTCCTCGGATGACGTGATCGAGTCTTTAACGGACCGTAGCTTGCACTGGTACCTCGCCATCATCTACTGCCCGGAATACACGTTGTTACTGCCTCCTGTTCAGCAGACAAACGCCCACCGCCGCAGGTCTACGCGTCGGTTAGGTGCCGTCAATGACTCTTCGGATGCCCCGCAGCCCGAACCAGCGCCGAGACAATCGCTTTCCCCTGACTCTGATCCTCCGCCGAATGGTCACGCCGATTCTGTTTCCCTCGTCGACCCGGAGACTCCGAGAACAGATGACCAAAGGGATGAGATCGACGTTGAGCGAATGGTAGAATCCGCCCTCACGCCAGTGGAGCCTGCGCCGAAACCGGTTGATGGGCAAGAGCAAGTTGGTACGCCCAATACGGACGCCCTCGTTACCCACTGCCCAGAGTCGCCATCACTTGAGTACCCTCAAAGCTCCCCTCCTTATCATCCCGTAACGCTGCCGTCCTCGGATCCCCAAGGCGACGGTACTGAACAATCCGACCATGTGACGTCAGCGGGAGGGAGTGAAGGGGATACCGTCCTGACATCAAGTATTCCTCCCTCTACGTTCTATGGCACAAGGCCTCAAGGACGAGGCGACGTCACCCCCCCTCGAATTGCTCCTGTCGATGTCACCGCGCTGCTGCCCGAAATTGAGATAGAAGATGAAACAGTGGGCAATCCTGACAGTGAGCCTGAGGAAGTTGCCGAGTGCGCGCTCCTTTCATCCGGCGTCAGAATGATCACTCACGAGCTCTCCAAGGCATCCAAGGACTTACATCTACACCTTTGATTCACTGGCGTCGAAGCACCCTCAGGCTGTCAAGAGGCTTAGCAGATACCTTCTCATGGAAGCTCATGACAAAAAGCAGCGGGAAGAAGACACACTTACCGAACCCAAGGGTATGCAGGCGATCGTGGGTATTTACTCATTCACCACGAGATGTACGTGAGGTTGAGTTGTTGTTTAGGTACCCGCCCAGCCCAATTACTGTGACTGCGGCATATATCTGTTGCACTTTGCCAAGACATTCATGAAGGACCCAAAGCTCTCGTCGGACATCATTCGCAGCGTACGTAGCCGAGTGTACCGCCATTGCTCCTCGCGCAGCGTACTAACTTTCCACGTAGCGAACGTCGCCGCAGAAAGGCCGTCGGGTTCCCCACGAGCATTGGGACGGCGCTTCCGTTGGTAGCTATCGCGAAGAACTGGCCGCTCGCATTCACTCTATGTCTGAGGAGTGGAAGAAACAACGCGGCGAACAGGATTCGGGCACGAAGAACCAGGCCGATGGTGCGACACCACAAGAGCAGCCCCGCTGGGACCCGGCACCCACGGTCTCCTCCAAGGCTGAGAACGACGACTTCGACTCTGACATTGAGGTAGTGGGCTCCCCCCATAAATCCCCACTCTCCAAGGCGCTGCGGAGAGATAGCGGTCTGGCTGAGCCGAAGAGGGGATCTGCCGCTAGGCTCCGAGGATAACTTATCCCCCCTGCCAGCATATATGATGCCATTATTCCAACAGGAAACCCTTAATACAACCCATAGAATCTTTTCCTAGCATAGCATATCTTTCTAGAGCCCACCCCATGCATGATGTACACCACCTCGTCGTGTCTCCGTCCATTTCGTTGGGGTTTACTCGGGCCTATCCTGCACATACCTGTATACCAGTATAACTCTCGCAACTTACTGACATGTTTAATCCACTGTAGACTAGTGTCAGGAGATACTTGTTTTGCTGATCACTATGCATCGTGTGCCCAACGCATTCATAGCACAAATGAATAAGTACATGAGATACGAAGGGATCAGCGATGGCCACAACCAAAATGAAACATAAACATGAGCCAGAGCATTTGTTTGGTTGAAATAAAAATAGCTGATGTCAAGACTACGTAGGTGTGGTGGTTAGTCCTCTCGTCTAGTGTGAACATCCAATGGAAAGCAAGCGGCGCACCGTCCCTGGGTTTGTTCAAAAGTATTAAAAAAAAAAGAAAAGGGGGGTTGTGGGCGTTACCCGACATGAAAAAAATAATTGCGGAATAGAAAAAAAAAAACAAGGAAAGAGAAATGCAAAATTATGCTAAGGGTATGCTGACCATTGATAATGGAGAAAAACGAGTGGACGGGAACTGGTTTGGAAAACACCAACCACACGTACGAGAAAAAAAGAGGTGAGTGTAAATTGATCAAACAATAATATGTTCGAGATGGCGACGTTGACGATGCGAGTGAGCCGAGCCGTGCTTTGAGCCATGGGAGTGGGATACATGCTTGACGTGGATGGGTGCGCCGGGTGTAGGAGTTGGCAATGGGTCGGGAAAAGCGGCGCGCCGATTGACAGTATTTGTGGGGGTCACATGCGGTGAAGTAAAGGAAGCCATGTCGGCGGTGGGGGTGGGGCCATTCGATTGCAAGGCGGTTATGTTAGCACCACTATCCGCACCCCCGCCAATCGCGGTGGGGTCTTGATGACTCGGTGCCCTGTGGCTAAAATACCACCCGACCCCAATGCCGAGACCAGCACACTACAGCAACGCCATGAGAGTGGATCACATCGAAAAATCATTGAATCGAACTTACGGAGAAAAAGATGAGACCAATAATCCAGACCCATACGGACATACGATTTGCGCCGCTTTGGGTCTCGCGGAGCCACGCGCTTTTTTTTAATAAAAAAAAGGCGATATCGACGTGGTAAGTGTTAGTTACGAAAGCATGAGAGCGACCCTACCTCTCCTTCTGCGACTTGGGTTTTCGGCTCTCTTCTCTGGCAACCATGCTGAAGCGCCTCCAAAAGTCGTCGCCCCTCTCGCCTCGGCGAGGAAGCAGCTTCTCTTCAGAATTCCCGCGCATTATGGGCTCGGGTCCCCATTTGACGTCACGAGATTCGGTGGCCCTCGCTGGTCGCGCAAAGACTGGAAGTATGGGAGTCATTGTTGGTGGTAGAGGGTGAGGGGTACTTGGGACAGCAACAGGTGCAGAGGGAGGGGGAGGAGGCCGAGCGGCAGGAGGCGGCATGCGAGGAACGCCATGCTGACTAGGCTGCTTCATCCGTACAGCAGGGGCGATACCGGAAGGAAAGTGAGAGGTATCGGAGGACTGGGATTGTAGTACGTCAATCGGAGCAGCATACCCCGGCTTTGGAGCGACGAGAGGTATTGGCAACTGCGATGGGCCTGGTTTGGCGACAGTTGCAAACGCTGCATGGCTGGTGTAAGTTCCATTGGAGTTGTCATCTGGAACCATACGTAAATATCATTTTGACGATATTTCTAAGGAGACTCACGTCCACGTCCGCCATTAAAGTACGCATCGTAGCTACGGGGGAAGATAAATGATACGGGAAGACGAGGGAAGGGAAAAAAACACACTGATTGTAGGCAGAAGTACGTGAATTTGGGTCGTCCCTTGGCGGTTGTCTATACCGATCTTGAGGCTGGGACTGTGCGTAGACCGAGTCAGGTATGTCTGTAGCAAAAGGTGGTCGACCAGCGAGAGGAGCCATTCAGATAAATAAACGAGTGTGGTGAAAACGAGGGAACACCCCTCGAACGTTGGAGGCAGATGAGTGGGGGGTACGGAAACAAGAGCGAGACAAGGCACCTCGTCGCAATATTAATGGCCTTGACTGCCTGTCTGTCTCGCTGCCCGGCGTCGGTTAGTCCCCGGCCAATCGAGTTACCAATTTACCAAACACCACACCACCATGCCAACCATGGTTTCCATTTTCCCTTCTTCCCTTCTTTCAGACTCTTCTTTCACTACGTAGCAATTGCCAATAGACCTTGTTTTGGGGGGTCTTCAATTCCTGCCTGTACAACAGGATATGGGCAGCCTCACCTTTCACTAATAATAATAATAGAACACTGACACACTGACACTAACATCCTGTCACTTTTATTTGGGCTTGTTTATTTATGACAGCAGGTGCCACAACTGTGCCACGATGTGACGCGCCTTTCAGTTACTCTTACTCACCCATCGCGTCGCGTCCCACGCTCATGGCTAAACGTAGAGCAGTAATAGACAGTGACGATGAACAAGACTCCAAAGAGCATAGCCCGTCTGGCGCTAAGCGAACTCGGCTCAATAACGAAGACCAGGTAGAACACCGATCCTCGAAATCAAAAGGGAAGGGAAAAGCAAGAGATGACAATGACATCTTAAACGATATACGGGTTGATGATGACGATGACATCGCCACGATACGAGATACTCATGCTGAAGAAGACGAGGGTGCTCAGGAACGCTTCGAGGAGGAGCACGAAGAGTCTATCCGTGAGTCCATACGTCAAAGAAACAAGCAGCAGGGGGTGGGTTCTACCCTATGCTCGGCCGCCTCGTCCTCAGACTCCCTTCGATAGGGCGCCGCCAAATTCGGCATTATTGAAGCCATCGAGATGCACCATTTCATGTGCCACAAGTTCCTTACCTTCAAATTCGGCCCACAGATTAACTTCATCATTGGTGCGTAGCATGGCCTATTCTGCGCTTTCAATTGTGTTGATGACGCTCATATAGGTCACAATGGAAGTAAGTAGGACTTGTTGATGATGCGTGCTTCCCTTTAACTTGCGGTGTAGGTGGCAAGAGTGCTGTCCTTACCGCAATCACCGTGGCATTAGGCGGAAAAGCCACTGCCACTGGCCGCGGGAATGGTCTGAGGGCGTTCATCCGAGAGGGTCAACCGTATGTGCTCCTCCACTTGACCCTTTCACCGTTGGTGACGCGTGTGGCCGAGGCTAGTGCTGCAGAAGTGACGATTCACCTTAAGAACCAGGGCGAAGAAGCTTACAAGCATGACCTCTATGGAGATAGTATCGTCATCACTCGCCACTTCACCAGGGAAGGGGCGTCGTCATATAAAATCAAGAGTAAGGATGGCAAGTTAGTCTCGACTAAGCGCGAAGAGCTCTCCTCCATATGTGACCATATGAACATCCAAGTTGACAATCCTATGAATGTCCTTACGCAAGGTAAGTCAAGGACTTGATTGTCATTTGTCGTCACATCAACTGACGGTGCCCATTCAGATGCAGCCAGACAGTTTTTGAGCTCCTCCCACCCTTCTGACAAATACAAAGTAAGACTGTCCTTCAACTGTACCGTCAATGTCTCACGTACTCTTAGTTCTTCCTTCGTGGCACCCAACTTAGTCAACTGAGCGAAGAGTACGAAACATGCCTCGAAAATATCTCCCAAACTTCTAAGGTTCTCATGCGCAAGAAGGAAGCGATCCCAGACCTCCAAGCACACTATAAAGAGGTCGTGACGCGCTTCGAGGAAGCATCCAAAGCCCGAGAGCAGAGACATAAGGCTGATGAACTTAAGAAGGAGCTGGCATGGGCTCACGTTGCCGCGAAGCAGGAAGTTTGTCACCCACTTAATCATACATGTCATTAAGATTGAATATTTGGCAGGAAGTGACAGAGAAAGCCACGGAGCTTCATAAGTTGGAGCAACGCATACCGAAGATCCAACGCAGTTTAGATGAAGCCGATGTACGTTGTTTGACCAGGTTAACCCTAGTCAACTCAAACCTTGGACGTAGGAAAAATTCAACGCAGCTACTGGCGCTGTTGAGGCGTACGAAAGAGAGCACGAAAATCTCGGCAATATCGACCATCTTATGGAGAAGAAGAAAACTTTAACCGACTCTATGCGTGCCAATAGAACTAAGCTCAACGATCTGAAGGTATTTTCCGAGCTCGACTATTTGGATATGCTGTGCTGAAAGCCCGTCATATTACCAGCACGACGAACGCCTAATTAGTGAGAACTTGAAGGGGACCAAAAAGGCAATGCAACAGTTGGAAAGCCGAATGGAGGCTGAGAAAGCTAGAATCGCCGAGTTCTCACAGTCCAAGCAAGACGAATTAAATCAGCGCCTACAGCAAGCCATTCTCGATGTCCAGGAGGCTGAGAAGGATCTGAAAGAAGCAGAAGCGCTAGTTCTCGAGAAAAAAAAGGAGGTCAGCACTTTGCGCGCACAAGGTGATGAGACGGAGCGCGAGATTCAAACTGCGAGAAACTCTGTCATGGGTTTACGGGAGCAGATCAAGCGATGTGTTGACCAACAAAACAATTCGCTCGCACCATATGGGCAGGACCTCAAGAATGTCCTAGAGCGCATTGGGAGGATGAGATGGCATGGGCAGAAGCCGCTTGGCCCGTTTGGTGTATATGTGAAAGTGAAGGATCGTGTCTGGGCAGATTTGCTGAGGAATGTCCTCGGCTCTCATATGTCGTCCTTCGCCGTGACGGACAGCAGGGACCTTCCGGTGTTGAAGAAGTTGTTAAGGGAGAGCGGGAAGTGTGTAGATTTTACTCCCTATTTTTTCCTCCACAGAGTGCTGATGATCCTTAGTCCGAACATCAATGTGTTTGTGTCCGAGGTCGACCTCTTTGATTACAAGTCTGGGGAGCCTGCACCTGAATTCCGCACCATCCTTCGCGTAATTAACGTATGTTCACCCCTTGGTTGACCGTGATTCTCGATACAACCCATCTTGCAGGTGTCTGATGAATTTGTCCTTCGCATACTCATCAACCAAGCCAAGATTGAACGAACTCTCTTGGCCCCAACGCGCAGCGCGGCCGA